>Ga0335075_10002489_pt1 | contig 29562 bp, 32 predicted proteins | sample Lox_Sample_24_FD_206723 | JGI IMG/M metagenome (GOLD analysis project Ga0335075, IMG submission 206723) | Soil microbial communities from Loxahatchee National Wildlife Refuge, Florida, United States - Lox_Sample_2.4 | ecosystem: Environmental > Terrestrial > Soil > Wetlands | place: USA...
TTCCGTGCTTGACATGTCCGATCCGGCCAGGCCGCGGCTGGCCGGCCACTGGGCCCCCAAGGAGATGTCCCTGCCCGGCCGGGGCCGTACCGGGCTGCACCACGCGATCCTGGGCGGGACGCTGGCCTACGGCGCGTGGCGGGCGGGCGGCTTGCACATCACCGACGTCGGCGGGGAGCAGCCGGAACCGGTCGGCTCGCTGCCGCCCGAGGCGTGGGGCGGCGGCAACACGCACACGACCCTGCCGCTGCCCGGCCGCGGTCTGGTGGTGCTGGCGGACGAGGCGGTGCAGGAGCACGGGGCGGACGGCGACCGGCGGATCTGGCTGGTCGACGTCGCGGACCCGCGCGAGCCGCGGGTGATCGGCGCGCTGCCAGAGCCGGCCGGCCAGGACTTCCGGGCCATGGGGGGCGTCTTCGGGCCGCACAACCTGCACGAGAACCGGCCGGGGACGTGGCAGAGCGAGGACCTGATCTTCGCCACCTACCAGAACGCCGGGGTCCGGGCCTACGACATTTCCGACCCCGGCGCGGTCACCGAGGCCGGGTTCGCCGTGCCGCCACCGCCGGCCAGGAACGTCGACCCGAGGGCCAGCGGCGCGCTCGTGCCGCAGACCGCCGATCTCATCGTCACCGCCGAAGGCCTGGTCTTCGCCACCGACCTGAACGCCGGGCTGAGCATCCTGGAATTCAAGGGGAAGTAGCGCCGATGAAGCCGGTCGTCACGATTTTCAACATGCAGAACGAGATCGTCCACGAGGATGGGTACATCGGGGCGCGCGGAAACGCAAAAGTGGTGCGGGATCGCGGCATTCTCGCTAAAACGGCCGGCCTGCTGGCGGCGGCCCGCGGGCACGGAATTCCCGTCTTTTACGTCGGCAGCGGCTACAACGAGGCCTACGACGGCCTGAACCGCAGCGTGGCGCTCTTCGCCGACGCCGAGCCGGGGCACCGGCTGCAGGTGGGCTCGTGGGGCGCGCAATTCCATGCCGACATCGCGCCCCGCGACGGCGACACGGTCCTGTACCGCCCCGGCATCGGGGCGTTCGCCACCACCCCGATCGCGAGCCTGCTCCCGGCGCCCTCCGGTAGCCACGTCTACGTCGCCGGGGTGTCAACCCGGCTGGTCGTGGAAGCGGCGGTCTTCGAGTTCACCGACCGCGGGTACCCGGTGTCCGTCGTGGAGGACTGCTGTGCGGCCGCGTCGCCGCAGGCCCACGCCGATGCGATCAAGACGCTGGCGCTGTTCGCGGCGATCGAGCCGGCCGACCAGGTCGTCGGCCGGCTCTCCGGGACCCCGGAAGCAGGCCCGGCGGCGGGCTGAGATCCCGAAACAGTAACGAGTTCTGCAGGCTGGAACTTGCAGGGCCGATAGTTCGGACTGGCAGGACGGGCGAACGTATCGTATCCCCAACTTGTTTCGCGGATGTCACATTTCGGGGAGGATATGTGAAGCGGAAAGCGTTTCGCCCTCGCAGGCTATCCGTGGCAGCTATTCCGGCCGTTGTGGCCGCTGTCGTGCTCATGGTCGCCGCCTGCAGCAGTTCCAGCACCACCAACAGTTCCGGCAATGCGGCTTCGACGAGCAAGACACTGAAACACGAGAAGATCGCGCTTATCCAGCTGCAGTCCTCGCCGCTGACATCCCAGATGGACCTCGGGGCCAGCTACGCGGCCTCGAAGGCCAACTCAACGTTCACCGCGCAGGGACCGGCGAACCTGGACCCGCAGACTGCGGTTTCCGCGCTGACCTCCGACGTGTCCGCCGGGTACAACGGCGTGATCGCCGACGCCTACCCGCCCGAGCTGTGGATGAAGCCCATGGCCGACGCCAAGTCGGCGGGCATCGCGGTCTCGAGCGTCGACACCGGGGCCCCGGGCTCGGCGGCCACGTTCCACGTGGGCGCCTCCCGCGAAGGGCTGGGCGCCGCGCTCGCCGAGCAGTTCGCCGCGGCCCTCGGCAAGAACGCGCGCGGCACGATCCAGCCGGGCATCTGCGTTCCCGGCCTGGCCACTCTCGTCGCGGTGATCACCGGGTTCACCACGGAGATGAAGACGCTGGAGCCCGGCGTGAAGGTCGCCGCCGCGTTCAACTCCACCGGTGCGCCGGACACCAACTACGCCGCGTGGGCCCGGATCATGCAGCAGGAGCCCAGCGAGCTGGCGTTCTTCGGGGTCTGCGACCAGGACGCCGCCAGCATGATCAAGGTCAAGGAGTCGGCCACGAACCCCAAGTACCTGATCGGCAACGTCAGCGGTGACGACGTGGCCGACATCAAGGCCGTCGAGAACGGCACGGCAACGGCGCTGATCGGCCAGAACGGCTTCGTCATGGGCTACCTGGCCGCCAAGTACATGCTTGCCCAGCTCCAGCAGGGCAGGGCCATGCCAAACGGGTGGCTGTCCAGCGGCCTGGAGGTCATCACCAAGTCCAATGCCGCGGCCGCCATCGCGGTCCGCCAGGCGAATACAGCCGCCGCGTACCTGAAGTATTACGCCTCGACGATCAGCAAGGCAGAGGCGGAGGCGGCCGCCGGCAACCTGCCGCCTGTCGCGAGCCAGCTCACCACCCTCAGCCCGTGAGCAGGAGCACAATGGGCTCCGAACCCGCGATCGGGTCAGCGCCGGCGACCGACGACGGCTCCGGCCGCAGCACCCGCGGCGAGATGGCCGCCCGGCTTGGCGTGGCCGCCTTGCGGCCGCGCCGGCTGGGCAACCAGCTCGGGGTCATCGCCGGGATCGTCATCCTGCTGGCGGTTACCGGCGCGCTGCACTCAAGCTTCCTGAGCGTCCCCTCCCTGGCTAACATCGCCCAGGCCGCCGCGTTCTTCGGGATCATGTCGCTGGGCACGGTGTTCCTGCTGGCCATGCGCGAGATGGACCTGTCGGTCGGCAGCATCTACGGCCTGGCCATCGTCGTGGCCGGCCTGCTCGTGGAGCACCACACCAACCCGTGGGTGGCGGCGATCGTCGGCATCGTCCTGGCAATGGTGCTCGGCGCGGTCAACGGCGTGATCGCCAGCGTGTTCCAGCTCCCGGTGCTGATCGTCACGCTGGGCACGCTCACCGCGTACATGGGCATCTCGGCGGTGCTCACGGGCAACACGACGATCTCGGTGAACGCGACCGGAGCCTTCTTCACCGACCTGGGCGGCACCTACCTGCGCATTCCCCTGCTGGTGTACGCGTTCGTGGTCATGGCTGCCCTGCTGTCCGTGCTGTTCCGCCGCACCCGCTTCGGCTTCGCCGTCCGCAGCGCCGGCGCGAACCCGCGCACGGCGGTCCTGGCCGGCTACCGGATCAACCGGCTGCGCATCCTGGTCACCGCGCTGTCGGGCCTGACCTGCGGGATCGCGGCCATGCTGACCTTCGCCTACTTCGGCGCGGCCGACCCGAGCCAGGGCAACGGCTACGAGATCCAGGTCATCGCGGCGGCGATCATCGGCGGGACAAGCCTGGCCGGAGGCTCGGGCACGGTCTGGGGCGCGCTGCTCGGCGCGCTGCTGATCAGCCTGATCTCGGCCGCGCTGATCCAGTTCGGGGTGTCCGCGAACGCCAGCTACGTCGTCACGGGCACCGTCATCGTCGCCGCGGTCAGCCTCGACGCTCTGATCCGCCGCGCCAGGAACCGGCGACGAACTCCGGGATGAGCGAACGGGAGGCACGCATCGCATGAGTGTCCCTGACGTTACGGCCGCCGGCGGCACCACGCCCGCGCCAGCACCCGTCTGCGTGCTGCGCGGCATCACCAAGTCGTTCGGCGCCACCCGTGCCCTGGACGGCGTGGACCTGGAGATCGTGCCGGGCCGGGTGCACGCCATCCTCGGCGAGAACGGTGCGGGCAAGTCCACGCTGATGAAGATCCTCGCCGGGGCCGAGAAACCGGACTCCGGGCACATCGAGCTCGGCGGGCAGCCGGCCGCATTCGGTACCGTCCGGGAGGCCAACGACGCCGGGATCGCGACCGTCTTCCAGGAGACGCTGTTGTTCGGCACCCTCGACGTGATCGAGAACATGGCCGGCAGCAGCTATCCGACCAGCCGGGGCATGGTCGACCGGCGGCGGATGGAGCGCACCGCGGCGCCGATCCTGCGCCAGATCGGCCTCGACGTGCCCCTGGACCGGCCGGTTCAGGAGCTTACCCTCGCTCAGCGCCAGCTGGTCGAGATCGCCAAGGCCCTTCTCGTCAGATCGCGCGTGCTCATCCTGGACGAGCCGAACTCGGCTCTCCAGCGGCAGGACTCCGACCGGTTGTTCGAGGTGATCCGCCGGCTGGCCGACGATGGGGTGGCGGTCCTGTACATATCGCACCGGCTGGAGGAGGTATTCAGCCTGGCCGACACGGTCACGGTTCTCCGCAACGGAAAGCGCATCGCCAGCGTCCCGGTCGGCGAGAGCTCTATTCCCGAGGCCATCGAGATGATGCTGGGCAGCAAGCCTGAAGCGCTCGCTCGCTCGCTGCCCACCCCGGCGGCGCCGGGTGCCACGGTGGTGAGCCTGACCGGCGTCAGCACCGGGAGACTGGTGCGCGGCGTCGACCTGACCGCGCGGGCCGGCGAGATCGTCGGCCTCGCGGGGCTCGACGATGCCGGGCCACGTCAGGTGATGCGGCTGCTGTTCGGCCAGCTCAAGGCCCGGTCCGGCCAGGTCGAGGTGCTCGGCCGGACGGGTGCGCCGCGCTCGTCTGCTGCCGCGGTGCGGCGCGGGATCGCCTTCGTCCCATCCGACCGCGCCGAGGAAGGCCTGGCGCTGGCGCTGCCCATCCTGGACAACGTGGTCCAGGTGCACGTCGGCGCGTTCAGCAAGTCGCTGGTGGTGCGCCGCCGCCAGCTGCGCAGGCTGGCGGCCCGGGCGCTGGCCGACAGCGGCGCGGACCCGGCCCGGATGGACGCACCGGTCAGCGAGCTGTCCGGCGGAAACCAGCAGAAGGTCGTCTTCGCCAAGTGGCGGGCCGTGACGCCGAAGCTGGTGCTGCTGGAGGATCCCGCCCGCGGGATTGATGTCGGCGCCAAGGCGGAGATCTTCGCGAGCATCCGGGAACTGGCCCGGCAGGGCTGCACCGCGCTGTTCTTCTCGACCGAGTTCCAGGAGTACGCGCTGATCTGCGACCGGGTGGCGGTGTTCCGCAACGGGAGCGTGGTGGCTGAGATGGCCGCCGGCGAGGCGACCGAGCACACGCTGCTGGGCCTGGTCAACGGCCAGGCGGGCTGAAAGGTAAGCGGAGGATATGGCCGAGATCGTCGCGGCGGTGGGCGTGCCGCATACCCCAGCCTTCCCGGCGCTGGTGGAGCGTGAAGGGCCGCAGAGCGAGACCGCCCAGCTCTACGGCGAGATCCGGTCCCGTCTGGAGGACTGCGGAACGGACGTTCTGGTCATGTTCGACTCCGACCACCTGAACACCTTCTTCTTCGACAACCTCCCGGCGCTCTCCGTGCCCACCGCCACGGAGGCGACCGGAACCAACGACGGGACGCCCGGCATGCGCAACCGCTCGGTGCCGCTGGCGTCGGAGCTCGGTAGGCAGCTGCTGTCCGGGCTGACCGGCAAGGGATATTTCCCCTCCCGAAACGCGAGACTCTCGCTGGATCACTCGGTGATGGTGCCGCTGCATTTCCTTGATCCCGGTGAGCGGATGGCACTGCTGCCCATTTACCTGAACGGGCTGGCGCCACCGCTGCCGGCTGCCGCCGTCTGCCGGGCCCTCGGCGACGAGGTGCGCTCCATCATCGAGGCCTGGGACAGCCCGCTGAAGGTTGCGCTCGTCGCCAGCGGCAGCTTCTCCCTCGAGGTCGGCGGCCCGCGCATCGCCGACAACGCGATCGCAGGCGTGCCGGACGTCGAATGGGTCAGGCACGTCAGCCGCCGGCTGAAGGCGGGCCAGACCGCAGAGCTGGTCGCGGAGGCGACCACGGAGCGCATGCGGCAGGCGGGCAACGTCGGGGGGGAGCTGCTGAACTGGATAGCAGTGCTCGGAGCCGTCGGCACCCGTACGCCCGACGTGTTCGAGCAGCAGGCTGGCCTCGGTCATTCGTACGCCGCGTGGACGTGGAGCTGAGATGGGCGCATACGAGATCGACCTGTTCAACCACAGGCTCTCCGTCGACCCCGCATTCCGGGCGGGGATACTCGCGGGCGATGAACAGGCCTGGCAGTCCGTCCCGCTGACCGCCGACGAGCGCTCCGCGCTGGAATCGGCGGACATCGCGTGGCTGTACGCGCACGGGGCCAACGACTTCCTGCTGCACAACATCTTCCGGTTCGGCGTCGGCGGTGTCACCATCCAGAGTTACGTACGCGGTATCAAGCGCCACCTGGCTGACCGTGGTGAGACCGGGACACGGTGCGCACAGACAGCGGAGTGAGCCGGCCGACCACTACCGCAGCGACGCCGCGTGGCTGATGATGTCGGAACGGATGCCCTCCACCGTGTCGGTCAGCACCGGGATCAGGTTGATGATCTGGCCCCGGTTCAGCCGCACGGTCGGCGCGGAGATGGCGACCGCCGCGATCGCCGCCCCGCTCGTGCCACGCACGGCCATGCCGACCGCGACGATCCCGCGCTCGCTCTCCTGGAAATTGGTCCCGAACCCCTGCCGCCGTATCGCAGAGAGCGTCCTCTTCATCGCGGACACCGCGGCCGGATCCGCGGCGAGCTGCGGATGCAGCAGGGCAACCTCCTCGAACGGCAGGTCGGCCAGCAGCACCTTGCCGCCCGATGTCAGCCGGGCGGGGAGCCGGACGCCGACGCGGCTGCCCACCCGCAGCACCTTCTTGCACTCGATGGTGTCGATGAACTGCACATCCGATCCCGCCAGGATCATCAGATTGCTCGTCTCCCCGGTACGCTCGGTCAGCCGGAGGAGATGCGGCCGAGCGATCCCCAGCAGCGCGGTGGCGGAATTGGGACCGCCGCCCAGGTCGGCGAAGGCGCTGCCGGCCCGGTACGTCCGGTCTCGCGCCTGCTCGACAAAACCCCGGAACCTGAGCATCGAGATGAGCCGGTGCGCGGTCGATCTGGCGACACCGAGCTCGGCCGCCGCCTCGCTCACCCGGAGCACGCCGTCCCGCTTGAGGATGAGCAGGAGCTGCAGCGCGTAATCGACGGACTGGATTGGATAGGGCGGAACGTGATTCTTCACAACAGAACTATAGCCATCAATAGTTCCGCCGAGCGCCGCCCCGCCGTACTGTAAGCCCGCCTGAACTGGCCCGATTCCGCCTGACGTCCTGCCGAGGGGAACCCGCATGTCACCGGATCGACTCCCCGAGACGCTGATCGTCGGCGGCGGTATCGGAGGGCTGTCTGCCGCACTGTGCATCGCGCGGCAGGGCGGGGCCGCCGCCGTCCTCGAGCGCTCGAAAAGCTTCGCCGAGGTGGGAGCCGGCATCCAGCTCGCGCCGAACGCGACCCGCATTCTGCGGCGGATCGGGGTGCTCGACATGATCCTGCCGCTTGCCGTGCTGCCGCGCCGGCTGGTGCTGGCCGACGCCATAGGGTCCCGGGAGCTCACCTCCCTTGCGCTGGCCGACTTCCCGGCCAGGTACGGCGCCCCCTACCTCGTGCTGCATCGCAATGACCTGCTCACCGCGCTGCTCGAACGTTGCGCGCAGAGCGGGGTCGGGCTGCACACCGACGCCAACGTGACCGAACTCACCGACACCGGGACGGGCGTCGTCGCCACCTGCGCCGACGGCCGTGAGTTCCGCGCGGAGATAGCGATCGCAGCTGACGGCCTGCACTCGCGGATCCGGCGGTACTTCGCCGACGACGAGCCGGTGAATTCCGGATTCGTTGCCTACCGGGGCGCCGTCCCGATGGACCAGGTCGAGCGGCACGCCGACCTGCGCGACGTGGTCGCCTGGATCGGACCCGGCCTGCACCTGGTGCAGTACCCGCTGCGATCGGGCCAGATGTACAACCAGGTGGCTGTTTTCCGGAGCCGGGCATACCTCCGCGGTGAGGCCGACTATGGGAACCCGGCGGAGCTGGCGGAGGCATTCGCCGGTTGCAGCGAGCACGTGCGCGAGTCGTTGAAGACGCTCAGCATCGTCAACCGCTGGCCAATGCTCGACCGGCCGCCAATGCCCGACTGGGCGCGCGGCCGGGTAGCCCTGCTCGGCGACGCCGCTCATCCCATGCTGCAGTACCTGGCGCAGGGCGCCTGCCAGGCCATCGAGGACGCCGCCGTGCTGGCGTCCTCGATGGCCGCCGCGGCCCGCACAGGCCGTCCGTCCAGCGAAGGGCTGGCCAGCTACGCGGCGATCCGCGCACCGCACGCGATGCGGGTGCAGCGCACCGCCAGGACCTGGGGCGAGATCTGGCACGTGGACGGCGTCGCCAAGCTGCTCCGCGACGAACTCCTGCTCGACCGGGACGTGAGCGACCATAAGCATGTGGCGTGGCTCTACGGGCAGACCGCGGCCCTGCCGGACGCCCCGGGCAGCACCCACAGCCAGCAGCCACGAGAGAAGGAGAGCGCGCCGTGACCGATGTGATGGATGACGCCGCCCTGCAGCAGCTGTACCAGGACTTCGCCGCCGCCAACCTGAAGCCGCTGTGGACCGAGATCGGCAACCTGATGCCGGAGTTCCCTGAGCCGGAGGCGCAGCCATGGCACTGGGCCTGGGCCGACCTGCTGCCGCTGGCCAAGCGAGCGGGAGATCTTGTGCCCGTAGGCCGGGGCGGTGAGCGCAGGGCTATCGCGCTCGCCAACCCGGGCCTGCACGGCCGCCCGTTCGCCACGCCCACGCTGTGGGCCGCGATCCAGTACCTCGGTGTCGGCGAGGTTGCCCCGGCGCACCGGCACTCCCAGGGCGCGTTCCGGTTCGTGGTCCAGGGCGAGGGCGTCTGGACGGTCGTCAACGGCGACCCGGTGCCGATGCGCGCGGGTGACCTGCTGCTGACACCGTCGATGTACTGGCACGGCCACCACCACGCCGGCGACCAGGCCATGGCCTGGCTCGACGGGCTGGACATCCCGCTGGTGCAGAAGCTGGACGCCGGGTTCTTCCAGTACGGCGACGATGGCATCGAGGAGAAGTCCACGCCCGAGCGGTCACGCTCGGAGCGGTTGTGGGCACACGCCGGGCGCCGCCCGCTCTCCGCGCTGCAGGACTCGCCGAACTCGCCGCTGCTGGCGTACCGGTGGGCCGAGACCGACGCGTCGCTGACCGCGCAGCTCGAGCTGGAGGATGAGGGCCAGCCCGGCGTTTGCGAGCCAGGTCACGCGGCGATCCGATTCACGAACCCGACGACCGGAGGGGACGCGCTGCCGACCATACGCACCGAGATGCACCGGCTGCGCGCGGGCGCCAGCACGAGCACCCGCCGCGCGGCCGGGTCGGCGGTGTGGCAGGTGTTCCGCGGCAGCGGCACGGCGCACCTGGCCGGGCACCGCTTCCCGCTCGCCGAGGGCGACCTGATCACGGTCCCCTCCTGGGCGCCGCTGCACCTTGAGGCCGGGACGCAGCTGGACCTGTTCACGTTCAACGACTACCGGATCTTCGAAGTGCTCTACCTGGACCGCCAGGAGACCGCCGGGACGGTGCACCAGTGAAGCTGGCCACGATCAGAACCGCGTCCGGTACCGCGGCGGTCCGCATCGAGGACGACCAGGCTGTTGAGGTGGGTGCCGCGGACGTCGGCGAGCTGCTGCGGCGGGCCGGCTGGCGGGACGAGGCGGCTGCCGCGGCGGGCGCCCGGCACGACCGTGCGGGTCTCGCGTATGCTCCACTGGTCCCGAGTCCACGCAAGATCATCTGTGTGGGCCTGAACTACCGGTCGCACATCCTGGAGATGGGGCGCGAGCTGCCTGCATACCCGACGCTGTTCGCGAAGTTCGCCAATTCCCTGCTGGGCGCGAACGACGACATCGTGCTGCCGAGCGTCAGCGACCAGGTGGACTGGGAAGCCGAGCTTGGCGTGGTGATCGGGACCGCGCTGCGCCGGGCGTTGGCAAGCCAGGCCGCCGCCGCGATCGCCGGTTACACGATCGTCAACGACGTCAGCATGCGGGACTGGCAGTGGCGTACCAGCGAGTGGCTGCAGGGCAAGTCGTTCGAGGCGAGCACGCCGGCAGGCCCGTGGCTGGTGACCCCGGACGAGGTCGATGCCGGCCGGCTGGACCTGCGCTGCGACGTCGACGGGGACAACCGCCAGCACGCGAACACGTCGGACTTGCTGTTCCCGCCCGCCGAGATCGCCGCCTACATCAGCCAGTTCACCACGCTGGAGCCCGGCGACCTGATCGTGACCGGCACGCCCGGCGGTGTCGGCGCCGGCCGCGACCCCAAGGTCTTCCTGCGGCCTGGCCAGACGCTGACCACCACCATCGGCGGCCTCGGCCAGCTCCGCAACCGCTGCGTGGCAGAAGCCGCGGGGTCCCATTGAGCGACCTGCCGCCGTGGGGCACGCTGCTCGGCTGGGTGGCGGAAGGTCAGCAGCGCGCCGCGGACGCGGCCGCCAGCCTGGACGATGCACGGCTGCGCCAGCCATCGCGGCTGCCCGGCTGGTCGCGCGGGCATGTGCTCTCGCACCTCGCCAGCAACGCCGACGCCCTGACGAACCTGCTCACCTGGGCGCGCACCGGCGTCGAGTCGCGGATGTACGCCTCCCCCGCCGAGCGCGACGAGGGCATCAACGCCGGGGCCAGCCGCGACCTTGCCGAGCAGCTCACCGACCTCGCCGCGTCCGGCTCGCGTTTCCTTGCCGCGGCGCAGGCCGTTCCCGAAGCACGCCGCTCGTTCCCGGTGATCAGCGCACAGGGCCGCCAGATTCCCGCCCACGAGGTCCCGTGGCTGCGGGTCCGCGAGGTCTGGCTGCATCTGGTCGATCTCGACGCGGGATACGAGGTCCATGCCGTGCCGGATGCCATCGCGTGGGCGCTGACCAAGGACGTGGCGGCGTGGATGGCCGCACGGACGCAGGCCCCGGTGGACCTGCACGTTGACGGCTACGGCACGGTCCGGCTCGGCCCCGGCGCCTCCGTGGCGCGCGTGATCACAGGCAACGCTCAGACGATGGCAGGCTGGCTCACCGGCCGGTGCGGCCCGGCCGGCCTCACCGCAACCGGTGCGGTGCCGGATCTGCCACGGTGGCTGTAGGCAGCGACACGGTCAAACCCAGAACGAAAGGAAAGGCGTGGACAGCGAGGAGCAGCTGATCGCGGCAACCGCCCAGGCCAACCGGGCTCTCGGCGCCAGCGGCCAGTCGGACATGGTGTGGGGACACGCGTCGATCCGCGATCCAGGCGGACGCGGGGTCTGGATGAAGGCCGCAGGATGGTCGTTCGAGGAAGTGATCGATGCCAGGGTCGCGCTGGTCTCACCGGAGGGCGAGGTGCTCGCGGGCAACGGCCCGCGGCACATCGAGTACCCGATCCACACCGAGGTGATGAACGCCAGGCCTGACGTCGGCAGCGTCGTGCACACTCACGCCCCTCCCGCGCTCTCCTTTGCCGCGCTGGACCAGCCGCTGCTGGCGATCTCGCACGATGGTGTCGAGTTCGCCGAGCCGCAGATCGCGCGCTTCACGCTCACCGGCAGCCTGATCAACTCCCCCGAGCTGGGCCAGGAACTGGCCAAGACGATCGGCGACGGAGTCGGCTGCCTCATCCCCCGGCATGGTCTCGTCACCGTCGGGCCCGATGCCGCCACCGCGGTGATGCGCGCGGTCCTCCTCGCCCGGGCATGCCAGGTCCAGCTGCAGGCCATGGCCGCTGGCGAGATCCGGCTGTGGTCCGATCCGGCCGAGATCGAGCTGAAGAAGGCACTGGTGTGGCCCGAATCCCAGGTCAACGCCGGGTACGCTTTCCTGCGCCGCCAGGCGGGCTGACGCCGGCCAGCCTGCCTGCCGCCCTCCCGGGCCCGCCTTCCGCCCCGTGCCAGGCCCCGGGTGGCTGGTCGGGTTCCGGATGCTCAGGCACTCGGCGGGTCGATGCTCAACCCGTGGCCATGGCGATGACCGCTGACCGGCTCTCGCGAGGACCCTTGCCTGCCTCATTCTCGGCCCAGCCGAGCGGTCAAGGCCAGAGGCGACCGCACGCCCTTTGCTGGCGCCGACCATCATTGACGGATGGCCGCCCTGCCCGCAGACGTCACCGTCACCGAGATCCTGCCTGGTTCGGCCGAGGGCCAGGCGATGCTCACCGCGTTCTTCCGCGACATCGTGCGCCGGTCTTCCGGCCGGGAGCCGACTGTCAGGGAAGTCGATGCGGAGATGCGCAAGGATCCCAGCGACGACCTGCGCTCCCCAACCGGGCTGTTCTTCGTCGCCCGTCAGGGCGCCGCTGTCGTTGGCTGCATCGGGCTTCGCCTGATGCCTGACGGGATCGGCGAGGTCACGCGCGTCTACGTCGATCCGGCGGCCCGTGGCGCAGGGATCGGCGGCGTGCTGATGCGCACGGTCGAGGACGAGGCCCGCGACCGGGAACTGAGCATGCTCAGGCTGGATACGAGGACCGAACTTGCCGAGGCCCGGCGCCTGTACGCCAGGCACGGCTTCCAGCCGACGGCCCCGTTCAACGACGGCTGGGCCGACCTCTGGTTCGAGAAACCGCTGCGCTAAAGCCGATCATGATCGGTCGGCTGCGAACACTTCCCAGCCCGGGAAGAAACTGCTCGAGAGGTCGTAGCACACTTCGTGGACCACTGGCGATCGGCCATGATCAGGGTTCCCCTGGACGAGAAGCCGAGCGAAATGCCGTACCGTGCGTAGCGTGGCGTCAGGTGAGGTTGTGGCTGCGTTCGGCGCCGAGGCCTGCCGTCTGTCGGAGGTTCTCGCAGACGTTGATGAGGCCGATTTCGCCCGAAGCAGCCCGTGCCCGCCGTGGGCCGTGCTCGAATTGCTGTGCCATATGCGGATCGGCGTCGGCCGGGTGGCAGGAATGCTCGCCGAACCCGAACCACCGCAAGGTCCGCTGGTCCCGGCGCCCGGCTACTACCGGCCGGACCGCCGCTTCTCGGCCGCCGTCAATAGCGACAGGATCGAGGCCGCACAGCGGATGGCGTCAGGCCTTGCGGGCTCGGCCGCTGTGCGGGACTTCGGCCGGGCCTGGCGGCATGCCGTGGTGCTCATACAGGGCGCCCCGCAGGAGCGGATCGTGGTGACCCGGCACGGTGACCGCATGCTGCTCACCGAGTTCCTGCGCACCCGCGTGCTGGAACTGGCCGTGCACGGCCTTGACCTCGCGGCCGGTCTCAGGCGCCCGCCATGGACCACCGACACCGCAGCGGCCGTGGTGCAAGGCCTGCTGCTGTCCGACGAGGCGGCCGATGCGTTGCGCCGTGAGTCGGGCTGGGACCAGGTCACCTTGATTGCCAAGGCGACTGGCAGGCTGCCGGTCAATCCAGCGGGCAAGGCCCTCATGGAACGCCATGGCCTGCGCCAGCTCGCACTGAGCTGACGCATCCGCCTCCAACCGGCGGGTTTGATCTCGGGGTTCGGCCGTTTCCATGATCCCGGTGCATAACGTGCGTCATTTGCTGGCAAGGCGAACCGCCCAGCCGCCGACCGACGCCAGGGTCACTGGATGTACGGGCCGAGCAGCGTCAGGTCGGCCGGCGACAGCCGGTCGCTCGCGGTCTTTGCCTGGTGCCAGTACGGGTAGATCAGCGGCGGCGCGCTGATCTTGTCCAGCTGCCCGCGCTCTTCGTCGCTGAGGGTCAGCGACGCGGCCGCCAGGTTGTCGGCCAGCTGCTCCGTGGTGCGCGCCCCGATCACCAGCGAGCTGACGCCGGGCCTCCCCAGCGTGTACGCGAGGGCCACCTGGGCGGCCGACACCCCCCGCTGCTGGCCGATGCCGACGAGGACCTCGATCGTGTCGTAGAGCCGCTCCCGGTCGTAGACCGGCGGCTCGTCCCAGTCGGTGAGCTGCCGTGACCCGGCGGGCGCTTCGGCGTCCCTGCGGTACTTGCCGGTCAGCAGCCCGCCGGCCAGCGGGCTCCAGACCAGCACCCCGATGCCCCGGTCGATCGCCAGCGGGATCAGCTCGTACTCGGCCTCGCGGGCCTGCAGCGAGTAGTAGATCTGGTGGCTGACGAACCGCGGCAGGCCGGTCCGCTCGGCGGTTCCCAGCGCCTTCATCAGCTGCCACGAGGCATAGTTGGACGCGCCGACGTAGCGCACCTTGCCGGACTGGACCAGCAGGTCCAGGGCCTCCAGCGTCTCCTCGAGCGGGGTCTGGCCGTCCCATTCGTGCAGCTGGTAGAGGTCGATGTGATCGGTGTCGAGGCGCCGCAGGCTGTCCTCGCAGCCGGTGATGACGTGGTGCCGGGACAGCCCGGCGTCGTTCGGGCCGCGGCCCATCGGCATCCGCACCTTGGTCGCCACGAGCACACGGTCCCGGCGCCCGTCAAGCACCTGGCCGAGGATCTCCTCGGCCAGGCCGCCCGAGTAGACGTCGGCGGTGTCGATCAGGTTGATCCCGGCATCCAGGCACATGTCCACCTGGCGCCTGGCCCCGTCCACGTCCGTCGACCCGACGTTCGCGAACTCGCCCTTCCCGCCGAACGTCATCGTGCCCATCGTGAGCACGGACACGCGCAGGCCCGAACCTCCCAGCGTGCGGTATTCCATATCCCGACCCTATCGGCCCGCCCGCCGCACGCCGGGACGTGGGCCGGCCGGGCAGGGAGGGCGCGCAGCGCGCGCATCAGGGGACGAGAGCCCCGCGCAGGACGGCCTCGGCGCTGTCCCGGTCGCCTTCCCAGGTGATCGCCGGATCCCCGGCCGCGCGCCTGCCCCACAGCAGGAGCAGCAGGTCAGCCGCGGTGCCCGAGGCCGTGGCGGCCGGGTCGCCAGCCCCGAGAACCCGCCACGACCCCGTGTCCGTCGCGTTCAGGCCGATCGCGTGTGCCGGGGGGCCGGCCCGGCCGAGCCGGACCTGCCGCGGTGCCATGGTGTCGATGACCTCGGCGATGCCGTCGTCGGAGAGCTCGGGATCCATCCCGCCGCCGGTGCCGGCCGCGTGCTCGGCGTCCCAGCGGTGAATAAGGGTCTCCAGGCACCGGCGCCGCTGCCAGAACCCGACGGTGGGCGGCGGGGCGATCGTCCACGCGGCGGCCGAGGGATCGCGGTCCAGCGCCTCCAGCAGCGCCTGGCAGGTGCCGTGCAGCCAACCGGCCAGCGCCGCCGGGTCGCGCGGGGCCGGCGGGGCCTCGTAGTCGCCGCGCTGCTCGGTCACCGCGGCCGCCACCCAGAGGTTCTGCCCGCCGAGGTGGTTGGCCAGGTCGTAGAGCGTCCAGCCGCCGCAGTGCTCGACCGGTGCGGAGAGGTCGCCGCCCAGGCAGGCCTCGAAGGCGCTGAGGTCCGAGCGCAGATGATCCAGGTATCCGGCGGAGTCCATGCCGGGACCATACACGCGATCCCGGCCGGCGGCAGATGCGAGATCATGGAGATCGGTGCCGGCCCTGGGGGTGTCGTGCTTTTCGCAGCGAACCTGTCGATGCTGTGGGCTGACCTGCCGCTGGATGAGCGTTTCGCGCGCGCCGCCGGGGCAGGGTTCCGCGCCGTCGAGCTGTGGTGGCCGGGGCTGACCGACGCGCAGCGGCTGCCCGGGCTGGCCGCCCGCTGGAACCTGCGGCTCGCGCTGCTGAACTTCGACGCGGGTGACATGGCCGCCGGCGACCGCGGGCTTGCCGCCGACCCGCGGCACCGCGGCCGGCTGCGCGCCAACGTCCCGGGCGCGCTGGCGATCGCCGAGGCGTGCGGCTGCCAGCGGCTGAACCTGCTGATCGGGCTGCGGCAGGAGCGCTACTCGCTGGCCGAGCAGCTGGCCTGCGCCAGGGACAACGTCGCCTGGGCGGCCGACCTGGCAACCCAGGCCGGCTGTGAGGTGCTGATCGAGGCCATCAACCCGATGGACAACGGGCCGGTGCTGCTGACGACCACCGCGGCAGCGGCCAGCTTCATCGCGGGCGTGGCCCGGCCCAACGTGCGGCTGCAGTACGACGCGTACCACATGCAGCGGACCGAAGGCGACCTCACGGCCACGCTGGACGCCTACTGGGATCTCATCGGTCACATCCAGATCGCCGACGTGCCCGGCAGGCATGAACCGGGCACCGGCGAGATCAACTACCCGTTCGTGCTCCGCCACATCGCCGCCAAGGGCTACCGTCACGCCGTCGGCGCGGAGTACCGCTCGTCGACCGCGCGGCCCGAGGACTCGCTCGGCTGGCTGCGCGAGTTCCGCAGGGCACACCCGGGAACATCCTGAACGTTACGCCCCGGGCCCTGGCCGTCAGCGGCCGGGCGGCCTGCCCGGGCGGCGGCCGGCGCGGCCCGCCCGAGGCCGCGCGAGCCTACCGGGGTGCGTCACCCATGCGGTACTCGTGGGTGAGCTCGTCCAGCCTGTGCTTGAGCTCCGCGTCGAGCTTGAACTCGACGGCGGCCAGGCTGGCGTCGAGCTGCTCCGGCCTGCTCGCCCCGATGATCGGAGAGGTGATCACCTTATTCGCCAGCACCCAGGCCACCGCGAGGGTGACCAGGCTCACCCCGGCCTCGTCCGCGATCTGGCGGATCTCCTCGACCGTGCCGAACTCGCGCTCGTGCCAGTAACGCTGCTGGTACATCTGGCCGGCGGTGCCGAGCGTGAACCGGGTGCCCTCCGGCGGTGCGGCGGAGCGGTTGTGCTTGCCCGCCAGCAGGCCGCCTGCGATCGGGTTGTAGGGGATGACCCCGATGCCTTCCTCGCCGCAGTACGGCAGCATCTCCCGCTCTATCTGGCGGAACAGCAGGTTGTAGCGGGGCTGGACGGAGTCGAAGCGGGCCAGGCGCAGCGTCTCGGCCCGGCCTACCGCCCGCACCAGCTGGTAGGTCAGGAAGTTCGAGCACCCGGTGTAGCGGACCTTGCCCTGGTGGACAAGATCGTCGAGAGCGCCGAGCGTCTCGTCGATCGGCGTGTTCTGGTCGTAGCCGTGCAGCTGGTAGAGGTCGATGTAGTCGGTCTGCAGCCGCCGCAGCGAGGCCTCGACGGCGGACATGATGTGCTTGCGCGAGTTGCCGGCGTCGAACGGGGCGGGCCCGGTCGGGGCGAAGCACTTCGTCGCCACGATGAAGCGGTCCCGCTTGCCGACCAGCCAGCGCCCGAGGATCTCCTCGGTCGCTCCCCTGGTGTCCAGGTCCCCGCCCAGCGGGTAGGCGTCGGAGGAGTCCAGGAAGTCGACGCCGCCCTCGGCGGCCCGGTCCAGGATGGCCACCGACGTCGGTTCGTCGCACTGCAGTCCGAAGGTCATCGTGCCCAGGCACAGCCTCGACACCTGAAGGCCGGTCCGGCCAAGTCGGGTATGCTCCACACCCGCACGCTACCGGTTCGCTGATCGCCCGCCGCAGGCGCATGGGGGCATGCGCCCTGCGCGCGCCACCAGCGCCGGCCTCCGAGACAGGGCCGATGGGTCAGCAGACAGACGAGAACGCGCGCGGCGAGCGCATAGGGGTGTCCGCGCGGTGCGCGCTGCCAGCGCCGGCATCCGAGGCAGGGCCGATGAGTCAGCAGACAGACGAGAACGCGCACGGCGAGCGCATAGGGGTGTCCGCGCGGTGCGCGCTGCCAGCGCCGGCATCCGAGGCAGGGCCGATGAGTCAGCAGACAGACGAGAACGCCTGTGGCGGTGGCCGGCCTGGCGCCGCCCCGCGGGTCGAGCTGCTCGGCGACGCCGACCGGGGGAACGCGTGGATGCTGCTGGTCGACGGGATCCCGCAGTCGCACGTCGACCTTGATGACCCGCGGTACCTGGATTTCGAGTACATGCAGCGGATCGGGCACCTGATCGACCTGGCCGCGGCGCCCGGGGAACCGCTGCGGGTGCTGCACCTGGGCGGCGGCGCCCTGACGCTGGCCCGTTACGTGGCCGCGACCCGGCCAGGCTCGAGCCAGCTCGCCGCCGAGGCCGACGCTGAGGTCGCCGACCTGGTCCGGCAGCGGCTGCCGCTGGCCCAGCCCAGCCGGTCGCGAACCAGGGCAGGCCGGATCACCGTGCGCCTGGCCGACGCCCGCTCCGTGCTGGAACGGGTCCAGCCCGGCTCGTTCGACATGGTGATCGCTGACGTGTTCGCCGCCGGGCAGACCCCGGCGCACCTGACGTCGGCGGAGTTCACCGCCGCCGCGGCCAGGGCGCTGCGGCCGCCCGGGATCTACGCGGCCAACATCGGCGACGGCCCGCCGCTGGCGCATGCGCGGGCCCGGGTGGCCACGGTCCGCTCGGTGTTCCGGCACGCCTGCGTGATCGCCGAGGCGGGCCTGCTGCACGGCCGCAGGTTCGGCAACCTGGTGGTCGCCGCGTCCGGTCACGGGCTCTGCGTCGGCGAGCTGACCAGGCGCGCCGCCGCCGACCCGTTCCCCGCGCAGGTGCTGCACGGCGCCGCGCTCGACCGGTTCCTGGCCGGGGCCCGGGCGATCAGCGACGCGGAGGCCCGGCCGTCGCCGCTGCCGCCCCCTGGGGTCTTCTCCTGAGCGGCCGCGCGGCGGCTTGCCCGACGCGCGCGCTCCGGAAAACACTCAGCGGCCGCGCGGCGGCTTACCCGACGCGCGCGCTCCGGCGAGCACTGAGCCGGGTCAGCCTGTCATGGCCGCGGCCAGCCGGGCACGTTCGGCCTCAGTGAACGGCACCGGCTTGCCCCGGCCGGCGTCCCAGCGAACCGTGACCACGCGCGCGTCGGCCGCCACCTCACCCGATCGCGTCAGCACGGTCTCCCGCGTGGTCAGGCTCGTGGTGCCGAGGCGCTCGACCGCGATCCGCACCCGCACCTGGCGGTCGGCGTAGCGCACCTCGGCGCGCAGGTCGATTTCGAGCCGCACGACCACGTACATCGGGTCGCCGCCCGCGACGTGCGTGTAGAAGGCGTCCCTGCCCTCCTCGAGGTAGGTGAGGAACACCGCGTGGTTGACGTGCCGCAGGGCATCGACGTCACGCCACCGGACGTCGACCACGCGCTCGAACATCGGTTACGCCCCGGTACCGCCTCGATCGGCCGGACTGTCCCGGACCGCAGTTCCCCGATCTTACTGGCGCCCTGTGGCACCCTTGGTGCTGCCGGAGCGGAGCGGGGGCAAACATGCGGCTAGGCCTGCATGCGCTGGGCATTGGGGCAGGCGCGAGACCGGAGATCATCCGGGCCGTGGCGGAGTCGGCCGAACTGTTCGGGTTCGCCACGCTGTGGTCGGGCGAGCACGTGGTGATGGTGGACCGGCCCATGTCGGTGTACCCGTACTCGCCCGACGGCCGGATCGCGGTCCCGGCCGGCGAAGACTGGCTGGACCCGGTGCTCGCCCTGACCTTCGCCGCCGCCGCGGCCAGCCGGATCGGCGTGGCGACCGGGGTGCTGCTGCTGCCCGAGCACAACCCGGTCATGGTGGCCAAGCAGGCGGCGACGCTGGATGTGCTTTCCGGCGGCCGGCTGACGCTGGGCATCGGCGTTGGCTGGTCGGCCGAGGAGTTCGCCGCGCTCGGCGTCCCGTTCGCCCGGCGTGGCCAGCGCACGGCCGAGTACGTGACCGCGATGCGCAGGCTGTGGTCCGACGACGTCGCCTCGTTCAGCGGCGAGTTCGTCAGCTTCGAGGCGGTGCGGGTCAACCCCAAGCCGGTTCGCGACCGGCGCATCCCGGTCGTGTTCGGCGGGAACAGCGACGCCGCGCTGCGGCGGGTCGCGTCCTACGGTGACGGCTGGTACGGCTTCAACCTGACCGCGGCCGCGGCCGCGGAGCGGATAGCCACTCTGGAACGGTTCTGCGAACGCGAGGGCCGCGCCCGCAGCGAGCTCAGCGTCGCCATCGCGCTCACCGACGGCGACCCGAGCATGGTGCCCAGCCTGGCCGAGGCCGGGGTCACCGAGCTTGTCCTGGTCGGCACCCCGCCAGCGGAACCCGCCGCGGCCGCCGCCTGGGTCGGCGACCTCGCCGCCCGCTGGGACCTCGCGCCGATGCCGAGCGTCTGACGAGTCCCTGGCTCTGCCGAGGAACAGCTCGAAGCTTGTCGGCGTTTTACCTGAGCGGTTCCCGCAGACCAAGGAGGATTAACGACGAAGTGCGTCACGTGCGGGACGCAGCTGCACCCCGAGAGAGCACTGAAGTACAACTACTGCATGGCACCCGAGTGCCAGGAGAAAAACGCCAAGGGCCTCACGATCGCAGCGGTCGGGATGAACAAGTCGGGCGAGGAATTCATGATCCTCGACGAGCGCACCCGCGAGGATCTGGCCAGCGGCAAGTTCCACGACCAGCGGCGGGGCTCGTTCGGCACCTCGCAGGCCGCGCCCCCGGTACGACCGGCGGGCGCAGCGGCGGCGCCCGCCCAGCGGACGGTCCCCCGCCCCCGGCCGCAGCCGCGCCCGCTGGCGCCGGCCCGCGGCCCATGGACACGAAGGCAGGAAAAGCTCGCCCTGCTCTACAACGAGCAAGGGCTGAGGCCGACGGAGATAGCGGACAAGCTCGGCGTCAGCAGCTACTTGGTGACCCAGATCATCCTTGCCGCCAAGAACCGCGGAAAGCTCTGAACGCTCCTGGCGCCCGGCCCGCCGCCAGGGCCCGCAGCGCACTTAAATGCGGCGCGGACCCTGGCGGCTCAGCGCAGACGTGATCACCGGCCGAGCACCTCGGCCCGCGCACCGGACCCCACCACCTGCACCCGGACCCCACCACCCGCACCCGCCACGCGCACCCGGACCCCGACACGCGCACCCGGACCCCACCACCCGCACCCGCCACGCGCACCCGGACCCCGACACGCGCACCCGGACCCCACCACCCGAACCCGCCACGCGCACCCGGACCCCGACACGCGCACCCGGACCCCACCACCCGAACCCGTCTCGTGTCCTCGCCGCGCACCGGACGGCTGGCGGCCCCGCGCCGGAGGCCGCCCGGTCCGGCCAGGCCACGAGACCCCGGTGCGACCCGACCAGCGCGCCGCCGACACCCCGGTACCCGCCGAAGCCGAACGGCATCGTTGGCACTCTGCTGTCGTCCGGGCAGCATCGTTGGCACTCTGCTGCGGTTCCGGCACGGCTCGGGCAGCATCGTTGGCACTCTGCTGCGGTTCCGCCGCGGCTCGGGCAGCATCGTTGGCACTCTGCTGTCGTCCGGGCAACATCGTTGGCACTCTGCTGCGGTTCCGGCACGGCTCGGGCAGCATCGTTGGCACTCTGCTGTCGTCCGGGCAGCATCGTTGGCATTCTGCTGTTGTTGCGTCCCGGGCGGGCCCAGGGCAAGAAGAGGTTTTGCGAACGGCTCGCGGGACCTGGTTCCGCAGGCGGCGATGAGGCCGCTGCCAAACTCCGAGATCGGTGCCGCATGCGCTGCCCTGCAAGCCCGGCGGCAACGGAAGGTGGGAACAGGCACAAACCGGGCGGCAACGGAAGATAGGGGTATGGCGCAAGCCTGCGGCAGCGGAAGATAGGCACGTGGTGGCAGCGCGAACCGATCGTCGGCCATGACGCCGCAGCTTCCGCTCGGCGACATCCGGGTCATCGACCTGACGGTCGCCCGGGCCGGCCCCACCTGCGTGCGCCAGCTCGCCGACTGGGGAGCCGACGTCATCCGGTTGGAGCCGCCACCGGACCCGGCCGACCCTGCTCTGACCGGCAGCCGGCACGGCTGCGACTTCCAGCACCTGCACCGGAACAAGCGCTCGCTGTCCCTGAACCTCAAGGCCCCGGGCGGGCGCGAGGTGCTGATGCGGCTCGTCGACTCCGCCGACGTGCTGATCGAGAACATGCGTCCGCCGGTCAAGGACCGCCTGGGCTTCGACTACGACACCGTGCACGCCCGGAATCCCCGACTGGTTTACGGGTCGATCTCGGGCTTCGGCCAGGACGGCCCCTACGCGGGCCGGGGTGGCGTCGACCAGATCGCCCAGGGGATGGGCGGGCTGATGAGCGTCACCGGGCTACCCGGCAGCGGCCCGGTGCGGGCGGGGATCCCCGTGGCCGACCTGGCGGCCGGGCTCTACCTGGCCGTCGGCGTGCTCGTCGCGCTGCACGACCGGGGCAGGACGGGCACCGGGCGCTGGGTGCAGACGTCCCTCCTGGAGTCGATGATCGCCATGATGGACTTCCAGGCGGCCAGGTGGACCATCGACCGCGAGATCCCGCCGCAGGCGGGCAACCACCACCCGATGAGCGTGCCGATGGGCTGCTTCGCCTCGGCAGACGGATACGTGAACGTCGCGGGGGCCGGTGGCCGGCTGCTGGACAGCCTGTGCGCGGTGATCGGCTTGCCCGGCATCCCTGCCGATCCGCGCTTCGACTCGCCGGCCAAGCGGTCGGCGAACCGGGCTGAGCTCAACGCCCTGATCGCCGAGCGGCTGCGCACCCGGACCACGGCCGAATGGGTCGAGGCGCTGAACGAGGCGGGCGTGCCCTGCGGGCCGGTCTACCGGATGGACGAGGTGTTCGCGGACCCGCAGGTCGAGCACCTGGCGATGACAGAGCCTGTGCGGCACCCGGCGCTCGGCCGGCTGGAGATCCTCCGCAACGCGGTGCGGATGACCGACACGGCCGCCACCGTCCGCATGGCAAGTCCGGACATCGGAGCGCACACCGACGAAGTGCTCGCCGAACTTGGCTACCTGCCCGCTGACATCGACAGGCTCCGCTCGCATGGAGTGATCTGAAAGGGATCCGCATGACGTCACCGAGTTCGCCGCTGCGGCACGAGACCGGGACCGGCAAGCTGCTCGTCGAGGTCGCCGACACAGTCGCGGTCGTAACGTTCAACAATCCGGCCAAACGCAACGCCCTGTCCAGCGACATCCGTGCCGCGCTGCCGGGCGTGCTGACCGCGCTGCAGGCCGACGGCGGCGTTCGCGTTGTGATCATTACCGGTGCCGGGGACAAGGCTTTCGCATCGGGCGCTGACATCTCCGAGTTCGGCGATCGGCGCACCTCGCCCGAGGCCCGCGCCGAGTACGACCGGGTGGCCGCGGCGCTGGACCAGGCGTGGGAGAGCCTGGCAAAGCCGCTGATCGCGATGATCCGGGGGTTCTGCATCGGCGGGGGCCTGTTCACCGCCTTGCACGCCGACATCCGCATCGCCTCCGACGACAGCCAGTTCGGCGTCCCCGCCGCGCGGCTCGGGCTCGGGCCCGGCCTGCCCGGCGTGAACGCCCTGACCAGCCTGGTCGGTCCCGCCGCCGCTGCCGAGATCCTGTTCTCCGCAGGCCGCTACCCGGCCGCCGACGCGCTCCGGATGGGGCTGGTCAACCGGGTCGTCCCGGCCGGGAGCCTGCGGGAGGAGACCATGAGCCTGGCCCGCGCGATCGCCGCCAACGCGCCGCTCACCGTCGCCGCGGCCAAGGCCGCGATCCGCGCGGCTGGCCAGCCCCGGCCAGACCTGGCTAAGATCGAGGCCATGATCGAGGCCTGCTTCCGGTCCGAGGACTACCGCGAGGGCCAGCGCGCGTTCGCCGAGAAGCGGCCGCCTGCCTTTAGCGGCCGGTGACGCCCTCGGCCAGGCGGAGCCGCAAGGTGCTGATCCCGTAACCCACGCCAAAGAGCACGACCAGGCCCAGTGCCCCGAAAGCGAGCCGGGCCGACCTGCCCGGCCGGGCAGAACCGTTCACGCGGCAACCTCCCATTCTCGATCACGGCGCGGCCGACGTCCGACGCGCGCGTCCTCGCCGCCCTCTGCCAGCAGCCGCGCAGGAGCGGTGGATGTACCGCAGCGCGCGCTGCCGCGCGCTCTTCCGTACGTTCACGCCGGTGCGAGACGGCCATCACCTGATTTACCCCTGGCAGTCGGCTGGCAGATGGCGCGACCGCGAGGCTTGCCGTAACTTTGCGCAGCATTTCAGTAGCGGAAAGATGGCCAACAGTGATCGGCCCCCGGTGCGGCGGTGCCCGCCGGGCACTGCCGGGAGCGGCGAGCCCGGCACCCGCCGTGCCCTGCCGGGAGCGGCCATCCCGGGCACCGGGGGCTGGCGGCCGACACCGGGGATGGGGAGCAGGACGAGCTGCAGAGCGTCACGTCCCGGGACCGACGTGGCCATCGCGTGGCCTGAACATGAAGATCAGCAGCGCCAGGCTGAGGGCGATGCACACGACGCTGATCACGGAGCCGAACACGAGGTTGCTGGCCCGGTACCCGGCCGCGACGCCGTGCATCCTGACGACCGCCGCGACGATCCCGATCCGCAGCAGGTTCGCGGTGACCATCACCGTGGACACCGCGACGAGGGCCGCACCCACCCGGCGTGCTTCGCGCTGATCCGGGGCGATCAAGATCATGCCCAGCCCGCAGAGCGGCGCGGCGAGCAGCACCGCGCTGCAGTCGGCCGTGATCACCAGGCCGAAGGCACCGGGCCTGCCCTCTCCGAACCTGACGACCGGGGCACCGTGCGGTGCCGCCGTCGGCGTAAGCAGGGTGCACACATGTGCGGCGCCGTCGGCCTCGAGATGCCGGACCTGGTACTGAAAGACGATCAGCGTGAAGCCGAGCCCGGCCAGGATGCCGACCGCGGCGACCCGGACGATGATCCCGACCCGAGGGCATCCAGCGCTGTGCCTGCCCCGTGACCGCCCCGGGTGCCCCCGTCCGGGCGGCCCGGATGGTGCAGGCAGGTCCAGGTGACGCTGCACAGCTTCCGGACTCCTCAAGGAATGCCCGCCGGACCGACCGACCGGAAACGGCCACCTGGGGCATTCATAACGCCGGCCGGGAAACGGTCAGCCGAACATCCATTACTATTTGTAGCCGTGGGTGAGCGTAGAGCTACGAAAGGCGGTCCGCAAGTGCCGGCGCGGTTCGCGGCAATGGTGCCGATCGAGCCTGTCGCCCTAATCGGGCAGGCTCGCGGCTTTTACCTGGCCTGGCGAGCGTTGAGCCATGTCACGGTGGGTATTGGTTCCGCGATGTTCGGCATACCAGCTGGAGGGACCGAATGAAGTCTCTGAAATGGGTGGCCGCGCTCGGCGCCGTCACCATTGGCGTGATCGTGTACCTCAACCGGGACGACGTCATCCGCTACCAGAAGATGCGCCAGATGTGACGATCGCTGCGGCCCAGGTGACCGCCTGGGCCGACGCCCGGTAGGCCGAGTTCGCGGCCCGCCGGGCGCAGCCAGCACGAATAATCCGGCACGGGGTGCGCCGGTTCGAGGTCGACTGGCTCGCGCGCGGCTGCATTGATGCGGCGATCTCGCGTGCCCAAAGAAACGTGGCTGGCCCTGGCCAGCTGGCCAGCGCGCCGGGGCAGGACGCGGCGAGGGCTGGTCGTTCGCTCTTGGCCTCGGTCGTGGCAGCGGCGGACGCGGGGTGAGCACGTGGTGACTGACGTACCCGGTGAGACGCTTCTCACAGCCGCTTTGGGCGGTTCGTCCCGTTCGTCGTTACGAAACTAGTCGTTTCATAAGATAGACCAGAAACTGGCTGCGGCGGCATGTGAAGCCCGCAGGCCGGAGCGGGCACGTCGCGATACGTGCCCTTCTGGGGACTCCCCCGGCGGGCAGGAGAGCCCTCGTGCCGTCGCGGCCATCCATCAGCGCGACCTCGAAGGCCCACCGACCGGGCGGCGCGCTGCGCGGCGAATCAGCCGCCTGACTCCTCCCCGCCGCCGTTCCCATCGCCCCCGCCGGTCCGGACGCCGCTCGCCTGCATGGCTTCGCTGACCTCCCTCGGCTCCGCATCCCGCCTGGGCATCCACTGCCGGCGGTCGCCTTCGAAGGTGCCCCCGGTGACTTCACGGTCGGGCTTCTCGCCGCGGCTCGAGCCATGCGGGTTGCGGTTGGCGTGGTACACCATGCCGATCCATGCGGCGAGGGCCACCGCGACGACGATGGGAATCACGATGGCTGCCAGTGTCGGCCCGGTCATTGCGCCTCCCTTCCTCTGTGACGGCCGCTGCGCTTATGACGGCCGCTGCGCCGCGGGCCCCGGCGCTGTCGGCGGCGCGGGGTCGCGCGGCCTGCCGCCCGCGGTGCCGTTAGGCGGCGTCAGCGAGATGCAAGAGGACCCTCATGCGGCCGTCGATGCGCTTGTCGAACTCGTCGTAGGCGTCCGGCGCGTACCCGAGGCGACCTCGTTCCAGACGACCGCTGTCACGTGGACTCCTGTTAGTTATGCAGCCGGCTTCCTGGCCGGCTCTTGGGGAACCCCGCTGCCCAAGGGCTTGCGGCTGAAACACCGGCGATCCGGGCTCAGCCGACCAGGATGGGCAGCACGGCATACCCTGTTCGGTCCTCGCTGACGAGCTGCCCGGTCTTCGTTACGAGCTAGCCGGACTCGCTGCCCGCTGCCGCCGCCGGGGCAGCCGGTGCGGGCGCCGCCGCCTGGGCCGAGGGTGCGGGCGCCGCCTCTGCAGCCGGCGCCGCCAGCGCATGAACGGCCCCGGCCGGGGTACCTCACATCGGCATAGCTGAGAGGTGATGGCCGGTTGACGGCGGAAGGAGGCACGGGCATGCCGCGCGGATCCAGCCCGAAACGGGAACGGCAGTACGAGCACATCAAGGACAGCGCGCAGCAGCGCGGCGAGAGCGGCCGCAGGGCCGAAGAGATAGCCGCGCGCACCGTGAACAAGGATCGAGCCCGCTCCGGCGAGGCGCGCAGCGCAAGCCGCACCTCCACCCGGGACATGTCCTCGTCCCGGCGTGGCGGCCTGCGCTCGCACCGCGGTGCGGGCGGCCCGACCAGGGAGCAGCTGTATGCCGAGGCGCGGCGCCGCGGCGTGAAGGGGCGCTCGTCGATGACCAAGGCGCAGCTGGCGCGGGCCGTCGGCCGCTGACGCGCCGCCCGGCCGACCGGAACCGTCTGCGGCTGACGCGTCTGGCCGGGCCCGGACCGCACGCCTGGCCGGGCCGAGCGGCCGGTCACGCTGCCACGCCAAGCCGCCGATGACGCGGCTTGCCGGGTCACGAGACCGGGCCGAGCCGCCGGTCACGCGCGTTTGCAGCCGGGTTGTCGGTGGCTGGTGCGATGCTGGGCGGGAAGGCGCGGGCCGCTGGAGCGGCCCGCAACCTGACCGAGGGGGTAAGGCCAATGCTCAGCACGACATACGTCCCTGGAGCTCCCAACTGGGTAGATCTGGGGACGCCGGACACCGATGCGGCGGCCGCGTTTTACGGGGCCTTGTTTGGCTGGAAGTTCCAGTCAGCGGGGCCGGACGCGGGCGGCTACGGCATGTTCACGCTGGACGGGAAAACCGTCGCGGCGGCGGGACCGCTGATGGCGGAGGACGCGCCGCCGTCCTGGACGATCTATTTCGATACCCAGAACGCTGACGCCACGGCCGACGCGGTGAAACGGGCCGGCGGCGTGGTCGCGGCGGGTCCGTTCGACGTGTTCACGGCCGGCCGGATGGCCCAGTTCGCCGACCCCGGCGGGGCGCCGTTCGCCGTGTGGCAGCCGGGCGAGACCAAGGGTCTTGATGCGGTCACCGACCCTGGCACGCTGTGCTGGACCGAGCTGAGCACGCCCGATCCCGCCGCGGCCAGCTCGTTCTATCGGGCGGTGTTCAGCTGGGTCACCCAGGACGTGCCGATGGGCGAGTTCAACTACACGCTGATCAGGCCCAGCGGCGGCGGTGACGACAGCAGCCAGGGCGGGATGATGCCGCTCACGCCGGAGATGGCGGGGGCAGGGGTGACGCCGCACTGGCTGCCTTACTTCGAGGTGGCCGACTGCGACGGCGCGGCGGCGACCGCGGCAGAGCATGGCGGCACCGTGACCATGCCACCCCAGGACGTCCCGCAGGCTGGCCGGATGGCCTGGCTTGCCGACCCGGCCGGCGCGGCCTTTGCCGTGATCACCAGCGTCTCCTCCTAACTCCGGGCAGCCGCGGCACCGAGCCGAGGACGAAACCCTGGCTGCACTAGGGTTCGTGCCATGAGTGGACCGGCGAGCTATCCGGAACCTCCCGTTCCGGCGTTCCTGTTCGACCTGGACGGCACGCTGATCGACAGCGTGTACCAGCACGTGATCGCCTGGCGTGCCGCCCTCTCGCGGCTGGACATCGACCTGTCCGTGTGGCGGATCCACCGGCGGATCGGGATGAGCGGCGGGCTGTTCGTGTCCGCGCTGCTGCGGGAGACCGGCATCACGCTGTCCGATGAGGACATCGCGATGCTGCAGCAGGCGCACGCCGAGGAGTACCTGGCTCAGGCGAACTCCGTGCGGCCGCTGCCGGGCGCGAGCGATCTGCTGGCGGCCCTCACCGGGCAGGGGGTGCAGTGGGCGATCGCGACCAGCAGCTACCGGGCCACCGCTTTCCACGCGCTGGGCATGCTTGGCCTGCCCGATGATGCTCCGATGATCACCCGCGATCTGGTCAGGCGCGCCAAGCCCGATCCGGACCTGTTCCTGGCCGCCGCCGCCCTGCTCGGCGTGGAGCCCCGGCATGCCTGGGTTGTCGGGGACAGCGTCTGGGACATGCTGGCCGCACGCCGAGCCGAGTCGCTCGGCATCGGCCTGATGTCGGGCGGGTACGGGCGCGAGGAACTCGAGCGGGCGGGCGCCTACCGGGTCTACGCCGACCCCGCTGAGATGCTGGCCAGGGCCGACGAACTCGGCGTGCGCGGCCTCGCGCACGTCCCGTAGCCGGCCGCCGTCCCGGCGGCGGGTACGTCCCCCGTAGCCGCCGCGTCCCGGCCTCGCGCACGTCCCGTAGCCGGCCGCCGTCCCGGCGGCGCACGTCCCGGAGCCGGCCCGCCGCCCCGGCCTAGGGCACGTCCCCCGTAGCCGCCCGCCGCCCCGGCCTCGCGCGGCCGGCCGCAGGGGACATGCCTAGCTGGTTTCCCGGATGGCCAGGGCATCGGTGGCCGTCACGCGGCGGCGCCGTCCGGCCCGGCGGGACCGGCCGGGCCGACCGACGATAACAGCGGACCGGGCCCGCCGCGGCGAGGCGACGCGCGCGGGGGCCGGGAACGGGCGCACCGGGAGGGTGATCGCCGCCTCAAGGGTGGCGAGCCGGCGCAGGAACGCGTAGGCGAACCAGGTGGGCATCCAGCACAGGCTGCGCCACTGCCGGTGCCTGACCGCGAACGGCACGCTGATCAGGACCGGCACCGCGCCGGCGGCGACGTACACGCCGGCGAACGTCGCGATGTTCTGCCGGTACGTGGGGTGGGTCAGCGCCAGTTCCAGCATGAAGATCGGGGCGACGAGGCCGACCTGCAGCGAGAACCAGGAAAAGCCGCGGCGGAGCGTCCAGAACCAGACGCGCGGCCCGGCCGAGCCGCTGCGCAGCGGGACGTGCCGGGCGTAGACGTGAAAGCCCGCCCGGGCCCAGCGGGTCCGCTGCTCGACGAACTCGGCGGGGCTGCGCGGCACGTCCTCGTAGCAACGGATCCGGGGATCGACCACCGAGCGGTAGCCGAGCCGGCCGAACTGCATGGTCAGGTCGGTGTCCTCGCCGTTCATCCGCACCGGGAACCCGCCGCACGCGGCCGCGGGTGCCCGGCGGAACACGGTGAACGGGCCCGGGATGACCACCACGCCGTCGACCACGCTCTGCGCCAGCCGGGCGAACCGGAACTGGAACAGCGCCTCGAGCGTGCGCAGCCGGTGGAACCAGGTCACCACGTCCCGCCTTGGCTCCTCCATCGCGCCGACCATGCCGATCTCCGGATCGCGGAACCA
>Ga0335075_10002491_pt1 | contig 29551 bp, 26 predicted proteins | sample Lox_Sample_24_FD_206723 | JGI IMG/M metagenome (GOLD analysis project Ga0335075, IMG submission 206723) | Soil microbial communities from Loxahatchee National Wildlife Refuge, Florida, United States - Lox_Sample_2.4 | ecosystem: Environmental > Terrestrial > Soil > Wetlands | place: USA...
ACAGTAGCGTGATCTACGTCCTGACCCGTAGGCTTATTCGGAACTACGATAATTCACCGAATCCTAGGTTATCCCCAGAGATCTCGGGAAGCCTCACGACGCGCCGGGCACGGTGATAGGCAACGGCCTCTCCAGCCGATAGAAAGGAGGTTCCTACACCAAAACTTCCCGCAGCGGAGAAGCCGTTGCCTTCCCATCGTATGGCAGGACTTTCTGACGAGCAACTTGACGACCTCGAAGATCGCATGGACGACTTCCTCGAGGAGCCATGGGATAAGGAACGCGGGCGCCCGAAGGCCCTGTGCCTGCGTGACGCGCTGATCGTTGCCTGCGGCTACATGCGCAACAACATCACTGAGGAAGTCTGGGCAGAGATGTTCGGCGTCAGCCAGGCGAGCATCTCCCGGTACATAAAGATCCTGACGCCGGCGATCTGCGACGCGATGGAGGACTTCCGTCCTCGCGCCGAGGAAGTGGCCGAGGCTACCAGGGGCACGATCGCCCTGGTAGACGGGACACTCTGGCCCTGCTGGTCCTGGTCCGGCGCAAGTGACCTCTGGGCGGGGAAATACCAGACGACCGGCCACGGCTCGCTTATCATCACCAATTATGACGGCGGCATCCTCTATGTCTCGGACCCTGTCACGGGAAACAGGCATGACATGAGGAAGCTCGCCGGCTCGGAATCCGAGAGGATCCTCAAGAGCGCAGGAGGCGTGTTCGGCGACAAGGGATTCATCGGCACCGACTACATCACCACCCCAATCCGAAAGCCTGAGGACAGGGAACTGTACCTGCGCGAGAAGGAGTACAACAATGAAGTCAGCTCCCATAGGGCGCCAGTCGAGCGCGCGATTGCCCAGCTGAAGACCTGGCGGATCCTCTTCACCGACTACCGCCGCCCGCTCGAAACATTCCGAGACTCCTTCAAGGCAGCGATCGGCCTGTACTTCTTCAAGCTCACTTTTGGATAAGCCTGATACGATGCGAATCTATTGACATTCGAACGCTATATTTCCTATCGTTTAACTATGAAAGCGACGCACACCGGGCTGCTCACCGAGCGGCGTCACGTCGACCTGCGCAGGCAGGCCAGTGCCCTGTGTTGCCCGCCCGGGTGCCCGCGGGCGTAAGGGCCACCTCACGCACGCGCTACCAGCCTCGCCAATTACTCCCGCTCGGCATCCACGCCTGGCCCGCCGGATTAGGCACGGGCACAGCCCCGTTCGACCCGCCCCAGATTAGGCACGCCCCCGATTAGATACCGGCCGGCTAATTCTCGTCCAGGTCAAGCTACCGGGTGACCGGTGCCGGGTTAAACCATGCGCAAATTCAGCGCTTACGGCAGTCCACTTACGGCAGTCCACGAGAAAGGCCATGCCATGGCTGACCTCACGGCCGGCTTCGCCGCCGGAGTCCAGGCCGCCGGCCCCGCCCAGGCCAGTACACCAGCACGGGCCAGCGCGCCGCCGATCACGCTCATCCGGCCCGGCCAGGCTCGGCGTCGCCGCTCCCCCGTCCGGGTACCCCGGCTGGCCCGCCGCGCCGCCGGCCCCGTCATCGTCATCGCCGCCTGGCAGCTCGCCTGCTCGCTCAAGGTCTTCACCAGCGTCGAGGTTGCCTCCCCGGCCGCTGTCCTCGGCGCCGCCAGGCAACTGTGGGCGCAGGACGTGCTCCAGGGCAACCTGCTCATCTCCCTGCAGCGGGTGGCCGAGGGCCTGCTCCTCGGCGTCGCGGCCGGCCTGGCGCTCGCCCTGGTCGCGGGACTGTTCTGGGCGGCAGAAGACCTCCTCGACCCGGTCATCCAGGCCGCACGGTCGGTGCCGATCCTGGGCCTGGTACCGCTGGTGATCATCTGGTTCGGCGTCGGCGAGGTACCCAAGGTCTTCCTCATCGCCCTGGGCTGCCTGTTCCCCGTCTACATCAACACGTACGCCGCGATCCGCAGCGTCGACCAGAAGCTGGTCGAGGCCGGCCAGGTGTTCGGCCTGGGCAAGCTCGGCCTGATACGGCGGGTCATCCTGCCCGGCGCGCTGCCCGGATTCCTCGTCGGCCTGCGGTTCGCCCTCGTCGGCTCGTGGATCGTCGACGTGGTCGCGGAGGAGATCAATGCGCAAAGCGGCCTTGGCTACCTGATCAACCAGGCGCAGACCACCGACCGCACCGACATCATGTTCCTCTGCCTGGCCATCTACGCGATCGTCGGCCTGCTGGCCGACGCGCTCGTCCGGCTGCTCGAGCGGGCCCTGCTGTCCTGGCGCAACGCATTCCGGGGGGCCTGACGATGACCATCCCAGCCACGACGACGTCCGTCGCCACCGCCAGGCGGTCCGTCGCCGTCCACGCCAGTGGCGTTTCCCGGTCATTCGGTGGCCGGTCCGTTCTGCATGGGCTGAACCTCGATATCGCGCCCGGACAGTTCGTCGCGCTGCTCGGCCGCAGCGGGACCGGCAAGAGCACGCTGCTGCGCATCCTCGGCGGCCTCGACGCGGACTACTCGGGCGACGTCGCCGTCCCCGAGCGCCGCGCGGTCGTCTTCCAAGAGCCCCGGCTCCTGCCCTGGGAACGCGTGCTGGCCAACGTGAGCATAGGGCTGAAGCGAACCGGGCCGAACGGCCTGGCCTCGCTGTCCTCCCTGAGCCTGGCGGCGCTGCGCGAGGTCGGACTGGCCGACCGCGCCCGCGCCTGGCCAGTGACGCTGTCCGGGGGCGAGGCGCAGCGGGTGGCACTGGCCCGGGCCCTGGTCAGAGAGCCCGCGCTGATGCTGCTCGACGAGCCGTTCGGTGCGCTTGACGCGCTCACCCGCACCCGCATGCACGGCCTGCTGCAGGACCTGTGCGCCCGGCACAACCCGGCGGTGCTGCTGGTCACCCATGACGTCGACGAGGCGATCGTGCTGGCCGACCGCGTCCTGGTGCTATCCGGCGGGGTCATCACCGTCGACCTTCCTGTCGCGCTTGACCGCCCGCGCGACCGCGGCCACTCCGGCTTCCTCAGCCTGCGCTCCCGCCTGCTGGCCGAGCTCGGGGTCCTTGTCCAACAGGAAAAGAAGGACTAGCCAATGCGTCTTCGTCTTCATCCTCCCCGCCGCCCGCGCCGCCTCGCGCTGGCCGGCGCCGGCCTGCTGGTAGTGGCGCTGGTCACCGCCTGCTCGCCGGGCGGCGGGTCAACCGCCAACGACACCTCGGCCCGGGGTGGCTCGGGCGTGGCCATCAACTTCGGTGACCAGCAGCAGCTCTTTGAGACCCTGCTGAACGCCTCGGGCGCGCTCGCTGGCGCGAACTACACGGTGAACTTCGTCGAGTTCGACAGCGGGCCGCTGGTCGACTCCGGCTTCGCCGCGGGCAAGATCGACGTCGGCGACATGGGCGACCTGCCCGCGTCGCTGGCGGTGAAGTCGGGCTTGCCGGTAACGGCGATCGCGTCCGAGGCCTACATCGGCGCGTCGGAGTACCTGCTGGCCCGGCCGGGGATCACGTCGATCGCCCAGCTGCGCGGCAAGAACGTCGCCTACACGACGGGCACCGCCGAGCAGGCGTTCGCGCTGCGCGCCCTGGCGACCGCGGGCCTTACCCAGCGGGACGTGCACCAGGTGGACGTCAGCCTGCTCCAGCTCGGCACCGTCTTGCAGGCGGGCGCGGCGGACGCCTCGGTGGTCAGCGTCGAGCAGAAGGTCGACTACCAGCAGACGCACCCCACCGCGACGGTGCTGGCCACCATCGCCAGCGTCAAGCCGGCCAGCTACGGCTACATCCTGGCCACCAAGGCCGCGCTGGCCAGCCCGGCCAAGCTCGCCGCCATCGACGACCTGACGAGGCGGCTGATCAAGGCTGAGGCGTGGGAGCGGGCGCACCAGGGCCAGTTCATCACCGACTACTACGTCGACGTCGAGCACCAGACCACCGCCGCGGCCAAGCTCATCCTCGCCGCCGGTGGCACCTTCAACTTCATCCCGTTCACCAGCGCGCAGCCAGCCGCGCTGCAGGACGTGGTCAGCCTGCTCGCCAGCGCGGGCGCGCTGCCCGCAAGCTACAGCGTCGCCTCGCTGTTCAGTGCTGCTGAGTCCCAGCGGTACAACACCATCCTCAAGGAGGCCACTCATGGCTAGCACCATCTCCGTCAACCCCGTCGCCGGCCGGATCGGCGCGGAAATCGAGGGCGTGGACATCTCCGCACCGCTCGCACCGGATGCCATCGCGACGATCCAGGAAGCCCTCGACACATGGCGCGTGGTCTTCTTCCGCGATCAGCACCTGGACCATGCCGCCCAGATCGCGTTCGGCCGCCACTTCGGCGAGCTGACCTACGCCCACCCGCACGACGACGCCCCGCCGGAGTCCTACCCGGAGATCTACACGGTGGACTCACGCCGGTTCGCCGACCGGTTCGGCTTCGACCTGGAGCAGGAGAAGAAGGTCCGCAAGTACTCCTACACCAGCGGCTGGCACAGCGACGTCACCCCGGCGATCAACCCGCCCGCCGGGTCGATCCTGCGCGCCGACGTGATCCCGGCCTACGGCGGCGACACGTCCTTCACCAACCTGGTCGCCGCCTACGAGGGCCTGTCCGAGCCGTTTAAGCGCTTTGTCGACACGCTGCGGGCCGAGCACCGCTACAGCGCGAACTGGTCGGGCCTGCCCCGTCCCGGACGCGGCGAGTACGCCGAGCGCATCGCGCGCAACTCCCTGGTGTCGCAGCACCCGGTGGTCCGGGTGCACCCGCGGACCGGGGAGAAGACGCTGTTCGTCAACCCCGTCTTCACCGACCACATCCTGGACGTGTCGCCGGCCGAGAGCCGCCTGATCCTGGGGTACCTGTTCGAGGAGCTGACCCGGCCGGAGTACCAGGTGCGGTTCCGCTGGGCACCGGGGAGCGTCGCATTCTGGGACAACCGGGCGACCGCTCACCTGGGGCCGCAGGACCTCGGCCACCTTGAGGTAGAGCGCGTCCTGCACCGGGTCACCCTGATCGGCGAGGTTCCCGTCGGCCCGGACGGCCGTGAGTCCGACCTGATCGAGGGCACCAGGTTCGTCTCGTCCCCGGTCTTCGCGACCGCCGGCTCCTGACGATGGGTGACTCCTGACGCCAGTTCGGGCCCACGCCATCCGGGCGGCGCCGATTCCCGGCGCCGCCCGGATGCGGCCGTGCCAGCTATAAGGCAGAATGCCCTGTGGGGCGGATGAGCCTTGATGGGACCCTGGACGGAGGCTGGCCGATGGCGCTGGAGATCAGGCGACTGCACCTGGCCAGGCTGAGCGCGCCCGGCAGCCCGCACGAGCAATGGCCGGTCCACGGGTTCGTCATCTCCCATCCGGGCGGCGCCGTCCTGGTCGACACGGGCGTGGGCGGCCCGCAGGAGTGGCTCAGCGACTGGCGCGTGGTCAACGTCTCGATGGCCGACGCCCTGGCGGAACTGGACATGTCCCCGGCCGACATCTCGCTGGTGATCAACACCCACCTGCACTTCGATCACTGCGGCCAGAACGCGGTGTTCAGGCACGCTCCGTTCTACGTGCAGCGGGCCGAGCTCGACCACGCCCGCCGCGAGTCGCCCGAGCTGGCAGGCTGGTTCGACTTCATGGGCGCGCGGTTCGAGTTGCTTGACGGTGACGCCGAGATCCTGCCCGGGCTCTCGGTCATCGCGACTCCCGGCCACACCGCGGGCCACCAGTGCGTCGTGGCGCAGGCGGGCGACGGCTCATCCGACCTGCTGATCGGGGACGCGGCCTACACGCCCCGCCAGTACACCGGGCCACTGGACCAGCAGCTGCCACCCGGCCAGGCCGCCGACCGGCCATCGTGGGAGGCGTCGGTCAGCCGCGTCCACTCGATGGCCCCGTCCCGAGTGCACTTCTGCCACCACACCGACGTCGTCCGCGGCTGAGCCTGGCCGGCTTCCGGACGACCGCCCGCCACGAAATACGGTTGCCTCGTGGGTGGCGGGCAGACACGATCGTGTCCATGAACATCGTCGCGCGGCCGGCGCGCCCTGATGACGAGGCCCTGGTGCTCGCCTCCTGGTTCTGGCGACAGGGAGCGGGCACGTTCCCGGCCACGCGGGCCATCGCGGAGGCAGGCCGATGGGGCGGGGTGCCCGCGCGGGCAACCTCCCGGCAGCCCGGCCGCAAGCACCGGGCTGCTGTCCCCGGGCTTCCACCGCCGCCGCGGGCCCTCACCGCTGCCTGGCCTCCCGCCCCCCAGGCCTGGCGGCACCACGGGAACTCGGCCGCATGCCGACCTCGCTTCGTGGCCCGGGCCGCCAGGTCATGGGCCGACCCGCTCAGGCACCTTGCCGCACGCCAGCGGCGAAGGTAGCCAGCAGTTCGGTCAGCTGCTCGCGGAGCCCGAGGGCGTCGTGCGCCCACCCGAGCTGTTCGTTCTTGAGCCTTTTCCCCACGGTACCCGCAGGTAACTTTACCCAGAATGGGCACTGACGTACCCGGAAATTGTTGGCAATTCAAGACACGCGGAGAACTGCTATCTCTTCTGACAGACGTTGTCATTAGCGGGGTTGAAGGAAGGTAACGTGTTCGTGTGGAGTCGGAGAACGTCCTTACCGGCAGGTATCGGCTGGATGAGCGCCTGGGCCGAGGGGCCTCCGGCGAGGTCTGGCGTGGACACGACCTGAAGCTGAGCCGCCCGGTCGCCATCAAGGTGCTGCGCGACGCCGATCCCGACAAGACCATGCGCAAGCGGTTCCACCGTGAGGCCGCCACGGCCGCCGGCCTGCAGCACCCCTGCATCACGGTGGTCTACGACTTCGACGAGCACGATGGCCGGATGTTCATCGTCACCGAGTTGCTGCGCGGCGAGGACCTCGGCAAGGTGCTCGCCGCCTTTCCCGACGGCCTGGCGGTCAGCCGGGCGCTTGACTTCGGCATCCAGCTGGCTGACGCGCTGATCGCCGCGCACGCGAAGGGGATCGTGCACCGCGACCTGAAGCCGGCGAACATCTTCATCCAGCACGGCGAGCGGCTCAAGGTCTGCGACTTCGGCCTGGCCAGGGACCTCAACTCGACGTCGTCGCTGTCAATGACCGGCGACGTCATCGGCACCCCGGCCTACATGGCACCGGAGCAGTGGCTGGGACCCGCCGCCAGCCCCAGCGTGGACCTGTACGCGCTGGGCTGCATCATGCACGAGATGCTGACCGGCCAGCCCCCGTTCACCGGCCCGGGCCTGCCGGTGGTCATGCATCAGCATCTCACGGAGACGCCCGCGGCGACCCGTGACATCAACCCGGAGGTCCCTGAGCCCCTCAGCGACCTTGTCAGCGCCCTGATGGCCAAGGACGCGGCCAGCCGGCCAGGCAACGCCGACGACATCCGCGCCGCCTTCGCCGCGATCAGCACCGATCTCTACCGGGAGAGGCTGCTTGACCAGCTGACCCCAACCACCGTGGTGGCGCCCGCCGGCGAGACTGTCACGGCCGTGCCCTCGGCCTCGACCGGGCTGGCTCCGGCCGCGCCCACTGCGGCCAGCGCGACCCCGGCTGCCGCGGGGCCAGTTCCCCCCGAGCCGGCCCCCACCGCGTCCGTCCCGCTCACCGGGCAGGGCCCGGCGGCCACCGAGCCCGCCCCGGCCAAGCCCGCCAGGGCCGAGACCGCGCCGGCCGAGACCGCGCCGGCCGAGACCGCGTCCACTGAGGGCAGGCCCGCTGAGGCCACGCCCCCTGAGGCCACGCCCGCTGAGGCCACGCCCGCTGAGGGCAGGCCGGCTCCTGTGGCCGGACCGGGCACCTCGCCTGAGTCGCTCATCGAGACCGTGCCGGTCTCCGGGGGCAAGCCGCTTCCCGCCGCGGTTCCCGCGCAGGCCAGCGAGCCCGCCACGGCGCTGGCGCCGGCGCCGAGGATCTCCGCGTCGGGGGGCCCGTCCCACCCGTTCCAGCCGCCGCACTCGTCGGTGGCCCCGCCCGTGCCGCTCCTCGCCTGCGGCTCGCCCGTTCCGGGGCTTGTCGAGGTCTACGCCCCGAATAAGGCAGGCGGGATTCGCGGCCGCCTGTACTCCGAGGCGTCCGCGGGCGGTGCCAGCTGGGCCTGGAGCGACTGGGAGAGCACGTCGCTGCCAGCGGACCCGGTCAGCGCGCTCGCGGCCAGCGGCGGGTACGTCATCGGCGTCGTGGACGGCAATCCGTGGATCAGCGTTCAGGGGAAGTGGGCGCCCGTGCACCTTCCCGCCTTCCGTCCCGCCGTGGCGGACGTCGCGATCGCCGCCACCCCCTCCGGGCCCGGCGGGTCGCCCGATCCGGAGCTCTTCATCCTCGACGTGGCGGGTGGCATCTGGCACGAGGGCCTTGCCCAGCCGTTCGGGCCCGCCATTCCTGGGCCGGCCGAGCGCAAGCCCACCGCGATCGCCGCCGCCAGCAACGGCAACGACCTGGCCCTGATCAGCGTAGCCAGCGGCGTCTTCTGCAAGTCCCGCATCCGGGGCAGCAACTGGTCTGGCTGGCGGGAGGTGGGCGGGCGGCGGTTTCCTGTCGAGGTCGTCACCTGCTCCTCGCTGCGCAACAGGTTCGAGGTCTTCGCCCTGTCTCGCGGCGGGCGCATCTGGCTCAGCGCCTCGCGCCCGCAGACGGTGGGCGGGGCGCCCGTCTGGTCGGAATGGACCCGGGTGGCGGGCCCGCCCGGGCGGGTCGCCACCGTCTCGGCCAGCGCGATCGTCGGCCGGGTCGGCGTGCTGGTGGCCGTCACCACCGACGGCATTAGCCACTACGCGCATTACGAGCGAATGCCGGGCGGCCAATTCGATGACCTTGAATGGTCGGCCTGGTCGCGGATGCCATAAGGCTGAGCCCGAGGCTCGGGTCACGGGCTCAGCCTCGGTTCAGTGCACGGCCACGCTGTTATCGGTTGACGCCACAGCTGGCTCCCGGGCGATGGACGCGCCGGTGGCGGGGTCGAAAAAGTGCAGGCGACCGGTATCGACACGGAAGGCGACCCGCTCTCCCGGCCTTACCGTCGCCCGCCCGTCGAGCCGCGCGACCCCGTTGTAGGCCAGGCCGAGCTGGACCGCGTCCGTCTCGCCCCCCGCCGCCGCGAGCTCACGCGTGCCCGCGACCGCGGCGTCGATCGAGAAGATCGCGTGCAGCTCGCTGCCGAGTGACTCGACGACCCGGATGTCGGCCGTGAGCGTCCCCGCGGTCGCGGCCGCCACCGGGCCAGGCAGCTGCGGGCCAGCCGGGCCGAGGGCCAGGTCCTCCGGGCGGACGCCGACGATCACCGGCCGCCCGGCGTACGGCAGCAGGCCCGCCTCGAGCGGCCCGAGCGGCAGCCGCTGCGAGCCGAGCACGAGGCCGCCTGAGGCGTCCACGGCCGCCTCGTACACGTTCATCTCCGGCGACCCGATGAACTGGGCGACGAACAGGTTCGCGGGCCGGTCGTACAGGTCGCGGGGCCGGCCGTACTGCTGGAGCTGCCCGCCGTTCAGCACGGCGATACGGTCGCCCATCGTCATCGCCTCGACCTGGTCGTGCGTGACGTACATGGTGGCGGCACCGATCGCCTTATGCACCCGCAGTACCTCGGTGCGCATCTGCACCCGCAGCTTGGCGTCCAGGCTGGACAGCGGCTCGTCCATCAGGAAGACGGCTGGCTCCCTGACGATCGCGCGGCCCATCGCCACCCGCTGCCGCTGGCCGCCTGACAGCTGCCGTGGCTTGCGGCCCAGCAGGTCCGACAGGCCGAGCACGGACGCGGCCTCCCGGACCCGGCGGTCCCGCTCCGGCCGGGGCACGCCCTTGTTGGCCAGCGCGAAGCCGATGTTCTCCGCGACCGACAGGTGCGGGTAGAGCGCGTAGTTCTGGAAGACCATGGCGACGTCCCGCTGCCGCGGCGAGATGGCGTTGACCACCCGGCTGGCCAGGCTCACGGTGCCCGACGTGATGGGCTCAAGGCCCGCGACCATGCGAAGCGCCGTCGTCTTGCCGCAGCCGGACGGGCCGACGAGCACGACGAACTCGCCGTCGGCGACGTCAAGGGACAGCTTGTCCACCGCCGTCACCCCGGTCGCGTAGACCTTGGTCAGGTCCTCAAGCTTGATGGCTGACATGTCGCTGCCCTCAGTTCGCGATGCTGCCGAGCAGCATGCCACCGCGCCAGTACCGTTGCAAGATCAGGAACAGCGCGATGAGCGGGACGATGGTCACCAGGCCACCCATCACAAGCAACGGGTACAGCTCCGCGTTGCCGCTGTTCACCGCCCGGTCCGACCACAGGCCCAGGCCGACGGTGAGCGGGTACCTGGTGTTGACGTTGAAGATGAGCAGCGGCAGGAAGTAGTTGTTCCACACCGCCACGACGCTGATCAGCAGCACGGTGAGCACGCCAGGAACCATCAGCGGGAGCGCGACGCGGAAGAAGATCCGCAGCTCGCCCGCGCCGTCGATGCGGGCCGCGTCGATGAGCTCGCGCGGCACCGAGATGTCGGCGTAGGTCCGCATGAGGTAGACGCCGATCGGGCTGATCATGCTGGGCAGCACCATGCCCCAGATCGAGTTGATCAGGTGAGCCTTGGCGTAGGTCAGGTACAGCGGGATGGTCAGCGCGGTGATGGGGACAAGCAGCCCGGCGATGATCACGTAGAAGGCCACCCGTGAGCCACGGAACCTGAAGCGGGCCAGGCCGTACCCGGCGAATGCCGACAGGGCGGTCGCGCCGACGCCGCCAAGCACGGCGTACAGCGCCGTGTTGCCGAGCCACTGGATGTAGGTGCCGTAGCCGTCGACGTTCTGGAACAGCAGGGAGAACGTGTGGAAGAAGCTGAACGGGCGAGCGAACCAGAAGCCGAACGTCTCGAAGATGTTCGCCTGGGTCTTGGTCGAGTTGATCGCGAGCCAGGCGATGGGGATGAGCGTGAATATCGCGAACAGGAACGCCAGCAGCGTCAGCAGCGTGACCGTGCCCCGGCGCAGCCCGTAGAGCTCGACCGGGATCTGGTTCTCCCGCTCGGCAAGGCGCGCCTGCCTGCGCCGCTCGCGCCTCGACGCCGGGCGGGCGGCGGCGCCGGAGGGCGGCGCCTGCGGGGTGAGTACCTGGCCGGTCACGCGAGCTCTCCCCTGCGCCGTCGGAAGATGAGCGAGGCCACCGAGATGACCACGATGACCACGGCGAGCAGCACCGCCATGGCGGCGGCCAGGTTCGTCTCGTCGGCCGCTATCGCGGTCTGGTAGATGTAGTACGAGGGCGTGTAGTTGACCGAGACCGCTCCCTGCTCGAAGTACGACAGGATCTGCGGCTCGGTGAACAGCTGCAGCGCGCCGATCGTGTTGAGGAAGACCAGCATGACCACGGCCTGGCGGACCATCGGCAGCTTGATGCGCACGATGATCTTCCACAGCGGGGTGTCGTCGAGGATGGCGGCCTCGACGACGTCGCGGGGAACCGACTTCAGCGCCGTGTACAAGATCATCATGTTGTAGCCGGTCCACTCCCAGATCACGATCACGATGATCGAGGGCAGCAGCAGCGAGGACGAGAAGTAGTTGACGCTGCCGAGCCCGAGCGCGCCGGCCAGCCGCACGAACGGGCCGAACTGTGGCTCGAGCAGGAACGACCACATGACCGCGCCAACCACCGCGGGCACCGCGAACGGGATGAAGAAGATGGTGCGGAAGGCCCGGCCGAACTTGGCCACGCCCAGGTCGAAGATGGTGGCGAAGAAGAAGGCGATGGCGAGCATCACCGGTATCTGGATCGCCGCGAAGATGATCACGCGGACGACGCCCGACCAGAACTCGCCCGACGCCAGCGCCTGCGTGTAGTTCGCCGCCCCGGTGAAGACCGTGCCGCCGATGATCCGGTAGGTGTACAGGCTCGTGTAGATGGCGTAGCCGATCGGCACCACCATGAAGAGGAAGAAGCCGAGCAGGAACGGCGCGACGAACCAGATGCCGCGCGCGTCCCTGCGTCGGGTCCAGGCTGTGCGACTGGTCATGTGCTGACGGTGAAGCCCTGGGCCTTGGCGTAGCTGACGAGGATGCCCTGGAAGCTGGTGAACGCCGCCTGCAGCGTCTCCTTGCCCGTCATGACGCCCTCGAAGACGGTCGAGGCCTCGTTGAGCGCCTCGGTCATGAACGGCGGCCACTGATCGCTGCTGATGTGCGAGGCCGCGGCGGTGAACGCGACGTTCGGGTTGGAGGTGCCGGACACCGGGATGTTCAGGTCCTTGAACGACGGGTCGTTCAGCAGCGGCACGTAGGTCGGGAACAGCAGCGAGGGGGATGTCTTGGTGATGTTCCACGAGGCGGCGGTGGCGTTCAGCCACTCGGCGAACTCAGCGGCCTGCGCCGGGTGCTGGGACTGGGAGAAGACCGGGTAGGACGAGCCGCCCCAGTTGGCCGCGACGTCGGCGCCTGCCGTCCACTGAGGCAGGGCGGTCGCGCGCCAGTCGCCGATGGACGACTTGGCGTCAGGGGCGAAGTAGGACGGCCCCCACGCGGAGCTGAGCCAGCTGGCGTCGATGCGCTTGTCCATGTCGGTGAATGACGTGGCGGACACGTCGGTCGTGGCGTTGACGTCATGGGCCGACAGCAGTTTCTGCCAGTACGCGGCGAACGACATCTGGGCCGGGCCGGTCCAGTTGATGGTGACCGAGTCACCGCCGCTGTAGGTGAACGGCCAGGCGTTGTCCTGGGCCATCAGGGACATGATCCACTGCAGGTCAACGGCGGAGAAGTTCGTCATGTACGCGGACGGGTCGGCGGAGTGCAGCCTGGCCGCGTCGGTGGCGAACTGAGCCCAGGTGGCCGGCGGGGTGATGTGGTACTTGGCGAGCAGCCTGGCGTTGTAGTAGAACGCCATCGGGCCGGCGTCGCCCGGTATCGCGTAGACGGCCGATCCCTGGCTGACCTCCTGCCACGCCCAGGGCACGAAGTCGCTCTTGTAGTTGTTGGCCCCGTAGGGCACCAGGTTGTCCACGTTATGGGTGATCTCGAACGAGGGGAGCTCGTCGTACTCGACCTCGGCCACGTCGGGCGCGCCCGACCCGGCCTTGAGCGCGTTGGTGATCGCCACGTACTCCGGGTCGCCCGCGCCGACGTCCTCCTGGGTGACGCAGATGCCCGGGTGGGTCGAGTTGAACTCGTTGACCGCGCGGCCCAGCCCGGGCACCCAGGCCCAGAAGGTGAGCTTGACCGCGTTGCTTGACGAGCACGATCCGCCGGCCTCGACGGTCACGGTCGAGCTCGGCGAGGCTGAGCCGCTCGCCGTGGCGGAAGCCCCAGAGCCTGCGCTGCTGCTGGCGCCGCTGCTGCATGCGGCGAGCCCGGTGATCGCCGCGACAGCGGCGATCGCGGCCACGGCGATGCCGGGGCGCCTGCTCGCTCTTTGTCTCAATGTTAGCGTTCTCATCGGTCTCATATGGATATGCTCCTTCGCGTTTTCCTTGATGGCAAGGCCGCCCGGTGAGGCGGCTCAGAGCTCGCTAGCGAGCACTCAGCGGTGCCTCGATGACCGTGAATGACTGCGGCGGCAGGGTGAGGGCGACCTCGGCACCGGCGGGGCGCTCCTCCCCCGTCGCCACGCCCGTGGTGGCGATGCCCGCGAGAGCGCTCACATCGCCCGCGCCGCCGGCCGTCACGGTGGTGATCGCGGCGGCGCCGTCGAAGCTGAGGTCGCGCAGCACGACCCGGGCGGGCTCGCTGCCGGCGCTCCGGTTGACGATCGTCACCGCGAGGCGGCGGCGGTCGGCCGAGACGCTCGCGGCGGCGTCAAGGAGGGTGAACGGGCCGAGGTCGGCGACGCGGTGCGGCCAGCGGCTCGCGTCCGGCGGCAGGTCGGGCGCAATCGTCTCGCCGGCGACGTGGGTGTCGACGGCGAGGTCGAGCGCCGCGCGTGCGTGCAGCAGGAAAGGGTAGTAGATCGGCTGCACGGCCGCGCCGTCCGGGGTGGCGACGATCGGCGCGATCGCGTTCACCATCTGCGCCAGGTTCGCCATCCGGACCCGGGCACAGTTCCTGACGAAGATGTTGAGGTAGGTCGCGACGGCCAGGGCGTCGGAGAAGTCGTACCGCTCGGCCAGGTCGACGGTCATCGTCCGGTACCAGACGTTCCACTCGTCGTAGGCGATCTGCGGCTTGCTCGCCAGGCCGCGCGAGTAGGCGGCCCGGTCGATCAGCGCGGCGGTGGTCGTTATGGCCCGCTCCGCCTGGTGCGGCTGGAGGACGTTCGTCCAGTAGTCGTCACTGCCGGTGTAGATGTGAATGGAGTGGTAGTCGACCAGTCCGGCCAGGCCATCGATCACCACCCGGTCCCAGTCGGTCCAGCCGGCCTCGCCACAGCCGACCAGCTTCGCGCCCGGGTCCAGCATCCTGATGGCGCGCGCCCACCGGGTGGCCTCCCGCACGTACTCCTCGGCGGACATCTGGCCCACCTGCCACTCGCCGTACATCTCGTTGCCCAGGGCCCAGTACCTGACCTGGTAGGGCCGGTCCCGGCCGTTCTGCCGCCGCCGGGCCGCCCAGTAGGTGTCGCGCGCGGAGTTGCAGTACTCCACCCATGCCAGGGCCTCCTCCAGCGTGCCGGTGCCCATGTTCAGGCAGATGTAGGGGTCGGTGCCAAGCTCGGCGCAGTAGGCGAGGAACTCGTCGGTGCCGAACGTGTTCGGCTCCTCCCCTCCCCAGGCCAGCTCGGGCCGTCGCGGGCGAGAGCCCTTCGGCCCGATCCCGTCCTGCCAGTGGTAGTTGCTCACGAAGTTGCCGCCGGGCCAGCGCAGCACGCCCAGGTCCAGCTCGCGCAGCAGGCCGAGCACGTCCGTGCGGAAGCCGCGCTCGTCGCTGAGCGGCGAGCCCTCCTCGTAGAGGCCGCCGTAGATGCAGTGCCCTAGGTGCTCGACGAAGCCGCCGAACAGCTTGCGGTCGATCGTGCCGACCGCCCGCGCCGGGTCAATGGCAATCCGGGACACGTGATCTCCTTCCGCGGCGAGGCCGGCTAGCTGGGCAGGGCCGGGATCCAGACGCGCATCGCTCCCGGCCCTCGGTTGTCCCACTGGAAGTAAGGGATCGCGACCGCGGGCAACTGCGGTCCCGGCGGGCCGGCCGCCGCCCTGGCCTGGACGGCGGCCGTGGCCGGGCCTGCGGTGCCCGCGGCGGCCTCGATGTGCCAGCCAGCAGCGGTCACCGCGATGGTGGGGCCGACCCCCTGGAGCGTCACCGCTCCCTCCGACAGTGGCCTGCCCGCCCGGACGACGAACTCATCGAGCCGCACGGCCTGGTCGGCCTGCTCGAAGCAGTAGACGAGCGGGCCGCGCTCGATCGCCACGCAGCCGCGCACCGCGTCGGCCCGCGGATCGGGATAGGTCCAGCGCGGCGTCAGGTCAAGGCGGAGCCTGACCTGGTCCCCGGCCCGCCACGGGCGGTGCAGCCGCAGGTAGCCGTCGGAGGCCGAGACGGCCTCCTCCGGTGAGCCGTTGACCGCCACCGCGGTCGAGGCTGACCAGGGCGGGATGCGGAGCGCCAGCTCGCGGGCCTGCTCCGGTGCGCTGAGCACGCGGATCGCCACCAGCCCCGACCACGGGTAGGCGGTCTCGACCTCGATGTCGAGGCCGGCACCCGACAGCCGCGTTCCCGCGTACTGCTGCACGAACAGCGTGTCCCCCGCGGCCGTGGCCAGGTAGTGGTGCACGGAGGCGAGCAGGCGCATGAGGTTCGGCGGGCAGCACGCGCAGCTGAACCAGACGCGCCGGCGGCCGGGGTCATCCTTCTCGAAGTGATCCTCACGGCGCTGCAGCGGGTTCACGTAGAAGAACCTCATCCCAGTCGCGGCGATAGCGCCGGCGAAGCCGTTGTAGAGGATGCGCTCCATGTGGTCGGCGTACTTCGCCTCGCCAGTGGCCAGCAGCAGGCGCCAGCTCCAGTGGAAGCTGGCGATCGCCGCGCAGGTCTCGTTGTAGGCCCGGTCGGGTGGCAGCTCGAACCGGTCGCCGAACCCCTCGTCGTCGTGCCGCGAGCCGTTCCCGCCGGTCAGGTAGGTCTTGGCGGCCACCATGTCGGACCACCGGCGAGCGGAGGAGGCCAGCAGTTCCTCGTCGCCGGTCTCGACGGCGACATCGGTAACGCCCGCCTCCAGGTACAGGGCACGCACGACGTGCCCGACCTCGGTGCCCGACTCCCTGACCGGCAGGTGGTCCTGCAGGTAGCGGCGGCCCATGCCCGAGTCGCCCGCGAGGCCGTAGCCCCGCTGGTCGATGAACTGACGGGCCAGATCAAGGTAGGCGGCGTCGCCTGTCTCCCGGTAGAGCTCGGCCAGGGCGGTCTCGATGATCGGGTGCCCGTCGAGGCCCTTGTCCGCGCCGGCGAACTCGCTGACCAGGTGATCGGCGAGCCTGGTGGCGATGGCCAGCGCCCGCGGGTCACCGGCGCCGCGGTGCAGCGCGATGGCGGCCTGGATGAAGTGGCCGGCGCAGTACATCTCGTGGCTGGTGGCGAGCCTGGAGTAGCGCGGCTCGCCGCTGGCCTGCACGTAGGAGTTCAGGTAGCCGTCGGGCAGCTGCGCCCGCTCGATGAGGTCGGTGGCGGCGGCGGCGAAGTCGCGCAGCTCGGGCAGCGGGCCGCTGCCGAGCTGCCAGCCGATGGCCTCCAGGGTCTTGTAGATGTCGGAGTCCATGAAGACCGGGCCGTGGTAGCCCAGCGCCGACGACGGCCAGACCGCGGACTGGATGGGCTCGGCCTCGGGAACCGGCAGCGGAGCCGCGGCCGGGGCGGCCATGGCCCGTGCCCGCGTGGTCGCTCGCGGGCCGGCGCTGATCGCGAGGCGGAGGTTGTCCATGTTGCCGGCCGCCTCGAGCTGATGGAGCGCCAGCGGCATGCTCGCTGACACGTTACGCCGCTGCCAGTCGTGCAGCAGGCCCGCGGTCAGGCGCGCGCCGGGCGCGGCCAGCGGGTGCTGTGCCGCGATGGCCGAGGCGGTCGGCCTGACCGGGCCACCCGGCAGGCCAGCGGCGCCTCCCGTGGCCAGGGCGCGGCCTGCGACGACCGTAGCGGCCTGCTCGGCCCTGGCTGACGCGTTCTGCGATGACTCATCCGGCGTGTGCAGGACGACGCGCCTCCCAACAAGGAATAGGTTTTCCCTCAAGCATGCACCGTACGCTAGAGTCTTGGCTCAGATACGTCAACATCTGATCCGGGACAGCCGGAACTTGCGGTTGCGACCGCAAGTTCCCGGTTAGCCACGTCCCGGGCCGTGCCCGGCTGGCGCAGGAAACGCCAGCCGGCGACTGGGGGAGGCCGGGACGAGCGGCGACGGAACTGCGGTGCCGCCAGCGCACCGCGGGGCGAGCGGACAGCGGACTGGCCTGCGCCGGGCGACGATCAAGGACGTGGCCGGGGTGGCGGGGGTTTCTGTCGGCACCGCGTCGAAGGCACTCAACGGGCAGGGCAAGCTGCGCAAGGAGACCATCGACCGGGTCATGCAGGCCGCGCAGCGCCTGGGCTTCGCGCCCAACACGCTCGCGCAGGCCCTGCTGGCTGGCCGCTCGTTCACGGTTGGCCTGATCACCACCGACAGCTTCGGCCGGTTCAGCATCCCGGTGATGCTCGGCGCTGAGGACGCGCTCGGCACCGGCGAGGTCTCCGTGTTCATGTGCGATGCCCGCGATGACCCGGAGCGCGAGCGGCGCTACGTGGAGATGCTCTGGGCGCGCCGGGTCGATGGCCTGATCGTCACCGGCCGCAGGATCGAGCCGCGGCCACCGGTGCAGGCAGTGCCGGGCATCCCCGTCGTCTACGCGATGACGCAGCCCGCGGGCGGCGGCGCGCCCGCCGTGCTGCCCGACGACGAGGGCGGCGGCCGCGCCGCCGCCGAGCACCTGCTGGCCATCGGGCGCCGCAGGATCGCGCACATCGCCGGCCCCGAGCGGTTCCTGGCGGCCAGGCTGCGGGCGCGCGGGTTCACCGAGGCGCTCGCCGCCGCCGGCGTCGAGCCCTGCGCCGGCACCTGCTACGGCGAGTGGAGCGAGCACTGGGGCCGGGAGGCGGCCGGGCTGCTGCTTGCCAGCCGGCCGGACGCGATCTTCTGCGGCAGCGACCAGATCGCGCGCGGCGTCGCGGACACGCTGCGCGCTGTCGGGCGCCGCGTCCCCGACGACGTCGCGCTGGTCGGCTTCGACAACTGGGCGCCGATGGCCGCGGGCGCGCTACCGCCGCTGACCAGCGTGGACATGTGCCTTGAGGAGGTCGGCCGGGTGGCCGCGGAGCGGCTTCTCGCGGCGATCGCCGGGGAGCGGGAGCAGGACGGGCCGGCCGTGTACACCGTGCCGCCGCGACTGGTGGTCCGGGAGTCCACGGGAGGGTACTCGCGGAAAGTTGGGGGTTGACGGCGGGCCGGTCGCTTCCTACGGTTTAGGAAAAGGATTTCCTTCCATCTCGTTCCGGCGCAAGCGACAGCGTCACCGCAACGCCCCGCGGCCTGCTGACCGCGGGGTAGCACGGCGTCACGACGCGGGCGTCACCCAGTGAGCCATCCTCCCTGGCACCAGCCACTCACGCAGCGAGAACAGACAGGCCAAGGCAATGAAGCTCTTGAGCGGAAGAATTTTTACCGGCGTGGCAGCCGTCCTGCTACTGGCCGCCGCCGGCTGCTCGTCCTCCGGATCTTCCTCCCCCGCCCCGGCGTCGGCCTCCTTCGGCGTCAACGCAACCGGGACCGTCCAGTTCTGGGCGCGCACGGTCTCCAAGACCCTGGCGCAGAAGCTGGTCACCGAGTTCAACGCGACCCACCCCAACCTCAAGGTCAATCTGAGGCTGACGTCGATCAACGACGACGTCACGTCCCTGGCCACCTCGATCAGGGCTGGAGACCCGCCGGACGTCGTCGGCCTCAACGACATCGACATGCCCACGTTCACCCGCAACGGCTCGTTCATGAACCTGACGTCTCAGATCAACAAGCTGCCCTACAAGAGCGCCCTCTCCCCCGGGCACATCGGCCTGGCGACCTACAACGGCCAGCTGTACGGCGTACCGTACTGGGCCGACCTGTCGGTGCTCTGGTACAACAAGACGCTGTTCAAGCAGGCCGGGCTCAACCCGGACGACCCGCCGACCACCTACGCGCAGATCCTGTCGGACGCGCAGGCGATCAACAAGCTGGGCCATGGCATCAACGGGTTTACCTTCGCGGGCGACTGCCAGGGCTGCCTCGGCTTCACCGTGCAGCCGGGCATCTGGGCCGACGGCACGCACCTCACCAACGGCGACATCACCAGCCAGAGCGCCAACATCGCCGGCAACACGGCCCTGGAAAGCGCGCTGACGCTGTACCGCAACATCTGGTCCCAGAAGCTCGTCCCGGACAACGACCGCACCGACGACGGCACGACCTGGGGCCAGGACTTCGCCGCCGGGAAGATCGGCATCATGCCCGGCGGCTACGGCCAGCTCGTTGACCTGGTCAAGCCGAGCCAGCTTGGCACCGAGTTCATGGACACCCCGCTGCCCGGCACCAACGGCGGCTACAGCACGTTCGACGGCGGCGACGACTTCGCCATCCCGTCAGCGGCCAAGAACCCGTCGGGGGCGTGGGAGTTCATCCAGTGGGTGATGCAGACACAGCAGCAGGACCAGTACCCCGCCCTCGGGGCGACGCCGGTCCGCACCGACGTGCTCACCCCGTCCTTCTCGGCCAAGAACCCGGAGGACGCCGTCGCGCTCAAGGCGCTGGCCAAGGGGTACGCGCCGGTCACGCTGGTCTATGACCAGATGTTCAACCAGGCGGGCGGTCCCTGGTTCCAGATGTTCACCACCGCCGTCTACGACGGCAACATGAGCCTCGCGCTCCAGCAAGGCCAGTCGGGCCTGACGCGCCTGCTCCAGCAGGCGGCTTCATGATCGGACACGATCAGGCGCTCGCCCGCCCCGCTCCCGCGGCCCAGCACGGGCCGCGGGGCGCGGGCGGGCGCCGCGTTCGCTGGTGGCACCCGCGCCTGTCCACGCGACGGGCGCTGACCGGCATGGCCCTGGTCGCGCCCACGTTCGCGATGGTCGCGGTGTTCGTCCTGTTCCCGCTCGGCTTCGCGGTCTACATCTCGCTGACCAACTGGCCGCTGATCGGCCCCTACCACTACATCGGCGGCCAGAACTACAGCCTGCTCGTCCACGACCCCCAGTTCATCCACTCGGTGCTGTTCACGCTGCTGTACACGGGGATCGTGACCGTGCCGATCTTCGTCGTCGGCTACGCGATGGCCGTGCTCGTGCGCTCCAACCGGCGGGGGGCTACCTTCTTCAGGACCGCGTTCTTCCTGCCGTTCATCATCGGCCTGGCCACCGAGTCATTCATGGTGCTGCTCGAGCTGCAGCCCGACTCGGGTGCCGCCGACTACGTGCTGGGGAAGATCGGCCTCGCGCACGCGACCACCGCGTGGACCGTGAACTACGGCCTCGCGCTGACAGCCATCTGCGTGTTCGTGGTCTGGTTCGCCTCAGGCCTGACGATGATGCTGCTGATGGCAGGCATGCAGGGCATCCCGGCTGAGCTCTACGAGGCGGCCGACGTGGACGGCGGGACCTGGTGGCAGAAGGAGAGCCGCATCACCCTCCCGCTGCTGCGACCGAACATCGCCCTCGCGCTGATCATCTCGGTCATCGGGTCGTTCCTCGCGTTCAACCAGTTCTACATCCTGACCGAGGGCGGCCCGGGAACCTCGACCGAGCCGGTGGTCATGTGGATCTATGAGGAGGCGTTCGTGCAGTATCACCTGGGCTACGCGACGGCCGGCGCCATCGCCCTGGTCATCGTGATCGCCATCATCAGCGCGGCCCAGTTCTACCTGCTGCGCGACGGCAGCAAGGCCAGCCGGTGACGGCGGCGACGGCCTACCGGCCCGCGCGCCCGGCCCGGGCGGGGACCCGCAGCGCCAGGGACCGGATCGGCTCCGGCTTCTACCTGGCCGGCGGGACGCTGGCCGCACTGCTGTTCCTGCTGCCGCTCGCCTGGGCGGTCATCCGCTCCTTCACCCCCGACAGCCTCGTGACCCAGGCCCCCTCGGCCCGCGACTTCGGGCACCTGACCACCGCCAACTACAGCGGCCTGATCCAGGCGAACGACATCCTCCACTACGTGCTCAACAGCCTGCTCGTCGCGTGCGGCACCGGGCTGCTCACGGCCGTCATAGCGACGCTGGCGGGATACGGCTTCGCCCGCTTCTCCTTCCGCGGCTCGGGCATCGTGTTCGCCCTCGTCCTGGTCACGATGATGATCCCGTTCCAGGCTCTGCTCACGCCGCTGTTCCTTGAGATGCACTCGCTCGGCCTGACCAACAGCCTGCTCGGGCTGGTGCTGTTCTACACGACCTTCAACCTGCCGTTCGGCGTGTTCGTGATGCGCAACTCGTTCCTGCAGATCCCGTGGGAGCTGTCGGAGGCGGCGGCGGTCGACGGGGCCGGCCTTGGCCGCACGCTGATGTCGGTGCTGCGCCCGCTGATCTTGCCCGGCGTCGCGACGACGGTCCTGTACGCGTTCTTGTTCTCCTGGACCGAGTTCGTCGGCGCGCTCACGTTCATCACCTCCAACAGCCTTTACACCCTGCCGCTTGCCCTGCTCAACCTGGAGTACGGCAGCGTCGGCCAGGTGAACTTCGGCTACCTGGAGGCGGGCGCGGTCATCGCCATGGTCCCCTGCGTCCTGCTGTACCTGGGCCTGCAGCGGTTCTACGTCCGGGGCCTGATGTCCGGGGTGATCAAGGGCTGACGAGCCGGCGGATCCCGGCGGCCTCACCTCGCTGCCGCCGGGATCCGCCCTGACCGGCCGTCGCCGCACGGCCCGGCCGCCTGATCGGGCGGGCTCGGGCACCCGGCCAGCCGATCGCCGCACCGGCGGGCCGCTGACCCTAGACTCACCCCCATGGCCAGGTACTTCGACATCCACCCCGATAACCCCCAGCGCCGCTCGATCACGCAGGTCGCCGAGATCGTGCGCGCGGGCGGCGTGATCGCCTACCCGACTGACTCCTGCTACGCGCTGGGCTGCCAGCTGGGCAACAAGGAGGGCATCGAGCGGATCCGGGCGATCCGCAAGCTCGACGACCGGCACCACCTGACGCTGGTGTGCCAGGACTTCGCCCAGATGGGCCAGTACGTGATCGTGCCCAACTCCATCTTCCGGTCCATGAAGGCGGCGACCCCGGGCAGCTACACCTTCATCCTGCCCGCCACCAAGGAGGTGCCGCGCATGCTGCAGCACCCGGGGAAGAAGACCGTGGGGGTCCGCATCCCGCGCCACGTGGCGACCCAGGCGCTGCTGGCCGAGCTGGGCGGGCCGCTGGTGTCCAGCACGCTGCTGCTGCCCGGCCAGGATGAGCCGATGACGCAGGGCTGGGAGATCAACGAGGAGATCGGCGACGCCGTGGAGGCCGTCCTGGACTCGGGCGACTGTGGTCTTGAGCCCACTACCGTAATCGACTTCTCCTCCGACGAGCCGGAGATCTTGCGCTACGGCGCGGGGGACGCCTCCCTGTTCGAGTGAGCCTCGTCCGGCCCGGAGCGCGCTCCTACCAGCCCAGCTGGCGCAGCCGGGCGTCGTCGAGGCCGAAGTAGTGACCGACCTCGTGGATCACGGTCCGGCGGACCTGGTCGGCGACCTGCTGCTCGGTCTGGCACAGCGCGCAGATCGCCTGCCGGTAGATGGTGATGACATCGGGCGCGACCAGGCCGTAGGCGCTGCCGCGGCTGGTGAGCGGGATGCCCTCGTACAGGCCGAGCAGGCCCGGCGGCCCGCCGTCGTGCTGCACCATCACGGCGACGTTGCTCAGTAGCCGCCCGAACTCCTCAGGCAGCCGGTCAAGCGCGTCGCCGACCATCTGCTCGAACCACTCAGCCTCAACCTCGACCACATCACCATTGTCCGCCACAACCTGCTTGAATGGGCACATGACGACAGGCCAGGAGGAATCGCGCGTGGTCAGCGCGAGCCGCCAGATCGCCGCCGGGGCGCAGCGGATCTTCGCGCTGATCGCCGACCCGGCCGCCCAGCCCCGGTGGGACGGCAACGACAACCTGGCCGAGGCGGCACCCGGTCAGCGCGTCCGCCGCGTGGGCGACGTGTTCACGATGACGCTGACCACCGGGTCCGTCAGGGAGAACCACGTGACCGAGTTCGAGGAGGGCCGCCGGATCGCCTGGACGCCCGCCGAGCGGGGCCGCAGGCCCCCCGGGCACCTGTGGCGCTGGGAGCTGTCGCCAGCGGGCCCGGCGGCCACGCTGGTCACCTGCACCTACGACTGGACCCTGCTGACGGACTCCAAGCGCCGCCCCCGGGCCCGGGCCACCACCGCTGACCGCCTGCGGGCCTCGCTTGACCGGCTTGCCGCGCTCGCCGAAGGGGCCTGACATCCTGAGGCAAGCCATCGCGTCGGACGCGCCCGCCTGGCCCACGTCGCCCGGGCCATCCTGGACTGGCCTGAGCCCGCGCGGCGCCCGCTAGCCTGGTCCTGCGCCAGCCCGCACCGGGTGACGTGCGCCGAGGACCGTCGTGATCCGGCCGGTGGCGATGTCATGGACGTGACCCGACACGCTCACCTTCTGCGGTATCCGGTCAGCGGCCAGGAGCCGCTCGACGTCGGCCCGGACCGTGGCGTGCGGGTCATCGACGGCACTGTGGCGCAGCGTCGCCTCGGACAGGCCAGTCGCCCTGGCCGCCCGGCGCAGGAAGCCCGGGTCGGCCAGGAAGCCCGTCCCGCATTGCGTGTGGTGGATCACGGCGACCTCGAACAGCGAGCCCGGCGCGTCCTGGGGGCTGAACAGCTGCTCGGCCAGGAAGGCCAGGTAGGCAAGGTCGTCGATGACCGCGGGGGTGACCCGCCCGCCGGCGTTGCGGATGACGGGCGCCTCGCCCGGCTCCAGCGCGAGGATGAGCTCGGGCGGGATCCGGTGGTCCAGGCAGCTGACGATCACGACCTGCGCGGTGGGCGGGGCGAGGGCCGCGGGCGCGTGCGTGGCCGCGAACCGCTCGTTGCGCTCGATGAGCGGGGTCATCCTGGTCATGCGGGTGCTCCTTGCCTCGGTGCGCGTGCGGGCGGCTCGGGGGTGAGCCGCGCTGGCGGCTGGTCTTGCGGGGACGACGGATGGGCGGGCAGGAACGCGGCGGCGAGGATCGCGCCCCCCGCCGCGACGCCGCCGGCCACGAGCGCGCCGATCGTGAGGGCGTGCAGGAAGGAGCCGGCCGCGGCCAGCCGCAGGGCCTGCCCGAGCGCCGGGTGGCCGGCCGCCGAGATGCTCCCGGCGGCGGTGTAGGCCGCGCCGACCGAATGGCGGGCGGTCGCCGCGACCGGGCCGGGGACGCCCGCGGGCACCGAGGCGGTGAGCCGCGACGCGTAGCCGGACGCGTACACGCTGCCGATCACCGCCACGCCAAGCGTGCCGCCGATGAGCCTGGTGGTGTCGTTGACGGCCGAGCCGACGCCCGCCATCCGCCGGGAGACGGCACCGATGATGGACTCCGTGGCGGGCGCCGAGGTCAGGCCCGTGCCAATGCCGAACATCACCATCTGCATGGCGATGATGGCGTAGCTGAGGGTCGCGCTGGTGGTGGCGGCCACCCAGGCGTAGAACCCCGCCATCGCGACGAGCCCGATCGTGACGATCAGCTTGGTCCCCGCGCGCACGGCGAGCTGGGTTCCCACGACCGAGCCAACGCCCACCGACAGGGCGACCGGCAGCAGCCGGACGCCGGTGGACAGCGCGCTGTAGCCCCGGACGAACTGGAAGTACTGGGTGATCAGGAAGATGAAGCCGAGCAGGGTGAAGAACGACACCGTCACGGCACCGCTGGCCGCGCTGAACCGCATGTCGCGGAAGATCCGCACGTCGAGCAGCGGGCTCGCGGCGCCGTGCTCGCGCGCGATGAACGCGGCGAGCAAGGCGGCCGAGACGGCGAAGCCCGCTAGCGTGCGGCCCGCGCCCCAGCCGCAGGCTGGCGCCTCGATGATCGTGTAGACCAGCAGGGCCATGGTCGCCGACGACAGCACGAGGCCAGGGACGTCCAGGGCGGCCGCGTCAGGGTTGCGCGACGTGGGCACCGCGACGGCGACCACGACCGCGGCCAGTGCCGCCACCGGGGCCATGGCGATGAAGATGCTGCCCCAGCTGAAGTGCTGCAGCAGCCAGCCGCCCACGATCGGGCCGAGGGCGATGGCCACGCCCGCGATCGCGCCCCACAAGCCGATGGCCCGCGCGCGCTCGCGCCGCTCGGTGAACACGGTGGAGATCAGCGAGAGCGTCGCGGGGAAAGTCATGGCGGCGCCAAGCCCCATCACGGCCCTGGCCGCGATGAGCTGCGCCGCGCTGGTGGTGAAGCCGCCGGCCAGCGAGGCCGCGCCGACGACGGCCAGGCCCGCGAGCAGCATGCCCTTGCGGCCGTACCGGTCGGACAGGCTGCCGAACGTCAGCAGCAGCGCGGCGAACACCAGGTTGTAGGCGTCGACCACCCATTGCAGCTGGGTGGTCGTGGCGTGCAGGCCGCGCACCAGGGCGGGGAGCGCGACGTTCACCAGGGTCGTATCGAGGTTGACGAGGAACGCCGCCAGCAGCAGCGCGAGCAGGATCACCGGCTTGGATTTCATGCTTGCGATACTCAACCATTAAGTTGATAAAGTCAACTCAATAGACTTGGATTTCAAGTTAGGGTCGGCTAGCCTGGCGCCATGCGGACTTACGGTCAGTACTGCTCGGTCGCCAAGGCGCTGGATGTCATCGGCGACCGGTGGACGCTCCTGATCATCAGAGAGCTGCTACTGCGCGGCGCCTGCCGGTATACCGACCTGAAGAACGGGCTGCCCGGGATCGCGACGAACCTGCTCGCCGACCGGATCCGCGACCTCGAGGCGGCCGGCCTGGTCCGGCGGGAGGAGGCCCCGCCGCCCGTCGCGACGACCCTGGTCCACCTCACGCAGGCAGGCGCCGAGCTGGAGCCGGTGCTGCGCGCGCTTGGCTGGTGGGGCATCAGGTTCATGAGGCAGCCCGCTGACGCGGACGAGTTCCGCAGCCAGTGGCTCGCCTACCCGGTCGAGTTCTTCCTGCGCGACCACGCCCCGGACGACCCGCCCGCCGCGATTGAGCTGAGGACCGCTAGCGATCCCGCCGTGATCGAGATCGGCGGCGGCCGCGTCGGCATCAGGCTCGGCCAGCATGCCGCACCGGACCTGGTGCTCGAGGGCGGCCACCAACTGATGCTTGGCCTGCTCACTGGCCAGCTCACCGTCGGCGAGGTGACCGAGCGCGGGTTGCGGGTCAGCGGCGACACCCGCCTGCTTGACCGCGTGCTCACCGCGGGCGGCTAGCGGGGTCGAGGGCCTCGCCCGCCCGCTGCGGCCGCGGCACGCGCAGTGTCCGCAGGCCCGCCCCGGCCAGCACCGCCATGGCGCTGGCGGCCAGCGCGGCCACCGCGAAGCCGCCGTGCGCGCCGTAGCTGCCCGCGGCCCAGCCGGCCACCGCGACCGCGCCGGCCGAGCCCGCCGCGCTGGCCGAGCTCAGCCAGGCGAAGGCCTGGGTGAGCACGGCCCGGTCGGCGGCCGCCTCGGCCAGCACCGAGCACTGCACCAGGATCAGGGGAACCGCCAGGCCGGTCAGCGCCACGGCCGCCCCGAGCTCGAGCGGCGATCCGGCCGCGAGCAGCGGCAGGCAGCCGGCCGCCAGGCCCGCGGCGGCCACCACCAGCTGCCCCCGCGGGGCCGCCCGCCAGTGACGCAGCCCGTACAGCCAGCCGGATAGCAGGCTGGCGCAGCTCGACACGGTGAACAGCACGGCGGCCGTGCCCGCCGCGCCGCTGTCGACCGCGAACGCGGTCACGGAGATCTGCATGGCGCCGAAGAACCCGCCAATGGCCAGGTTCACCCCGGCCAGCACCGCGAATCCGGGCCGCAGCAGCGAGCGGCCCGCGCGGTGCCGCGGGCCGGCGCCAGATTCGACGATGACCGCCCCATCCAGCATCCCGCGGGCAGTACAGCTTCGTCGGCCGGGGGCCTGCGGCTGCGTTATGTCGTCCAGCACACGGGGCGCGATAAGACGCCCTCGGCGGTGTACTGTCTGTCGGCGGAGGGCGCAGCTACATCCGATGTTTGAGCGCTGACCTACTCTTACACCAGTTCGCAGCGTACCCGCCTACGTGGGAGGCGGCGCGCGGTCGCGTCACACGGGACTAGTCGGCCCGGGAATGCCGGGAACGCTCGGCCGACCGCCGTCGTGCCGACACGGCGCCGCTATGGGCCGAACACGGCCCATAGGATGGGGATGCCGCGCACCGGCCGTCGTGGTACCCATCTCCGGCGCTGGCACCGGATAGGTTCAGCTGTCGCGGGGAGTGATTGGGCGTCGGCCTCGTCCCTCCATGAGAGCTTCGGCGGTCAGTTCTACTCGGTCGCCATTGGAGTCCAAGCCGAAGATCCGTGTGGGTCGGTTGAGGGCGGCCGATTTAGACGGATAGTGGAAGTAGAGGATCTCGCCGCAGTGTGGCCGGGCCTCCGCCATGATCCCGTCCTGGCAGGTCGCGAGGATGGTGATGCCGTGCTGCTTGGCTACGGTAGCGATGGCGTCGAGGACTTCGCGGCGATGTTCGGCACCGAGCGAGTCGGCTAGCTCGTCGAGGATCAGGATCCGTCCGCGAGGGTAGGGGGCGGCGAGCAGGGAGGCGAGGACGAGGTGGATGGAGAACAGTTTCTCCTGGGCCGTGTTGGTGACGTTGTCGTAGGGAAGCAGTGCGCCGCCGGGGTTCCTGCGCCAGCGCGGGATGACGCGGGTTCGCCAGTCCTGGTCTGGCGTGGCCGGGGGAATGACGTCGCTGTCGAGCCTGGCGCCGAGTCCTCCTGCCTTGCGGTTGAGCTTGTCCAGTGCCTCGCTGATGGCGGTGAGGGCGCTTTGTGCCCGCTGGACTATGGCCTGCTGGGTCTGGTGGAGCTCGTCCTGAAGTTCGCGCGTCTTGGTTGACGTGACCTGGATTGACTCTGCGCGGGCCGCCTGTGCCTGGCGCACCTGCTCAGGGGCCGTGCGGTCGCGGTCTGAGCCATCGTCGAGCCATGCCTGCAGGTCGGCCAGCGTGCTCTCGAAGAGGGCGCCTTGGGGGTCTTCCGCTTCGAACTGGCGTGCCTTGAGGAACTGGCTGGCCGTGTGGCGCAGGTCGGCGGGAGGGGCACCCGCGCCCCTCGGCTTGGTATTCGAGGGCTGACAGGGCTGTTACGAGCTGCGTGCGGGATACCTCGGCAAGTGTCGCGGCCTTGCGTCGTTCGGCGTTGTCGGCGCCGGTTGCCGGTGGCGGTGGAACGGCCTCGTCCCTGATCCGGTCGGGTACGTCCTCTTCTGGCTCGGCCGGGGGCCAGCGAAGCTCGGCCCGGCCTTCTCCATGGATCTTTTTCTTGTTGCGTGACGTTGCGCGGGAGCGACACGCGGCTCATCCTGCAACACATCTCCGTGCGTGTTGCGCTCGTGACTGATAGTTGTACTCCGGTACCTGTCACGAGATCGGGGGGATGGGGTGCGGGCGTTTCCGGTGAGGCTGCCGTCTGGCGATCGGTACTGGACAGTGATCGATGACGAGCTTGCCATGGTCCGCGAGGCGGACGAGTTCTTGCGTCATGTCCGGTTCGGGCGGGACGGCTCGGAGCTGGCCACGAAGGCGTATGCGGGCGGGATCGCGTTGTACTTCCGCTGGTGCTGCCGGACGGGGCGGTCGTGGCAGGCGGGAGCGGAGCACCTGGGGCTGTTCATCACCTGGCTGCGGCACGCGACGCCGGAGGCGCGCGGGGCGGCCCTGGTGCCGGGCGGCGGCGGGGAGTTGCTGGCCGGCCCGGGCAGGGAGCCTGTTCGCGGTGCCCGCCGGGTGAACGCGGTCTTGACGGCCGTGCGGGCGTTCCTCTCGCATGCTGTGGCCGCCGGGCAGGCGCCAGGGAGCTTGCTGCCGCTGCTATATGAGCTCGCCGACGACCGCGACCTTCCGGAGCAGGCCCGTTCGGAAGGCGGGCGGATGCGGTGGCGGATGCGTGCCCGGCACCGGCTGCGGGAGCCCGAGGCGGTCGTCGACCGGGCCTCGGACGAGGAGATCGTCGCGCTGCTGGGCGGGTGCCGGTCGGCGCGGGACCGGCTGATCGTGCTGCTGATGGCGCGCGCCGGGCTGCGCCGCGGGGAGCTTTGCGGGCTGCGCCGCGGCGACGTCCACCTGCTGGCCAGTTCTCGGTTGCTCGGATGCGAGGCTGAGCGGGCCCACCTGCACGTGGTGCGGCGCGACAACGGCAACGGGGCGTGGGCCAAGTCGCGGAGGCAGCGGGTCGTGCCGCTGGACTTCCTGCTGGTGCAGGCGTTCGACACCTACGAGTTCGAACGCATGGAGATTCCCGGGGCAGCGGGGTCGGACTTCGTCGTGGTCAACTTGTTCCGCGGGCTCGTCGGCTCGCCGATGCGCCCGGACGCGGTCGGCGCCCTGATCACCGCGGCCGGCCGGCGGGCCGGGCGAGCCTGTTTAATTGAGTGTGTAAGCGGGGGACTGTGATGCCGGCGATGCAGGTGTGGTGCCTGCAGAAGGGTTCACTGTCCGTGAGCATGGACGAGTTCGAGAAGGTGCAGGAAATTGTCGCCGGC
>Ga0335075_10002492_pt1 | contig 29548 bp, 22 predicted proteins | sample Lox_Sample_24_FD_206723 | JGI IMG/M metagenome (GOLD analysis project Ga0335075, IMG submission 206723) | Soil microbial communities from Loxahatchee National Wildlife Refuge, Florida, United States - Lox_Sample_2.4 | ecosystem: Environmental > Terrestrial > Soil > Wetlands | place: USA...
GCGCCTGTCCCCCGGTACGGAGCTGTGGATCATGGCGCCGCGCGCGCTCAAGGACGTCGCGGACCGTAGCGGCTACACCGGGGTGATCGAACGGGCGGGCGGGCGGATCCTCGCCGACTCGTGCCCGGCGATGTCCCGCGCCGCGCCGCGGGGCACGCGGGTCTTCGCCACCGATTCGGCCAAGCAGGCGCACTACCTGCCCGCCATCCTCGGCATCGAAGCCTGGTTCGGGACGCTCGCGGAGTGCGTCGACGCCGCCGTCACCGGCCGCTGGCACGGGAGGCTGTCATGATCACGCTCAGCGGCCGCGCCGTCGTGCCCGGCATCGTCGAAGGCGAGGCGCTCGTTTCGCATGAGCCCATCTCGGGCTGGGGCGGGATCGACCCGGCTCGCGGCGTGATCATTGAACCCCGTCATGAACTGAACGGTGTGTGTTTCACCGGCAAGATCCTCGTCTTTCCCAGCGCCAAGGGGTCGTCCGGCTGGGCGGGGTTCTTCCAGACGACCAGGCTCAGCGGCACCGCACCGATCGGGATGGTCATCGCGCGCATCTCCGCCAAGTCGGCGCTCGGCGCGGTCGTCACCCGGGTTCCGGCCGTCACCGACCTCGACGCCGACCCGTGCGAGGTCATCGCCACCGGCGACTGGGTCCGCATCGACAACGGAACGGTCTTTGTTGAGCCGGGGGGACGACCCCCCGGAACCCCCCGGAAGAGCGAGTAAGCGATGAACCTACGCAGCAACTTTGAGCCGGGCACCTCGCGCTGGGCGACCCGGCGGGCTCAGTGGCGGGCGCTCGGCCTGTCCGACGAGGACATGGTCAAGCCCAAGATCGCGATCGTGAACTCGTCGTCGCAGCTGGCGATCTGCTTCAGCCACCTGGACGAGATCGCCCGCCGCGCCAGGCGGGCCATCGAGATGGCGGGCGGCGTCGGGTTCGAGGTGCGCACGGCGGCGCCGAGCGACTTCATCACCAGCGCCGGGCACCGCGGCGGCTACATTCTGTCCGCCCGCGACCTGATCACCAACGACATCGAGGTGGCGGTGGAGGGCGCGCTGCTCGACGGCATGATCTGCCTCGCCTCCTGCGATAAGACCGCGCCCGGGCAGCTCATGGCCGCCGCCCGGCTGAACATTCCGGCGATCATCGTGGCCTGCGGCTACCAGCCGAGCGGCCGCTACCAGGGCCGGCACTGCGACATCGAGGACGTGTTCCTGGCCGCGGGCCACGTGGCGAACGGCCGGCTCAGCGTTGCGGAGCTGACCGAGATGAGCGAGAACGCGGTGCTCGGCCCCGGCGTCTGCGCCGGGATGGGAACGGCGAACACGATGCATCTGGCCTGCGAGGCGCTCGGCATGGCGCTGCCAGGGAGCACGCCGGTACGGGCCAACAGCGAGCCGATGTGGCGGGCGGTGGCGGACGCAGCCGAGCGGATCGTCGCGATGGCCGTCGAGGGGCCCAGGCCGCGGGACGTGATGACCCCGGCGGCGTTCCGGAACGCGGTGACCGCGATCTGCTCGGTGAGCGGCTCGATCAACTCGGTCAAGCACTTGCAGGCGGTCGCCGCCGAAGCCGAGTGCGGCGCGGACGTCTACCGGCTGTTCGAGCGGCTCGCCGACCGGGTTCCGCTGCTGACCGCGATCCGGCCCAACGGCGAGACGCCGATCGAGGAGTTCGAAGACGCCGGCGGCACCCGCGCGCTGATGAAGCAGCTCGAGGGCCTGCTCGACGGCGGCGCGCTGACCGTCACCGGCGCCGTGGTGGCGGAGAACCTGTCCGGCGTCACGGTCGCGGACGAGGAGATCATCCGGCCGCCGGAGCGGGCGCTCGGGCGGCGGCCCACGATCGTGGTAATCCGCGGCAGCCTCGCGCCGGACGGCGGGATCGTCAAGCTGGCCGTGGCGGACGACCGTCGTCTTGAGTTCACCGGCCCTGCGGTGGTGTTCTCCTCACCCGAGCAGGCCATCGACGCGGTGCGCGACGGCCAGGTGGGCGGCGGCTCGGTGGTGGTGCTGCGCGGGCAGGGCGTAACCGGCTCGCCCGGCATGGGCATGGCCTCCCGGCTCGTGTTCGCGCTCGACGGCGCCGGGCAAACCGGCCAGGTCGCCGTCGTCACCGACGGGCAGCTTTCCGGGCTGGTCAACAAGGGCATCGTGGTCGGCGAGGTATCCCCAGAGGCGGCGGCAGGCGGCCCGCTCGCGCTGGTCCGCGACGGCGACATGATCCGGATCGACGTGCCTGGCCGGACCGCCGACCTGGACGTTCCCGCCGATGAGCTGGAGCGGCGAAGGGCGGAACTGCGGAGCGCTCCGCCAAGCACAGAGGTGGGTTGGCTTTCGGTCTACCAGCGACTGGTCCGGCCGCTCCCTGAAGGCGCGGTGCTGCGGCCATGACACGGGTCGCGCTAGCCGTCAAAGGGCTGTCCGTGTCCTACGGGAACGTGGTCGCGGTGCACGACGCGACGTTCACCGTCGCCGAGGGCGAGGCCTGCGCCATCACCGGCCCGAACGGCAACGGCAAGTCCAGCATCCTGATGGGCGTCACCGGCATGGTGCGCCGCCGCGGCGGGGTCGAGGTCTTCGGCGCCCCGGCGCCGAACGCCGACGTCCGCTGGATCGCCCGGCACGGGCTCACGCTGGTTCCGGAACGCCGCCAGTTGTACCCGGGGTTGTCGGCGGCGGACAACATCCTCCTCGGCTGCTACTGCTGGACGAAGAGCATCGCCAAGGCGCGAAGATCCGATCCGTTCAGTAGAGCTGTTGAGCTCTTTCCCGAACTCAAGCCGCACCTGAAGCAGGCGGCCGGCACGCTCTCCGGCGGCCAGCAGCAGATGGTCGCGATCGCTCGCGGCCTGGCCAGCGATCCGAAGATCCTCGCTGTCGACGAGCCGTGCCTCGGGCTCGCGGAGGCGATCGCGCGCCGGGTCTACGACGTGCTCGCCCGGATCCATGAGCTGGGGACCACGCTGATCGTCGTCGAGGAGGCGCCCAAACGGGCGCTGACCCTGTGCGACCGCCGGGTCGAGGTGCGCAACGGCGTAGCAGGTGGACGATGAAATTCGGCAACCTGGTCATCGCGGGGATCGTCACCGGCTCGATCTACGCCGTCTTCGCCGTCTGCGTGTCGGTCTGGTACCGGGTGTCCAACATCCTCAACCTCGCGGTCGGCGACTTCGCGATGGTCGGCGCGCTCGGGGTGGACAACCTCTACCGGGTGCGCGGGCTGCCGCTGCCCGCGGCGATCATCACGACGCTCGCGGTGGTCGCGGTCTTCGCCTACGCCTACGACATCGTGGTGCTGCGGATCGCGCAGGACGGCCCGCGGCGCGCCGAGGGCATCGTGGTCACGTTCTTCTTCACGTTCGCGCTTTCCTTCTTCATCGACGGCGTCGCGAAGATGCTGTTCGGCACGGACGTGCATGCAGCGCCCGCGCTGTGGAACGGGCAGGCGCTGAGCGTGGCGAACCTGCACATCGAGCGGGCCGGGATCCTGGTGCTCGGCTGCGCGGTGATCATCGGCGGGATGTTCTGGCTGTACATCCGGTACACACTCGGCGGCAAGGCACTCGAAGCCTGCGGCGAGAACCCGATCGGGGCGCGGATCGCCGGCATCGACACGCGGCGCTACCGGCGGCTGATCTTCGTCGGCACGGCGGTGATCGCGGCGCTGTTCGGCATCGTGGAGTCGCCGATCACCGGCTACACGTACCTGTCCGGCGCGACGATCTCGCTGACCGGGTTCCTCGCCGCCGCGTACGGCGGGTTCCGCAAGCCCGGCCGGGCGCTGCTCGCGGGGCTGTTCATCGGCATCCTCGAGGCGCTGCTCGGCGGCTACGTGAGCGCCGAGTACGGGGACACGGTGATGTACGCGATCCTCGCCGCACTGGTGCTCGCCTGGCCGCGCGGGCTCGGCTTCGAGTCGGCGGTGAGCGGATGAGCGCGCTGCGCGGGGTGAGCCTGACGCGCCGGCTGGCCCCGGCGACCGGACTGGGCCTGAGCCGGACCCGGTCGCTGGGCCCCACCGGGCTTGTCCTGGTGGTGGGCGCGGTCATCGTGCTCGTCTACGGCCAGCAGTACACGGGTTCTGTGTTCGTGCTTTCGGCCTGCTACGCGATCGTGTGCGCGGGGATGGCCATCCAGATCGGGTTCAGCCAGCAGATCGTGTTCAGCCAGTCGGTGTTCATGGGCGCCGGCGCGTACGGCGTCGCGATGCTGAACACCCACTTCGGCATGCCGGTGGGTGAGGCCACGCCGCTGGTGATGATCGGGGCGGCCTTGGCGGCGCTGCTGCTTGGTTCGGTGGTCACCCGCGCCTCCGGTCTCGCGCTCGCCGTCGCCACGCTGATGCTCCCGCTGATCGCGGTCGGCTACGTGAGCGCGTCCGGGTACCTGGGTGGCGCGGTCGGCGCCCCGCTCACCGGCACGCTGTGGCCCGGGTCCTCGACGCAGACGATCGCGGTCGGCGGCGGTCTTGTGGTCGTCGCACTGCTTGCCATCGTGGTGTTCGTCGCGTCCCGGATCCTCACCTCCGACATCGGCCTTGAACTGTACGTGCTCGGCATGGACGAGCGCACCGCGGCCGCGCTTGGCGTGCGCACGCCGCGGCGCAAGCTTGAACTGTTCGTGCTCGGCTGCGTGTTCGCCGCCCTTGGCGGCGCCGCGTACGCGGGCACCCAGCAGTTCGTGCCTGAGACGCTGGTCGACTCGACCTCGGAGCTCGCGCTGCTGATCATGCTGTTCATCGGCGGGCGGCGGTCGATCATCGGCGCGGTCGTCGGCGCGCTTGTGATCCAGTACCTGCAAGGGGCGTGGAATTGGGTGAGCGTGAACATCCTCGTCGTCGAGGGGCTGCTGCTCACCGTCGTCCTGCTTGTCGACCCGGAGGGCCTCGCCGGGATCGTCGCGACCGGGGCCGGGTGGCTCCGGCTCCGCGGCGGCATCCGGTTCCGCGGCGGCACCATCCGCACGGCGCCCGCGTCCGATATATCCGACATTTCCGGCGACGAAGCGGGTTCCTGGAAGCGCGAACCGATAACGCGAAAGATAAGTGTTGCCGGAGCTACCACAATCCTTCGCGCTAATGAGCCTGCCCGCGAGCCGCTGCTGGAGGTCAGCGGGGTCGGGAAGGAGTACGGCGGGCTCACCGTGCTTAGCGATATCGGGCTCGCCCTGCCCGCCCGCGGCTTGTTCGGTCTTTGCGGCCCGAACGGCGCGGGCAAATCCACCCTGCTCAACGTCATCGGCGGCAGCGTGCCGCCGTCGGCGGGGAAGGTCCTGCTTAACGGCATAGACATCACCAGGCTGCCGCCGCACGAACGCTTCTACCGCGGGATCAGCCGCACCTTCCAGGCGGTCCACCTGATCAAGGGCCGTACCGTGCTTGACAACGTGGCGGTCGCCTGCCTGGCCTCGCACCAGTCAAGCATCGTCACCCGCATCGCGCGCACCAGGCTCGCCGAAGCTAGGGAGAAAGCCGCGCAAACCCTGGCCAGCCTGGGCATGAGCGCGATCAGCGGGCGGGAGGTCTCGTCGCTGACGCTGGAGAACCAGCGGATGGTCGAACTCGCCCGCGCGCTGGCGCCGGAGCCGCGCCTGCTGCTGCTCGACGAGCCCGCCTCGGGGCTGTCCGAACAGCAGCGGATCCGCCTCGCGGGCCTGCTGCGCTCGCTCGGCGAACAGACCTGCGTCCTGCTCGTGGAACACGACCTGGACCTGGTGGCGCAGGTCAGCCAGCGGATCTTCGTCCTCTCCGGCGGCCGTCTCGTCTTCGACGGCGGCCCCGGCGACTTCCGAGCCTCACCGGTCGTGAACTCACTTCTCGTCGGCCTCTAAGGGGTGAATCATGTTGCGAAGACCCAGACTCATATCATTCATCGGCGCGATCTTGCTGAGCGGTGCTCTAGCGGCCTGCGGTTCCGGCTCGTCCGGCGGAGGCGGCGGGGGCGGCGCGTCCGGGAACTCGCCGATCGTCGCCTGCGGCGACCTGGCGCTGTCCGGCCCATACGCCCAGATCGGCGAGACGGACAACTGGGGAGCGCAGGCCTACTTCGAGCACGTTGACAAGACCGGCGGCATCCTCGGCCACAAGGTCAACTACATCACGCTGAACAACCAGTCTTCGGCATCGGAGTCGGAGCTGATCGCCCGCAAGTGCATCCTCACCGAGCACGCGCAGGTCATCATCGGCCCCGAATCCGGCGCGGATACCGAGTCGGCGCTGCCGATCGCGATCGCTTACCACACGATCCTGATCAGCCTGTCCTCCGGCTGGCAGACCAACGGCTATCCGGCAAGCGAGCTGAACTCCTGGGGCTTCCCCGGCTTCTACGACGTCTTCTACGAGGACCAGTACGCCTCGGTGGCGAACCTGATCGTGCCGCGGCACTACACCCGGGTCGCGCTGCTTGAGGACAACTGCGGCTCGGTCTGCCTGGCCAACCAGGCCACCGTGCAGAGCTTCGCCAAGCAGTACGGCTTCCAGCTCGTCTCCACCCAGATCGTCCAGGTGGGCGCCACCGACGACACCCCGCAGGTGGTGAACATGCTGGCCGCCAAGCCGCAGATCATCTTGTTCGGCCTGGTACCGGGGACCGACTCGATCACCGCGATCCGCGCGATCCGCGCGCAGTCCCCGACGATCCCCATCAGCGAGTGCTCCGCCTGCGAGCTGCCCAGCTTCATCGCGGCGGCCGGCGGCTCCTCGGTGATGAAGGACATCTACGTGCTCGGCTCCATGCAGAACTGGCTGACCGCCGCGCAGCAGGGCACGTCGGCGCAGGCCAAGGCGACCGCCGCGGGCCTGCAGGGATACTTCACCGGGATGAAGGCGGCCGGCTTCACCAGCGACAACCAGCTGGACAACAGCCAGGAAGGCTGGGATTCGGGCCTGGAGATCGACTGGGCCATGACCCAGGCCGGCACGGTAAGCGACGAGACCGCGATCATGCACAAGCTCCAGCACCTGGACATCAACACGCTGGGCATCGTGTGGAACCGGAACCCGTCCAACTACGAGGACATCAGTCAGGTACTGGCCTCGATGGAGATCATCAACCCGAACGGCTCGGCATCGCTCTACAAGTAGCCTGAATTTCTTTTCCCGAACGGTCAGGGGAGACTCCCCTGACCGTTCGCTGTAACACCCGGCGCGTCGCGATCGCTGTATACCCTGTGCCCTCCTTTCGCTACTCTCCGCCACCCTCCGCTGCCGAAAGTTTTTCGGAGACAATCCGGCGTACACGGAAGAGGATCAATTGGTGATTCGGACGCTCATCGCGGAGCCGGTGACGTTGACCCGCGAGGGGCTTGTCGCCCTGCTGAGCCGGGAGGAAGACATCGAACTGGTCGCCACCGTCCGGCGCGGCGAGGCGGTCGTGCCGATGGCACGGGCAGTGCGGCCGGATGTCGCGCTGCTCGCGGCGGCGTTCGGCGACCGGGATGGGATCACCCTCGCGCAGATGGTGAGCGCCGCGGTTCCTGGATGCGGCTGCGCGGTGCTGAGCGCGGGCTGGCGCCCCGGCGACCTGCACCGGGCCACGGCGGCGGGCGTGCGAGGGTTCCTCAGCTGCGACTCTCCCGCGGAGTTCCTGACTCAAGCGGTCCGGCATCTCGCCGCCGGGAAAGAGGTCCACGATCCGCGCCTGTCGTTCAGCGCGCGATGCCCGCTCACCGACCGCGAAGCGGAGGCGTTGCGCACGGCCGCGCAGGGGTCGACCACCGCGGAGATCGCCAACGTACTGTGCCTGACCGAGGGAACGGTGCGCAATTACCTCTCCCGCGCGATAACCAAGACCGGCGCCCGCAACCGGATCGACGCGATCCGGATAGCCGCCGAGTCCGGCTGGCTCTAGGCGGGCTCGCTCCGGCGGCCCGAGGCGGTGGCTTGCGCGGCCCCGGGAGCCAGCCACATCACATATAAGCCAAAGGATGCCTGCCGCCCCACATGATCACGAAGACTTATTTTTCGGCGTAAGTTTTTTGCGCGTATACGATGAAAAATTTACGTCAAGAAAAATCTCTTCGCGATCATGAGTCCCATTTGAGGGCTTTTCGGCAATTACAGACAAGGCGATACCTGCCCCGTGGCCGGGGCGGCGCGTGGCCGGCGGCTTCCATGATCGGAGGGGCGCCGGAGTCGCTGACCAGGCAGGACGTCGCGGCTAGCCGGGACAAAGCGATCGGCAAGTATACGCAACGGGCAACCGCGAAGAAACGCGGAAAATCGCTTAATGCGAAGTGAAGTAGGCCGCCAAATGATGACAGGAGTCACTATGCGATTCGCCACGGCAGTGGCATGCTTTCGCTAGCTGTCACGGGGCTACAACACGACTATCGGGGAGAAACCTTGGATAAGCAGTATGAACAGTACTGCCTGACGGATCCGCTCTTTTATGATTCTCCCCGTCATCACGATTCGCAGAAATACTTCCCGGTCGCCAAGCGGCCGCTCCCCGACGGCTGGCGGCGCGTACGCCACGGCGACTGGCTGATCAATGTCCCGCCCGGGCCCCCGGTGCCCGCGCAGGGATGGAAGATCCACGTGTCAGCGTGCCTGGACAACGCCGGCGACGTGCTCACCAGCGTGTGGCAGTACTGCGTGCCGCGAAACGTGCATTTCAAGTTCATGAGCTCGCGGCTAGACCTGCTCATGCGCAACGCGAAATACGCGCCGCGCGCATCGAGCGGGAAAGCGGCCACCATATACCCGGCAGACGAGACCGCGCTTGAGCTTATCCTCGCCGAACTCGACGCACTGCTCGGCGGCGCTCCGGGGCCGTATATCCTCAGCGACCTCCGCTACGGCGCCGGGCCGCTTTATCTGCGGTACGGGGGTTTCACCGAGCGGTTCTGCCTGGATGCGCGGGGCGAGATGGTGCCCGCGATCACCGGCCCGCTTGGTGAACTGGTGCCCGATCCGCGAACGCCGGTGTTCACGGTGCCGGAGTGGGTCCGGGTGCCGGAATTCCTCGCCCCGCATCTCACCGCGCGCAACTCGGTCGCGGTCACGGACCTGGACTACGACGTGACCGGCGCGCTGCACTTCTCCAACGGCGGCGGCGTGTACACCGGCACCGACAAGCGGACCGGCGAGCAGGTGATCCTCAAGGAGGCGCGGCCGTACGCGGGCTTGGCCGCCGACGGATCCGACGCCGTGGCCAGGCTCCGCCGGGAACACGATCTGATGCGGCGGCTGTCCGGGCTCGGGATCGCGCCGGAAGCCTATGGCTGCTTTCAGGTCGGCGAACACTGCTTCCTTGCCGAGGAGTTCATCGACGGGAAGCCGCTTAACTCCTTCTTCGCCGAGCGCTATCCGCTCGCCGGGCCCGCTCCGGATCCGGCCGCGACGCGGGCCTACACGTCGTGGGCGCTTGGAATCTGCGCCAAGGTCGAGCGGGCCGCCGCGCTGATGCACGAACGCGGCGTGATCTTCAACGACCTGCACATGTTCAACATCATGGTGCGGCCGGACGGCACCGTGGTGTTCATCGACTTCGAGGCCGCCAGCGACATCGGCGAGGGGCGACGGCTCACCATCGGCAACCCGGGGTTCGCCGCGCCGCGTGACCGCACCGGGTTCGACGTCGACGCCTATAGCCTCGCGTGCCTGCGGCTGGCGATGTTCATGCCGCTGACCACGCTGTTCGCCCTCGACCCGAGCAAGGCGGCGCGGATCGCGGAGGTAATCGCCGAGCACTTCCCCGTGCCGGGCGAGTTCCTCGACCAGGCGGTCAAGGAGATAACCCGTACCGGCAGCGCGGGCAGCGCACGCGGCACCGCGACGGCCGGAGTGCCCGAGGACACGCCGGCACCCGAATGGCTCCAGCTGACAGCGGACCTGGTGACCGCGATCCGGGCGAGCGCGACCCCGGCCAGGGAGGACCGGCTCTTCCCCGGCGACGTCGAGCAGTTCCGGGTGCCCGGCGGCGGCATCGGCCTCGCGCACGGCGCGGCCGGCGTGCTGTACGCGCTCTCCGAAGCAGCGGGCGTGCGGGTGCCGGAATACGAGGAGTGGCTCATCGCACGGGCCGCCGACCCGGCTAAGGGCACCCGGCTTGGCCTGTACGACGGGCTCGCCGGGGTGGCCTACACGCTGGCGCGGCTGGGCCATCTCGACGCCGCCGTCCAGACGGCCGGCGTGTGCCTGGGCGAGAAGTGGGAGCGGCTCGGCCACGACCTCTACGGCGGCCTGCCCGGGTGGTCCCTCGCCATGCTGGACGTGGGCGAAGCCGCCGGGGAGCCCGCCCTGGTCGACGCCGCGCTGCGGGCCGCGGAGATCGTCGCGGATTCCTCCGGCGAACGGCGGAAGGACGCCGGCCTGCTGCGCGGCGCGTCCGGGAAGGCGCTGCTGTTCATCCGGCTCTACGAGCGCACGCCGGATCCCGCCTATCTGGACGCCGCGGAAGAGGCCATCTCGGCCGACCTCGACCGATGCGTCACTGACCGCAACGGAGCGCTGCAGGTCAACGACGGCTGGCGGACGCTGCCGTATCTCAATGGGGGCAGCGCCGGCATCGGCATGGTGATCGACCGCTTCCGCACGCACCGGGACAGCCCGGCCTTCGCCAGGGCGGCTGACCGGCTGCGGATCGCCGCGTTCTCCGGCTACTACGCCCAGCCCGGCCTGTTCAACGGCCGCGCCGGGATGATCCTCTACCTGGCAGCCAGGGACAGGCACGATCCGCGCATCCGTACCCACATCCGCAGGATGGCCTGGCACGCCGTGCCGTACCAAGGCGGCCTTGCGTTCGCCGGGGACATGCTGCTGAGGCTCTCGATGGACCTGGGCACCGGCACCGCCGGTGTCCTGCTTGGCCTGGCCGCGGCGCTCGCCCCTCAGGGCGCGGCGCTGCCGTTCCAGGGAAAAGTTGTAAACCAGCGAGCAATAGCGAGGAGGTGATCTGTGATGGCTCTCCTGGACATGCAGGGGATGACTCCGACCAGTGACAAGGACGTTCGTCGCTGGGGTGGAGGAGGAGGAAGTGACCTGAGCGTGCTGCTCTGCGACAGCGTTGCCAGCCTCACGCTCTGCCTCTAAAAGCGCTGCCCCTAACCTTGGCAGACGCTGAGTGCCGGTGCCGGCGGGGAGCATGGCTGACCCCAGGCTTCCTGCCGGCACCGGTCGCGATTATGGCTCATGGGAAGCGAAAGTCATGACGAGGACAACCACCGTGTCCGACGCCATGGACGCCGGTCACGGCGAAAGCGCCATGGCGGCACGGGCCGAGGATGTCGCCTTCGTCAGGGCAGCGAACGCACACCGGGTCAAGGGACTGCATGCCGCGAACTACGATCCGGTCACGGCGGCGCTGACCAAGGACGGCGACCGGCTGCTGCTCGTTCTCGCCAGGCGCGGCGGCTGGTGGCTCGCGCTGCTCGGCTTGGCGTCCCTGGCGGTGACCGCCGCCCAGGTGCTGCTGCCCGCGGCGGTCGGGCGCGCCGTGGACGCCATGTTGTCGGAGTTTCACCGCCCCGCGGGCGGAGCCGGCCAGGCCGCGAGCGGAGCCGGCCGGTGGCTGGCGGGCTGCGCGCTGCTTGTGGCCGTCATCGTCTTCTGCGGCGCCGCCACCGACCTCGCGACGGGAACGGCGAATGCGTCGGCGACGGCACGGCTGCGGCGGTCGCTGGCCGCGCACGCCCTTCGCTGCGGCCCCGGCCTGCTCGGTTCCACGACCGCCGGCGACACCGTGAGCCGCATCGTCGGCGGCGCCGCCGAGGCGGGTGCCGCCCCGGCCAGCCTGGTGATGGCGATCGCCTCGGGTGTACTTCCGCTCGGCAGCGTCGTCGCGCTCGGGCTGATCGACCCCTGGCTGATGGTGGCCTTCGCGGTCGCGTTCCCGCTGCTCGCCCTGGTCCTGCGCAGGCTGGTCCGGGACTCCTCGGCGGTCAGCGCCGGTTACCAGCGGGCACAGGCTGCGATCGCGGGCCGCCTGCTCGACGCGCTCGCGGGAGCCCGCACGATCGAGGCGGCGGGCACCCGGGATCAGGAACGACAGCGGATTCTCGCCCCGCTGGCAGCGCTTCGCGACCGAGGGGACGCATCCTGGCGGGTCCAGGCGCGGGCCGCCGCGCAAGGCATGATCATCGCTCCGGCCCTGCAGGTCGTCGTGGTCGCCGTGGCCGGCATAGAGCTGGCCAGGCACCGCATCAGCGCGGGGGACCTGCTCGCCGCGAGCCAGTACGCCGTGCTCGCGGTGGGGATCGGGGCCAGCGTCGGGCTGGTCAACCGGCTCGGACGCGCCCGCGGCGGCGGCAGGCGGGCCGCCGGGCTGCTGCACCAGCCGCCCGTGCGGTACGGGACGCGCGCCATCGCGCCCGGCCCGGGCGAACTGTGCCTGCACGACGTGGCAATCCGCCGGGGCAGCTCGGACAACGAGACGGTGTTCCACGGCCTCGACCTCACCATCCCCGGCGGCCTGGCGGTCGCCGTGGTCGGCCGCTCGGGGGCCGGCAAGTCGACGCTGGCACAGCTGGCCGGGCGCCTCGCCGACCCGGACCAGGGCTCGGTCACCCTCGACGGGACGGACCTGCGCGAGCTCAGCCATCGCGCGCTGCGCCAGGCGGTGGTGTATGCCTTCGAGCGCCCCGAACTCTTCGGCCGCACCCCCTGCGAGGCCATCGCCTTCGGTCTCGAGCGGCCGGCCGACCGCCGGATCATGGACGCGGCCGCCGGCAGCCAGGCCGCCGGCTTCCTGGCCCGCCTGCCTCAGGGGGTGCGCACTCCGCTGGCGGACGCGCCGCTGTCCGGCGGCGAGCTGCAGCGGCTTGGCCTGGCCCGCGCGTTCGCGCACGCCGCGGCCGCCAGGCTGCTCATCCTGGACGACGCCACGTCCAGCCTGGACACCGTCACCGAGATGTTCGTCAGCCAGGCGCTCACCAGCCAGCTGAGCGACCGGACCCGGCTGATCGTGGCGCACCGGGTCACCACGGCCGCCCGGGCCGATCTCGTCGCCTGGCTGGATGACGGCCGGATCCGCGCCCTCGCACCGCACAGGCGGCTGTGGGCCGACCCGGAGTACCGCTCCGTTTTCGGCGTCCGGCAGGCATACCAGGGCCGGGCATGCTGATCCGCCACCTGCGCGGGCGCCCAAAGGACGTCGCCTGGCTCGCCGTGTGGTCGCTGGTCCAGGCGCTCCCGTCGGTTGCCTTGGGCTGGTCGCTTGCCGAGGCGACCGGCCGGTTCCTGGCCGGCCAGATGGCGGCCGGCCTCGGCTGGCTCGGGCTGCTCGCGCTGGCGGCGATGGCCGGCTCGTTCGGCACCCGGCAGGCGTACCTGCGGCTCGGCGCGATCGTCGAGCCGCTCCGCGACGAGCTGGTCACGGCCATCGTCACCGGGGCCCTCGCGCGCTCCATGGGCACAGGGAAACCACCGGACACGCACTCGGTCGCCCGGATGACGCATCAGGCCGAGATCGTCCGCGACTCCTTCGCGGGCGTGCTGATGGTGACCTGCACGTTCGCCTGCACCGTGGTCAGCACGATGGCGGGGCTTGTCACCCTGGTGCCGGCCACCCTGCCGTACGTGATCCCGCCGCTGCTTGCCTCGGCCGTCGCGCTGCGCCTGATACTGCGCCCCTACGCGGCCCGGCAGCGCGAGTCCGTCCGCACCGAGGAAGCGGTGGCCGGCTCCGCCGCGCAGGCGGTCTCCGGTGTCCGCGACATCACCGCGTGCGGAGCCGAGTACGTCGTGCTCGACGGCCTCGGCCGCCGCGTCCAGCGGCAGGCCGACGCCGCCCGGTCGGTCGCCAGGGCCGGGGCGGCACGGCTGCTGTGCCTGGCCATAGGCGGCTGGCTGCCGCTGCTGCTTGTGCTTGCCGCCGCCCCCTCGATGCTCGGCCGCGGCATCTCCCCCGGACATGTCATCGGCGCCATCACCTACATCACCGGGAGCCTGCGCGGCGCGCTTTACACGCTGTCGCAGGGCATGGGAGCGGGCCTGGTGAGGCTCAACGTGACCTTGGACCGCATCGCGGCGACCAGCGCCGGCCCCGGCGCACCCGGTGAGCCGGGTCATCTGCCGCCCGCGCGGAAAGCCCCGCAGGGAGCCCGGCGGCGAGCCGCCGAAGGGCTGCGGCTCCGCGGCGTCACGTTCGCCTACGGTCCGCACGCGGAGCCGGTCATCCGCGACCTCAGCCTCGGCATCCCTCCCGGCGATCACCTCGCGATCGTCGGCCCGAGCGGCATCGGCAAGTCCAGCCTGGCCGGGCTGCTCGCCGGGCTGCTTCGCCCGTGCGCCGGCACCGTCCTGCTCGACGGCGTGCCCGTCGCGGCGTACCCGCCGTCCTGGCGGGTCCTCATCCCGCAGCAGGCCTACGTCTTCGCCGGCACGCTCGCGGAGAACCTCAGCTACCTTCGCCTCGCGACGGAGCCGGAACTCGACGCGGCCGCCGAAGCGGTCGGCCTGGCCCCGCTGGTAGCCCGGCTCGGCGGATACGGCGCGACCGTCAGCCCCGCCGCGCTGTCCGCGGGCGAGCGGCAGCTCGTGGCGCTCACCCGCGCCTACCTGTCGCCCGCGCCGACCGTGATCCTCGATGAGGCCACCTGCCATCTCGATCCCGCCGCCGAGGCGCGGGCGGAGACCGCGTTCGCCCGCCGGGGCGGCACGCTCATCGTCATCGCGCACCGCATCACGTCGGCGCTGCGCGCGCGGCGGATCCTGGTGCTCGACGGCACCCGCGCCCAGGCCGGCGGGCACGCCGAGCTGCTGGCCAGTTCCGCGATGTACCGGAATCTGGCTGGCTACTGGGGCCTGAACGGATATTCCGGCACGGCCAGCTAGCGAAGCGGCCGGAACGCGGCGCGGACCTCGTCGGCGAACACGACCGGCTCCTGCCAGGCGGCGAAGTGGCCGCCCCTGTCGGCCTCGTTGAAGTAGATGAGGTTGGGGTAGGCCCGCTCGGCCCAGCTGCGCGGGGTCTGGTAGAGCTCCTTGGGGAAGACGCTTACGGCGGCCGGGATGGACACGCCCTTGGCGTCGAAGAAGCCGAGCTTGCTCTCCCAGTACAGTCGGCTGGAGGAAACCCCGGTGTTCGTCAGCCAGTAGAACGTGATGTTGTCGAGGACCTCATCCCGGGTCAGGTTACCGACGGGGCGCCCGGCGAAGGCGTCCGCGATGTCCTGGTAGCTGGCGGCGTCGTGGTTGATCAGCCAGGCGGCCAGGCCGACGGGGGAGTCCGCGATCCCGTACAACGTTTGCGGCTGGCTTGCCATCTCCACCGCGTAGCCAACGCCCTTTGTATAGACAGACTTCAGCTGCTCCCAGGCGCGTTGTTCGCCGGCCGACAGACCGGATGGCGGCGGGCCGCCGGCCCCTAGCGGGGCGCCCGCGAGCGCCTGTGCGACATCGGGCGGAACAACGCCTGGCATGTTGGTGTGCATGCCGAGCAGTTCCGGAGGTGTCTGTGTCGCCATCACGTCCGTGATGATCGCGCCCCAGTCGCCGCCTTGCGCCACGAATCGCGTGTACCCGAGGCGTTTCATCAGCTCGACCCAGGCAGCTGCGATGCGGGCCGGGTCCCAGCCGGCCTCGCGCGGCTTGCCGGAGAACCCGTAGCCCGGCAGCGACGGGATCACCACGTCGAAGGCGTCCTCTGCGCGCGCGCCGTGTGCCGTGGGATTGGTCAGCGGATCGATGATCTCCAGCATCTCGATGATCGAGCCTGGCCACCCGTGGGTGATGATGACCGGCAGCGGGTTTTCGTACTCCGAGCGGACGTGGATGAAGTGGATGTCCAGCCCGTCGATCTCGGTTATGAAGTGCGGCAGGGCGTTCAGCTTCGCCTCGCACCGGCGCCAGTCGTAATCCGACGCCCAGTAGTGCGCGAGTTCCTGCATCACCGCCAGCTGCGGACCCTGCGAGTTATCCGCGACGGGTTCCTTGTCCGGCCAGCACGTGGCCGTGATGAGCGCCCGCAGCGCCTCCAGTCCCGCATCAGGGATGGCCGGGATCGTGAACGGCCGGATCGCCGCGGCACCCGCTGAGCTTTCTGTCGTAACGGACATGGGAGTCTCCTTTGGCATCCCTGGCCGTTTACCCTGGCCGCAGGCCTTTACCCGGGCGACCCCTGCGCCACCGCGAGCTCATGGCGGAAACGCTCGTACTCCGCGATCTCACGTCCCGCTGGCGCCAGCACCAATTCGGCGGCCACCATGGCGGTCTGTTTGCGCATCGCCTGCTCCGCGTGCTCGCGCTCGCGCTCGGCCGCGAGCAGCACCAGGTTCAGGCAGCCGGACGCGGTGAGAGCCCCCAGCACAAGCAGGGCAACCGCCATGACGATCAGCCAGGGGATCAGCGAGGTGTCGCCGAGCAGCGTGGACTGCTGCTTCCCGCCATGCGCCACGGCGATCACCGCCGCCCAGACCACGCCGGCGGCGGCGAGCACGGTCAGCAGCCACTGCCAGACGGTGACCAGCCGCCACCAAACGGGCACCCGCGCCCGCTCGGGAACCACCCGGCGCACCGCGGCCGCGAGCGCGGCGGGGACCTCGGTCGCGTTGGACCGGGCCGCGTCCCGCACCGAGGCCGACCACGGCCCGGGAAGCTGGCCGCCCACGGCGTCGGCGAAGGCGGTGATCGCGTTGTCCACCTCGGGCTGCTGCGCCTGCCCCGCACCGGCCGCGCCTGGGCTGGCCGAGGTGTCGCGCAGGGTGCGCACCGGGTCGCGCCGCCTGCGGACCAGGGCGCCGAGCGGCCACCTGACGAAGCGGGCGGCCTGCGCCTCGCGAGCCCAGGCCTGCGCCTCGGCTACGGCGGCAAGACCGGCGGCCTGGGCGAAACTGTCGCTCAGCTCGCCCGCGGGAGCATCAGGGATGAACGGCACCGGGTCGATCCGCTCGCCCTGGACGCCGTCCGGCGTCGCGTCCTCCCATGGCGGCTTCGAGGGAATCGCTTCGTCGTCAATCTCCCACGGCGGCCGTGCCGCGGGCCTCGCCTGGTCCTGGTCCGCCTGCACGGCAGGGTGCGGGAGCGCGCGATCCGGCGCCACCGGCCCGGCGGCGTGGGCGGTGAAGCCGCCGATCACCGAGTCGATGTCCGCCGTGATCCGCTCGCTGGCCGCCTCGTTGGCGGAAACCGCCTCAGTGAGCAGTTCACGCAGTTCGCCCAGCCCCGCTCCGGTGCTCGCGGACACCGCGAGCAGCGGGGTGTCGGTCAGCCCTTCGGCGTCAAGCAGCCTGCGCAGGTCGTTCTCGCAGTCCGTGACCTGCTCGGGGCTGAGCAGGTCAACCTGGTTGAGCACCACGGTGAACACGCTGGCGTGCCCGGCCAGCGGGATCAGGTAACGGTCATGCACGGCCGCGTCGGCGTACTTCTGCGGGTCAAGGACCCAGATGAGCATGTCGGCGAGCTTGCTCAGCCGGTCCACGGCGGCCATGGACGCGGTGACGACCGAGTCATGATCCGGCAAGTCGAGCAGGAGCAGGCCGTTGAGCGCGGTCTCGCCGGAGTCGAGCGCGCTGGCGCGCGCGTACCTGTGCCGGCGCTGCACGCCCAGCCAGTCGAGCAGCGAGGCGGCGCCCTGCATGCCCCACACGCACGCGTGCACGTGCCTCGTGGTCGGCCGGGTTACCCCGGTCGGGGAGAACGTCGCCCCGGATAGGGCGTTGAACAGTGCCGACTTGCCGCTTCCCGTGCCGCCTGCCAGCGCTACGACGGTGTGCGTGGAGGACATCCGGAGCCGTTCTCCGGCCCGGCGCAGCAGCGCCTCGCAATCATCGAGCGAGCTCTTGCTGAACCCGTCCTGGCCCTCGCGGGCCCTGCCGATCCTAACCACCTCGGCGAGCGCGTCGAGCCGGGCGGACAGGTTGTGCTCCGCTATCCGCGACGGGCCGGCCGAGGGCAGCACCGTCATCGCACGGCCTCCAGCGAGTATTCGGCCTGGTAGAGCCGTACCGCCGCGACCTGGTCGATTGGCCCGGCCTCGTCAAGGATCCCGGCGAACCGCAGCAGTTCCTCATCAAGCAGCAGCCGAACGCGCTCGCTCAGGTCGGCACGGGCGCGTTCGACAAGCTGCCTGGACTCGACGGTGCCGAACGCCGACTTGAGCAGTTCCCTGGGAACCGTGACGATCTCGTCGTTGCCGTCGTCGTCCGCGCGCTGCACGCCGCGGCCATGCTGGCCGCCGCGGTCGTCTTCGCCGAGCATGGCGATCAGCGCGACCAGGCTCAGCGGCTCGCTCTCGTAGCTGGAGCCGCCTGCCTGCTTCACCAGGCTCTCCGCCAGCACAAGACGCATCAGCTGATCTTGCCACGCGCTGACCGCCCGCGTGACGCGGGCCGACAGGTCGGCCGAGGACCGGTCCAGGCCCGGGTCCTTCGCGGTGGCGTCGCCGGGCGGGTTGCCGACGTCCGGAGTCGCGGACGCTCGGTCCGCGGCCGCCGGGTCCGCGACCGCCGGGTCCCCGACCGCCGGGTTCGCGGCGGGCAGGCCGAAGGCGGACTCGAACTCGCGCTTCGCGCGCTCGCTCTGAGCCCGGCTCTCCTCGGCGGAGGCCAGCAGCGCGGCGCCCGCGGGATCGGCACGCCAGTTTCGGATCACCTGCTCGGCGGCGCGGTCGGCGACCGAGACAACGAGCCCGCCCAGGGCGGCGCGCAACGCGGCGTCGAGCGCGCTTCCCCTGCTGATCGTGGCGCCCTTACGGGCACGCCTGCCCTTGCGTGACCCGCGCTTGTTGCGCAGCGCGGCACTCAGGTCACCGCTGGCCGCGTAGTCCTGCCAGCGGGCGAGAACCTCACCCCGCAACAGCCGCGCCTGCCGAACCCCGCTGTCGAACTCCGCCATCGCGGCGACGTATGCCGCCTCGGCCTCGTGCCGCAGCCGGGAGCGCAGCATGATCTGGGCGTCGACATGGGCGGCCAGCTTAGGCACCCTGACCTTGAACGTGTCGAGGACGCCGGCCATCGTCTGGGTGAGCACCGCCACCCTTCGGTCGGCGTGCTGCGCGGTCTCCGCGAGCCATTCCCGGACCGGCTGGAACACCTCGGCGGGCAGCATGCCGTCCACGATGCCGGTCTCCGGGATCACGAACCGGTTGCTGACCATGATGCCGTTGGCGTCGAGCATCGCGTCGAAGTGGCTGACAAGCTCGTCGCGGTGGCCCGGCGGCACCCGGGACAGGACGACGCCAAGCGCGGCGCCACGTTCCCTGGCGTGCTGCAGGATCTCCCACACCGGCGCGTCCGCGTACCGGTTCGCGCTGGTCACGAACAGCCACAGGTCGGAAGCGTCGAGGAACTGGTAGGCGAATTCGTGATGCGCCCGCACCACCGAGTCGATGTCGGGCGTGTCAAGCAGCGCGATGCCCTTGGTCATCCCCTCGCTGGCGGCGAGCACGAGCAACCCGTCCCGGCCGGGCTGGCCCAGGCCTTCCTGGCGGACCCGCGGCAACGTGGGCAGGAACATGTTCTCCGCGAACCAGCCGATGTCGTCGGGATGGCAGGCGAGCACGGGCGAGTTCGTGGTAGGCCTTCTTACCCCGGTCAGGCTCACCTGGGTGCCGACGATGCTATTCACCAGCGTCGACTTCCCGGCGCCTGTGGAACCGACCAGCGCGACCAGGATTGGTGCCGCCGACCGGCGGACCCGGGGCAGCAGGTAGTCGTCGATCTGGCTGAGCAGCTTGACTCGTTCCGCGGTCACCTGGTCGGTACCGGGAATGCCGAAGACCAAGGGGATGGCGGCGACCCGCTTCCTGAGGTTCAGCAGGGTGGCCTCGAGCAGCCGCGCGTCTACTCGGACCCTCGGCGCGTGGACGTGCGGCACCTCTTGTTCATTCCCGCCGCGCGGCGTTCCGGCACCTTGTGCCGGCTGCTCTTCATCGTTAGGCGTGGTTTCACCGGAGGTGAGCGTTTCGCTACCGAGCGGTGTTTCATCGTCCGGCTCCGGCTCCGGGTCCGGGTCGCCAGCAGGAACTGTCATTTCGCCCTCAGGCGCTGCCATGGAATTGACCATATCCGGCGCGCTTTCAGCGTACGTGCCGTTTCGCCGCTCCGCCTCAGGCAACGGCGAATCCTGCGCCGTCACGCCCTTTCCTTCCATTGTCCCGCCTGGTTTTATGGTCGTTAATTATCCTCCCCCGGCTGGGGTACCAGCGGAGGTGCTAACCCTAAGGTCCCGTGCGAGTTCCGCGGCTTCCGCCGCAATGGTCACCACATCGCCGATCACCACTATCGCCGGGGGCCGGATCCCTTCGCTCTCCACTTGCCCGGAAACCTCTCCCAGCGTTGAGTAAATTGTGCGCTGCGTGGGCATGGTACCGTCCGCGATCACCAAAACGGGAGTGCTGACTTGCCTTCCGTACCCGATGAGCGCCTCGGCGACGGCTCCGATCCGGCCGGCGGCCATCAACAGGACCAGCGTCCCGCTGCCCCGCGCCAGTGCCTCCCAGTCCACGGTCGAGCGCGCGTCGCCCGGCGGGACATGCACGGAGATCACGTGGAAGGCCTGCGCGGCGCCACGGTGGGTCACCGGGACGCCAGCCGCGGCGGGTACCCCGGTCGCGCTGCTTACCCCGGGCACCACGGTGACCGGAATCCCGGCGCGCAGGCAGGCCAGCATCTCCTCACCGCCGCGGCCGAAGACGAAGGGGTCGCCCCCCTTGAGCCGCACCACGAACTTCCCGGCCCTGGCGTGCTCGATGAGCGTCTCGTTGATTTCCCGCTGGGACATCGCCCGGCCGTACGGGATCTTCGCGGCGTCGATGACGAGCACGTCAGGCGGGAGTTCGGCGAGCAGGTCACGCGGCGCCAGCCGGTCGCTGATCACCACGTCCGCCTCGGCGAGCAACTGGCGGCCGCGCACGGTGATCAGCCCGGGATCGCCGGGGCCGCCGCCGATAAGCGCCACACCGGCGCGGCGTCGCCGCCAGTGCCGGGCGCTGATCTCCCCCGACGCGATCCCGGCCGTGATCGCGTCCCTGATCGCCGCGCTGCGCCGCGGGTCGCCGCTGAGCACCCCCACGGCAACGTCGGTCGCGGTGCCGGTGGCCGGCGTCCAGGCCGTCGCGCGCGCGGCGTCGTCGGCGCGTACGCACCAGGTCCGCTGTTGTTCGGCTTCGTCCGCCACGGCCGCGTTGACCTCGGCGGGCCCCGCGCAGGCGCAGGCCAGCCACGCGCCCGCGCAGTCCCCTGGCCGGTACTCGCGGGCCAGCCAGGTGATCTTTCCCGTGGTCGCGAGATCCTGCAGGCTCGCGGTCACCTCCGGCGAGACGAGCAGCACGTCGGCGCCGGCGGCGAGCAGCCGCGGTACCCGGCGCGCGGCCACCGTCCCGCCGCCGACGACCACTACCCGCCTGCCCCGCAGTCGCAAGCCGAGCAGGTAAGCATCGTCTAGGTGCCCTGGTGTCACGAATGCCTCTCCGGTCGCGGCTGTCCCCGCTACCGAACGTACCTGGACAGCTCTCCGCGGCCGAACGCACCGGAGAAGCTGTCGGGAGTGGTTACGGACGGGGTTCGCCGCGAGCCGCGCGGAGCAGCGCGCCAAGGGCAGTGGCTGCCACAACCGGACCGCCTTTCTCCGAGACGTTGCTGAGCGCCGGGAACCCGCTGGCTCGCAGCGCGCTCTTCGCCATCGCCGCGCCCATGAAGCCGGCCGGCACGCCGATCACGAGCGCCGGCTCGACGTCCCGCCGCAAGATCTCCTCCAGCGCGTCCGCGGCCGAGCCGATCACCCAGACCGCACCCGGTCCCGACTCGCCGAATCCAAGCCGCGCGCCGGCCGCGGGCACGGATATCCCGGTAGTCCTTGCCAGCCGCAAGGCCAGCGGCTCGGGAGCCTTGCAGATCACGGAGCGACCGGTGATCCCGGCGGCCACGACCGCGGAGTCGGTCACCACGGGGGCATCGGAAGCGAGCGCCGCGACCCCGGCGGCAAGCGCGGCCTCGTCGCAGACGAGATCGGTCACGTAATCGAAGTCGGCGGTCGCGCACAGCACAGCCTCGGTGACCGCGCCGGTCAGCGGCGGCAGCCCGCTGAGGTCGATGCGGCTCCTCAGGACGCGGTAGGGCTCGGCCTCTGCCAGGTCTACGGCGTGGATGGCCTCTGTCATATCTAGCGAGCCAACCACCATCGGCACCGTGATGTCCACGACCACGGGCACGCGCCGGCTGTCTCTATTACTTTCTGGTATCAGTGCCCGGCCGGCAAAAGAGCGGCATCTAGCCGCAACCCGCCCGATATAGGCGATATGCGCCCAGCGAGCCGCCGCCGCTGCCACCATAGCGGTAGCAGGAGGTCGCTACACTAGCGGGCGCGGAACGTCCAGTGGCACGCGCTAGGCTCCCGTCGGCCGCAGCGGACGATCTTCAGCGAACTGTCAGCCGGGCAGGGTAATCTCCCGCAGGCGCAACACATTTCGCGTGGACCGGATGGTCTGCGGGAGCGAACGGAGCATGCATGGCGAAGGAATCGGGTTCCCGTGTCCTGGTCACGGGAGGCTCGGGCTTCATCGGCCGCAGGCTGGTCCGCGCCCTGCTGGCGGATGGTCACGACGTCACCGTGGCCGACCTCAGGGCGTTCCCGGACAGCGCCGTGCTCAGCGCGATCCGGATGGTGCAGGGAGACCTGTGCGATCCGGGCGTCGCCGCCCGTGCCGTGACCAACGACACCGGCACGATCATCCATCTCGCCGCGGTGACCTCGGTGCTACGCTCGGTAGACGATCCGGTCGCCACTCACCTGCTTAATGTGGACGCCACGGCGCGCCTGCTCGAGCTGGCCCGCGAGAACTTGGTGGGCAGCTTCATCCTCGCCTCGACCAATGCCGTTACCGGCAACGTCGGAAACGCCACGATCACCGAACAAACCGTGCTCCGTCCGCTCACCCCTTACGGGGCCACCAAGGCGGCAGGCGAGATGCTGGTAGGTGCCTACACCTCCTGCTATGGCATCAAGGGAGCCGCGCTTCGGTTCTCGAACGTGTACGGACCGGGCATGGCGGAAAAGGACAGCTTCATCCCCCGGCTTATGCGCGCCGCCCGCGACGGCGAGGGCGTGCAGGTGCGGGGCGACGGAACCATGCTCCGCGATGTCGTGCACGTCGACGACATCGTGCGGGGCATCCTCATCGCCTGGCGCAGTGGCCACGCCGGCCCGCTGATCCTGGCCGGCGGCAAGTCGGTCACGGTCAACGAGATGGTGGCCGCGGCACGGCGCGTCACAGGACGACCGATCCCGACCGAGAACGTATCCGTCGGGCAAGGCGAGATGCCGGCCGTTGTGGTGGACATCAGCGCCGCCCGCGCGCTCGGTTACAAGCCCACCTTCGATCTCGACACCGGCCTTGCCACCGTCTGGCCGGAGTTCGACCCCTACTGTGCGACGGAGGCCTAAGCGTGTTTTACAGCAACCCAGAGGATGCCGCGACCGACGCGGAAGCGCTGCGAACACTTGCCACTGTCTACGGGGAGCGTGCTACCAAGCTGCCGCCGGTTGCCCTGGTGATCGCCGCCTATAACGAGGAAGGCGCTGTCGGTCCTGTCGTCGAGGCGCTTCCGAGCACGGTGTGCGGACTGGCCGCCGAGGTGATCGTCGTTGCCGACGGCTGCGTGGACGCCACCGCCAAGGAAGCCGACGCGGCCGGGGCGATCGTCTGCGACGTGCCGACCAACCGCGGCCAGGGGGCAGCGCTCCGCCTTGGGTACCGGATCGCCCGCGAAGGGGGCGCGCAGTACATCGTCACCACCGACGCCGACGGGCAGTACAACCCGGCCGAGATCGAGCCCCTGCTCGCCCCGATCCTCGCGGGCGACGCGGACTTCGTCACCGGGTCGCGGCGGATGGGAAGCGAGGAGACCAGGGACCCGGTCCGCCGGGCCGGCGTGCGGTTCTTCGGCTTCCTTGTGAGCCTGCTCACGGGTCAGCGGGTCGGCGACACGACGTTCGGGTTGCGCGCCATGCGTGCCGAGGTGACCGGGGCCGTCCGGCTGGAACAGCCGCAGTACCAGGCGTCCGAACTGCTGATCGGCGTCATCACGCACGGCTACCGGGTGCTTGAGGTGCCCGCCACCATCCACAAGCGGAAGGTCGGCGAGAGCAAGAAGGGGCAGAACCCCTTCTATAACATGCATATCCCCGGCGTGAACAACATCTTCTACGGCGCCAGGTTCACCCGCGTGGTCGTGGGCACCTGGTGGCGCGAGCGCGGCCGCCGCTCCTTATCCCGCACGCGAGGCGCGCTCAAGGCCGGGACAACGCCCGTAACGGTCGCGCGTCGCGCTGTCGCATCATGATCGTGCACCATAGGTGTCAAACATCGCCACCTATGGCACACAATAATGATTCCAGTCCGTAATGTCTCAATGTCAGGTTCAGGCATTTAGGATGAACCGGGCCACCTGGCGTGGGCGCCAGGCCCGATCCGCACCCGGTGGGCAGAAGAACAGGTGCCGGCCCGGGAAGGCCGACACCTGAGAGGTTAGCCCGTGAAGTGGCTTGGCTAGCCGCGCTCGCCGGTGCTGCTTGTGCTTGCGGACCCGCGCTTGCCGCGACCGCCGGTGCCGGCCGACGCACCGCCGGTGCTGGCCGACGCACCGCCGGTGGCCGCCTCAGCGGTGGCGGCGGACGCCGCGGAGTGCGGCGCCTCGGCGGGGCGCGGCGTGTGCCGGGTGCCCGGCGGAACGGCGTCCGGCCCGGTCGCGGCGGCCCGGGCCGCGGTGGTGCGCTCGGCGAACAGGACGTAGTGGAAGATCACGAACCGCACAAGGAACGTGAAGAAGTTGGCCACCAAGTACACGAAGCCGACAAGCAGCACGTGCTTGATTCCGTGCAGGTGCATCCAGGAGGCAATGTGGTAGCCGAGCTTCGTGGCCAGCGTGAGGATCACCCACACGATGGCGGTGATCACATAGAACGGCACGGTCTCCCGCAGCACGTCCGGCTTGCCCTTGCGCTCCCAGGCCCACCGGCTGAGCACGTAGCTGACGACCGCGCCTGCGAAGTTAGCTATCAGGGCGGCCCCGGTCGAGGACATGTGGGCCAGGCCATCACAGATAGCCAGCGCGATCTCGCTCGTCGCCAGCGCCAGAATCGCGACCCCTGCGAACCTCGTGAAACGGATGCCCACCTTGGTGCGCAGCCGCTCCCACACGGGCGCTATGAGCCGATTCTGCGTGAGTGCCATGGAGATCCTCAAGTTAGAGTCCGACCGTTACTCAAGTAACCACGAATGCAGCACGGAAACCGCAGGCCCTCGGCTCGTCCCGCCAGCGGCGCGAGACTTGCGGCACCCTGGAGGGTGCTTCGGTCACTCATGCCAATAGCACGTTACCGCGTGGAATCCACTGCCGCTGGCGGAAGCGCCTACTCCCGAGGCCGCCCATCCGCCCCGGGAGGAGCGGCGGCCGCCGCGTTGGGGCACGATAGAGCCATCGGCGAAACCGCTGCAGAGCGGAAAACGCGGAAGGAGACCACCGGATGAGGATCCTGGTACTGGGCGGGGACGGGTACTTGGGCTGGCCAACGGCCCTGCACCTGTCCGAGCATGGCCACGAGGTGGCGGTCGCCGACAACTTCGCGCGCAGGCACTACGACGACGAACTCGGCACCGACAGCCTCGTGCCTATCGAGCCGCTGCGCTCGCGGATCGCGGCCTGGCGGGAGCTCACCGGCAAGGAGATCGGCTGCTTCGTGGGCGACATCGTGGACCCGGTCTTCACCTACCGCATGATCGGCGAATTCCTCCCGCACGCGGTGGTTCACTTCGCGGAGCAGCGCGCCGCGCCCTACTCCATGATCGACCGTAACCACGCCGTCTACACCCAGTCGAACAACGTCCTCGGCACGCTCAACCTGCTGTACGCGATCGCGGAGACCGACCCGGGCATCCACCTGGTCAAGCTCGGCACGATGGGCGAGTACGGCACGCCGAACATCGACATCGAGGAAGGCTGGCTGGACATCGAGCACAACGGGCGCAGGGACCGGGTCATGTATCCCAAGCGGCCAGGCTCGTTCTACCACCTGTCCAAGGTGCACGACACGCACAACATCGAGTTCGCCTGCCGGATCTGGGACCTGCGGGCGACCGACCTGAACCAGGGCGTGGTCTATGGCCAGCAGACCGATGAGACGGCCAGGGACGACCGGCTGGCGACCCGGTTCGACTACGACGCGGTGTTCGGCACGGTGCTGAACAGGTTCGTGATCGAGGCGGTGATCGGCCACCCGCTCACCGTGTACGGCACCGGCGGCCAGATCCGCGGCCTGATCGACATCAGGGACACGGTGCGCTGCATCCAGCTCGCCTGCGAGAACCCGGCGAACAAGGGCGAGTTCCGCGTCTTCAACCAGATGACCGAGTCCCTGTCCGTCGGCGAGATCGCCGAGACGGTCGCCCGCGCCTACTCCGGCGAGGTGACGATCGAGCACCTGGAGAACCCCCGGGTCGAAGCCCCCGAGCACTACTACAAGGTGACCCACACCAAGCTGGTCGACCTCGGGCTTGAGCCGCACCTGCTTTCCGACACGCTCATCGAGTCGCTGTTCGAGATCACCAAGCGGTACGCGCACCGGGTCCGCACCGACGCGCTGCGCCCGACGGTGAACTGGCGCGAGCCCGCGTCCGGCTGAGCCTGGCCGCAGACCCGGGAGCGGTCTACTATCCAGCAACGTGGAGCAAGATCTGCATGAGCTTACGATGACCGAACTGGCCGCGCGGATCAGGACGCGCGACCTTTCGCCGGTCGAGGTCACCGAGCACTACCTGCGCCGGGCGACCGACCGCGGCGACCAGGTCGGCGCGTTCTTCACGATCGCCGCCGATCAGGCGCTCGATCAGGCGCGGGAGGCCGAGAAGGCCGTGGGCGCGGGCGAGGACAAGCCGCTCCTCGGCGTCCCGATCCCGGTCAAGGACCTGAACTTCGTCGCTGGTCTGCCGATCACGTTGGGCAGTGCGCTGTTCAAGGACTTCATCGCCCCGCAGGACGACCACGTCGCGATGGCGATCCGGGCCTCCGGCGCGGTGATCTACGGCAAGACCGCCACGCCCGAGTTCGGCCTGCCCTGCTACACGGAGACTGACGTCGGCGCCCCGGCACGCACGCCGTGGGACCTGACCCGCAGCGCGGGCGGATCGAGCGGCGGCGCTGCCGCCGCGGTGGCCGCCGGGCTGGCCCCGGCCGCGCAGGGCAGCGACGGCGGCGGCTCGATCCGGATCCCGGCCAGCGTATGCGGGCTGTTCGGGATCAAGCCGACCCGCGGCCGGGTGTCCGAAGGACCGCTGCTGCCCGACCTGGCCGGGCTCTCGGTGAGCGGCCCGATCGCCCGCACCGTGGCGGACGCCGCGCTGCTGCTCGACGTGCTGGCCGGCAACCATCCAGGTGACATGTACACGCTGCCGAAGCCGGACCGCCCGTTCCTCATCCATGCCTCCACCGAGCCGCCGCGGCTGCGCATAGCCCGCACGCTCGACCACGCGGTCGAGGGCGCTGACGTGCACCCCGACTGCGTGCGAGCCTATGAGGACGCCAGCGCGCTGCTCGCGGAGCTTGGCCACGATGTCGAGGACGTCGCGTCGCCGTTCGATTCCGGTACGGTGCGGCACTTCGAGACCCTCTGGTATGCCATGGCCATGCTGGCTCCGGTGGACGCGAGCAGCGAACCCAGGCTGCGCCCGCTCACCAGGTACCTGCGCGAGCGCGGCGCGGCGATCTCCGCGGCGCAGCTCATGGAGGCCCAGGCGGCGCTGCAGTCGGCGACCCGCACGGCGCTGACCGCGCTCAGCGGTTACGACGCGATCCTTACCCCGACGCTCGCCCAGCCGCCGGCCAAGGTCGGCTGGTTCGAGGAGGTCGATCCCGCGGAGAACTTCGAACGGCAGAAGGCGTTCACGCCGTACACCGCGGTCTACAACGTGTCCGGCCAGCCAGCGGTCAGCGTGCCGCTTTACTGGAACCCGGCCGGCCTGCCGATCGGGGTGATGCTCGCCGGGCGCATGGGCGAGGAGGCCACGCTCATCGAACTGGCCGCTCAGCTGGAACGGGCGCGCCCGTGGCGGGACCGTCATCCTCCGGTCTGGTGACGGCGCCAGGTCGCGCGGCGGACCGCGTCTTACGGCTGGGGAGACCAGCCGGGGATGGGATAGGCGGCGAGCAGGTCGCGCACCTCGACGGCGATCCGGTCAAGCGCCGCCTCGTCGTCCTTGGTCGCCGCGGTGATCGCCTCGTCGATCCAGGCCGCGAGCTGCGGCATGTGCTGCTCGGTCAGCCCGCGGGTGGTGATCGCGGGCGTGCCGAGCCGGATGCCGGACGGGTCGAACGGGCGGCGCTGGTCGAACGGGACCGTGTTGAAGTTCAGTTCGATGCCGGCCCGGTCCAGCGCCTTGGCGGCGGGCTTGCCCGCCACCCCCTTCGACGTCAGGTCCACAAGCAGCAGGTGGTTGTCGGTCCCGCCGGAGACCAGGTCGTAGCCGCGCTCGAGCAGCGCCGACCCCAGCGCCTTCGCGTTCACGACGACCTGCGTCGCGTACCTGCGGAACTCCGGTGCCGACGCCTCCTTGAGCGCCACCGCGATCGCCGCGGTGGTGTGGTTGTGCGGGCCGCCCTGCAGCCCGGGGAACACCGCCTTGTCGACCGGTGACGCGTGCTCGGCGTCGGTCATGATCATCGCGCCACGCGGACCGCGCAGCGTCTTGTGCGTGGTCGTCGTGATCACCGGCGCGTACCCCACCGGCGACGGGTGCGCGCCGCCCGCGATCAGCCCGGCGATGTGCGCGATGTCCGCGACGAGGACCGCGTCCACCTCAGCGGCGATCGCCGCGAACGCGGGGAAGTCGATCGTCCGCGGGATCGCCGTCCCGCCGCAGAAGATGATCTTGGGGCGTTCCTTAAGCACGAGGTCGCGCACCTCGTCCATGTCGGTCCGGCCGGTGTCCTTGCGCACCCCGTACTGCACCGCGCGGAACCACTTGCCGCTCGCCGACACGCCGGCGCCGTGCGTCAGATGGCCGCCCATGGGCAGCGCCATCCCCATGATCGTGTCCCCCGGCTGGGCGAACGCCATGTATACCGCCAGGTTGGCCGGCGATCCGGAATACGGCTGGACGTTGGCGTGCGCGACGCCGAACAGCGACTTGGCGCGCTCCCTGGCCAGCATCTCAAGCGGGTCGATGACCTGCTGACCTTCGTAGTAGCGCCGCCCCGGGTACCCCTCGGAGTACTTGTTGGTCAGCACGGTCCCGCTGGCCTCGAGCACGGCGACCGAGACGTAGTTCTCCGACGGTATCAGCCGGATCTTCTCGGCCTCGCGTCGCGCCTCGGCTTGGATAAGGTCCGCGATCTCCGGGTCTGTCGACTCGACGTGCGGGATGGGCGGCTGGTGCATGGGACGACCTCCTCGGTGATGAGGCTACACAATTTCACCGACCTCCCGGTGGCGGAGCCACGGCATACCCGGTGGCATCGCCACGGTCCGTTCGGTACCGTCAATGCGCCGAGCATGGAGGGACAGGATTTGCACCATGAGCACCACGATCATCCTCGACTGCGACCCGGGAATCGACGACGCGCTGGCGATCGCGTTCGCGGTGCCGCATCCCGGCATCGAACTCGCGGGCATCAC
>Ga0335075_10002494_pt1 | contig 29529 bp, 22 predicted proteins | sample Lox_Sample_24_FD_206723 | JGI IMG/M metagenome (GOLD analysis project Ga0335075, IMG submission 206723) | Soil microbial communities from Loxahatchee National Wildlife Refuge, Florida, United States - Lox_Sample_2.4 | ecosystem: Environmental > Terrestrial > Soil > Wetlands | place: USA...
GTCGACCATGATGATGACGCTGCCGATTTCCCGGGCGAACTCGGCCCGCTCGTACATGTCCTCCATGGAGGCGGCCGTGACGTTCAGGTAATGGCCCTTGATCTCGCCGGTCCGCTGGACCGCGCGGTTGACGCCGTCCATGGCGAACAGGAAGCGGTCCCGCCAGCGCATGAACGGCTGGGAGTTGATGTTCTCGTCGTCCTTGGTGAAGTCCAGCCCGCCGCTGAGCGCCTCGTAGACCACCCGCCCGTAGTTGCGCGCGGACAGGCCGAGCTTGGGCTTGGTGGTGGCGCCGAGCAGCGGCCTGCCGTACTTGCCCAGGTACTCGCGCTCCATCACGATCCCGTGCGGCGGGCCGTGGAAGGTCTTGACGTAGTGCAGCGGGATCCGCATGTCCTCGAGCCGCAGCGAGCGCAGCGCCTTGAACCCGAAGACGTTGCCGATGATCGAGGACGTCAGGTTCGGGATCGAGCCCTCCTCGAACAGGTCGATGTCGTAGGCGATGTAGGCGATGTACTCTCCGTCGCGGCCGGACACCGGATCCACGCGGTAGCACTTCGCCTGATAGTGCTCGTAGGCGGTCAGCCGGTCGGTCCACACCACCGTCCACGTCGCCGTCGATGACTCCCCGGCCACCGCGGCGCCGGCCTCCACGGCCGGGACGCCCGGCTGCGGGACCATCCGGAAGGCCGCCAGGAGGTCTGTGTCCTTGGGCACGTAGTCGGCGTCGTAGTAGCCCATCTGCGCGTACGGGATGACGCCCGCGTTCCACCGGTCCTGCGCCACGGCCATGCCGCCCCCCCTCGTCGCTCCGCCCCTCTCGGCATCAGCATGGCCGGCAACCATTCGATCGTCTATTGAGACTCTGGCAGCGATCATGAAGTTATGCATTAACAGTGGGCAGCCGCCCCGGCCCGGGCTGGGCTCTCAGGCCGCCGGCCCGGGAGGGTGGAACGCGCTCTCCCCGCTGTCCCTCAGCACGTGCGCAACCAGCCGGGCGGCGGGCAGCGGCAGACGGCCGGGATGCGCGATCAGGTACCAGTCGCGGTGCAGCGGAGTGCCGGGAACCCGGACCTCGGCCAGGCGGCCGGAGGCCAGCTCGTGCGCTACCGCGTCACGGGACACCAGCGTGACGCCGAGGCCGACAGCGGCCGACTCGCGGATCGCGCCGTTGGATCCGACGGTCAGCGTCGGCGGCGCGATGTCAAGCTCCGCGAGCAGGGCCTCGGTGCTCAGCCGGGTGCCGGAGCCCGGCTCCCGCAGCAGCCACGGCTGGCGGGACAGCCAGCGCAGCATCCCGGCGGTGTCGCCGGCGCCGGAGCCGGCTGCGGACCCGGCGGCAAGTTCCGGCGCGCTCACGACGACAAGCTCATGCGGGCGGACCGCGTGCACCTGCACGTCCCATCCCGGCTCCGGGCGCCCGGCCAGCGCCAGGTCCACACGATGCTGCTCGAGCAGGGTCCGGACCCGCTCGCGGTTACCGGCCTCGAGCAGCACCCCGGTGTGCGGATGCCGCCGCCGGTAGCCACTGAGCAGGCCAGGGACGATCTGCTCGGCAGCCGTGGTGACCGCGGCGATGCGGAGCTCGCCCCGCTCGGGATCGGCGGCGGCGACGGCGGCGAGGCGTGCCTCGTCCAGCAGGCCAAGTACCCGGTGCGCGTAGGCCGCGTACTCCTCGCCGGCGCTCGTCAGCCGCAGGCCCCGCCCGTCGGGGCGGATCAGCTGGAGCCCGAGGGACCGCTGCAGCGCCGCGAGGGACGCGGATACCGCCGCCTGCGTGACCACGAGCTGCTCGGCGGCCGCGCGGACCGACCCGGTCTCGGCCACGGCCAAGAACGTGCGGAGCTGGTTCAGCGTCAGCGAGGCTCCCGCCGGGCACGCAGATAGTTAACCTTTCAGCTAAGAATCCTAGCCCACCCTTAAGCATCGGAAACCGGATGACCCGGTGGGCGGGGGTGCGGCAGGATCGTCGGCATGGCCGGGCCGTTCACCCCTGGGCTTCAGCTCGCGCGCGAGTACTACACCCAGGTGGTGCGCCCCCTGCTGGAGCGGGCATACCCCGGCCTGGCGTACTCGGCGGGTTTGCTGGGCTGGGGGTCGGAGGTCCTCGGCTTTGACAGCCAGCGCTCCACCGACCACAACTGGGGCCCGCGGTTGCAGGTCTTCCTGGCCGCGGACAGCGCCCCCAGCAGCAGCGAGATCGCCGCCATGCTCGCCAGGCAGCTTCCGGCGACCTTCCGCGGCTACCCGACGGTCTTCCCCGACACCCAGGATCCCGAGGGCGGTGCCCGCCACTGGGTGGAGGTTGCCCCGTCGAGGTCCTGGCTGGAGGGCCAGCTGGGGTTCGACCCCACAGGGCCTGTCGGCCTGCTGGACTGGCTCGCCACCCCCACTCAGCGGCTGGCCGAGGTCACCGCCGGGGCGGTCTTTCATGATGCGCCTGGGGAGCTGACCCAGGCCCGTGCCCGTCTTGCGTGGTACCCCCGTGACGTGTGGCTCTACGTGCTGGCCTGCCAATGGCAGCGCATCGCCCAGGAGGAAGCCTTCCCGGGCCGCTGCAGCGAAGCAGGCGACGAGCTGGGATCGGCCATCGTCACCGCCCGGCTGGCCCGGGACCTGATGCGGCTGTGCCTGCTGATGGCCCGCCGCTACCCGCCCTACAGCAAGTGGCTCGGCGCGGCGTTCGCCCAGCTGCCCGGCGCGGCGGACATCGCACCCGCGCTCGCCCGCGCGGTATCCGCGGCGGACTGGCGGACCCGCGAGCGGTACCTGTGCCACGCCTACCAGAGCGCCGCCGCGCTGCACAACCGGCTCGCGATCACCCGGCACGTTGAACCGCAGACCCGGCCCTACTACGGCCGGCCCTACCAGGTGCTGGACGCGGGCAGGTTCACGGCCGCTCTGCAGGAGGCCATCACCGACCCGCAGATCCGGCAGCTGCAGCCCATCGGCGCCATCGACCAATTCACCGACAGCACCGACGCCCTCGGCGACGTCCACCTGCTGCGCGCCATCACCAGGGCCGCCATCCAGCCGAGGCCCGCGCTACGCCGGTGACCGGGTGCGGCGGTAGAACGGGGCCGCGCACGCGGTCACCCACGCGTCGACCGGATCGGCACCGCCGCGGGCGCCGGCCTCGCCAGGGAACGTGACGTCGATCGGGAAGCGAACGTCCGCTGGCGCGGCCAGCGCCGCCCGCTCGACCGCCGCGACCACCGCGTCCCTGGCGCCGGTGTCGTCCGGGTCGTCCAGCGTCACCGAGATCACCAGCCCCTCACCGGCGAGCTCGACCGCCAGCCAGGCGGCTGCCGCCTGGCTGGCGGCAGGAACGCGGGCCAGGCCCGACCGGATGGCGCCGAGCAGGTCCTCCGGCTGCACCGGCAGCGGTCCCACGCTGATCCGGCTGCGCGCATCCGGGTCCGCCGCCGAGGCCAGGTACGCAACTCCCTCGGGATAGACCGGCACGCTCTCGCCCGCGCTGGGGTTCAGGGCGATGCCGACGTCGGCAGGCAGCAGCCTCGCCAGCGCCGCCGCTGGGACCACGATGTGCGGCGGGACCGGCGGGGGAGCGTGCACTCCCGGCACCGGCTCGGCCGGCGGGGGCATCCGGGGGCCCGGGACCCTGCCGCGCAGCCTGGCGGCGGACGTAAACGCGGGGACGAACTCGGTGCCCAGGTACTTCACCGTGGGCAGGCGCACGGCCGTGCCTTCGGTCACCGGCCGGCCGTCGTCCGGCAGCGGCAGCCACAGCCTGCTGCGGCTGAGCTCGTCGAGCAGGTCACCGATCCGGTCGGTGTCGCTGGCGGCTGCGGCCAGCGCTCGCTCCATCGCGTCATCGGGATGCTCGCCCATGTGGCCAGCGTCGCTGTGATCCGTAACAATCATCGTCCGGGCTTCCTCTGGAGCGTGTATCACGGATGGTAGGCGTTTGGAGGCGTGGTGTAGTGGCGAATAGCACAGTTCCCGGGCGGTGGATCGAGGTAAGCCCGGACCGGCTGGTCCCCTGGGTGCACTCCTTCGCGGAGCGCCACGGGACGGTGACCGCGGAGCCGGGCGCCTCCGTGGTCACGTTCCGCGCCGCGGACGGGGCGGTCGCGCGGTGCCATGTCCCGTTCCCGCCGCTGCCCGGCGGAGCGGACGGCGTGCCCGCGGACATCACCGCCGCCGAGCGGATCAGCGCGCACGCGCTCTCGGCGCGCACGGTCGGGGTGTTCCTGGTCCGGCTCGGCGGCTATGCGGCCGGGGTCTTCACCGGGCCGGAGGCGCGCCTGGCCGCCTCCAAGGTCGGCTCGCGGCTGGTGCACGGGCGCAGCGCGGCGGGCGGCACGTCGCAGCACCGGTTCGCGCGGCGCCGGGAGAAGCAGGCAAACGAGGCGCTGAGCGCGGCGGCCGACACCGCGGCGGCGGTGTTCGGCCCCTACGCGGGCAAGCTCGACGCGGTGGTGCTCGGCGGGGACCGGCGCGCGATCGCCGGGCTGCGCGACGACCCGCGGCTGCAGCCCTACCTCAGCCTCGCCGTCGAGCGCTTCCTCACGGTGCCCGACCCGCGGCTGGCCGTGCTGCGCACGGCCCCCCGGCTGTTCCGCGCGGTCCGGGTCTGGCTGACCGAGCCGCGGCCAGCGGCCTGACCGCAGGGCCGCGGGCGGCCAGCGGCCCGCTGCAGGGCCGCGGCGGCCCGCGGAAATCCCGTTGCAGGGCCGCGGGTGGCCCGCGGAAATCCCGTTGCCCCGGTGGCGCGGGCCTCGGGTACCCTGACGGCATGCAGCCGCTCCTGTCGTGACGGGCCGCCCACGGCCGCTGTGCACGTGCGACGTCTGATGCCCGTTATGTGACGTTATGGAGCTTTCCTGTGATCACCGCCAACGACCTTGAGCTGCGTGCCGGGGCGCGGCTGCTGCTGGAGGCCGCCACCTTCCAGGTGGCGCCGGGGGACAAGATAGGCCTGGTCGGCCGGAACGGCGCGGGCAAGACAACGCTGGCCCGGGTGCTGGCGGGGGAGGCGGCGCCGGCGGCCGGCACCGTCCGCAGCAGCGGGTCGGTCGGGTACCTCCCGCAGGACACCTTGGTCGGGGATCTCGGCGGCATGGCGATGGACCGGGTGCTGTCGGCCAGGGGCCTTGACGCGCTGCTGGCCGGCTTGCGCGAGGCCGAGGTGGACATGGCCGATCCCCACCCGGACCGGCGCGACGCCGCGGTGCGCAGGTACGGCCGCCTCGAGGAACGGCTGACCGTGCTCGGCGGGTACGCGGCGGAGGCCGAGGCGGCGTCGCTGGCATCCAGCCTCGGCCTGCCGCCGCAGGTGCTCATGCAGGAGCTGCGGACGCTGTCCGGCGGGCAGCGCCGCCGGATCGAGCTGGCCCGGATCCTCTTCGGCGGATCGCAGACCCTGCTGCTCGACGAGCCGACCAACCATCTCGACGCCGATTCGGTGAGCTGGCTGCGCGACCACCTGCGCAGCTACCGCGGCGGCCTGGTGGTGATCAGCCATGACGCGGCGCTGCTGGACGCGGTCGTCAACAAGGTGTTCCACCTCGATGCCGACCGGTGCGTGCTCGACGTCTACAACCTTGGCTGGAAGAGCTACCTGGACCAGCGGGAGACCGACGCCAGGCGGCGCAGGCGCGAACGGGTCAACGCGCAGCGCCAGGCGACCGCGCTGCAGTCGCAGGCTGACAAGATGCGCGCCAAGGCGACAAAGGCAAAGGCCGCGCAGAACATGCAGCGCCGGGCGGAGCGGCTGCTCGCCGGGGTCAGCACCGACCGGGCGCCCGACCGGGTCGCCAGGATCCGGTTCCCGACGCCCGCGCACTGCGGCCGCACGCCGCTGGCCGCACGCGGGCTGTCCAAGTCGTACGGGTCGGTCGAGGTGTTCTCCGGAGTGGACGTCGCGGTGGACCGGGGCTCGCGGGTGGTGGTGCTCGGCCTGAACGGTGCCGGGAAGACCACGCTGCTCCGGCTGCTGGCCGGGCTCGAGCAGCCGGACACCGGCGAGGTCACGCCCGGGCACGGCCTGCGGCTCGGCTATTACGCGCAGGAGCACGAAACCCTCGACACCGAGCGCACGGTGCTGGAGAACATGCGCTCGGCCGCCCCGGAACTCAGCGAGGCCGAGCAGCGCCGGGTGCTCGGCTCGTTCCTGTTCCCCGGCGACGAGGCGTTCAAGCCGGCCGGGGTGCTCTCCGGCGGCGAGAAGACCCGGCTCGCGCTCGCGCTGCTGGTGGTGTCCGGCGCGAACGTGCTGCTGCTCGACGAGCCGACCAACAACCTGGACCCGGCCAGCCGCGGCGAGATCCTCTCCGCCCTGCAGCGCTTCCAGGGAGCGATCGTCCTGGTCACCCACGACGAGGGCGCCGTCCAGGCGCTCGGCCCCGAGCGCGTCGTGCTGCTCCCGGACGGCGTCGAGGACGCGTGGAGCGAGGAACTCACCGACCTGGTCGCCCTGGCCTGAAAACCCCCCGGCGCCGCGGCAGCACCTCGGCGCGGCGCCCGGGCGCGGCGCGGGGCAGCAAAAACGGGAGATCTTTTGCGGGCGTGTGGGTAGCCGATCACGGGTTCTTGCGTGATCATGGCGGGAGACGGGGTAACGCAGCGGTCACTTCAGTTCACCGGGAGGTACGCGTGACCGAGACTCTCAAGAAAGGCACCAGGGTGACCGGGGCCGACCGCACCAAGCTGGCGGCCGACCTGAAGAAGAGGTACAACGCGGGGGAGAGCATCCGCTCCCTGGCTGGCTCGACCGGCCGGTCGTACGGTTTCGTGCACCGGATCCTCACCGAGACCGGGGTGTCGCTGCGCGGCCGGGGCGGCGCCACCCGGGGCAAGGCCAAGCGCTGAAGAGGGCCACCCCGCTATCCTTTCCCATTCCCGAGGCCACGGCGGCCGGCGCCCCTTCCGGCCCGCCGTGGCGGTCACGCCTTTGCCGCACCGGGCACCCGAGGAGGAGGAGGCCATGACCGCGACGCCTGCCGAGCTGGCGGCCAGCGGGCTGCGCCTGGACGTCGCGGGCCCGGTCGCCACCGTGACGCTGAGCAGGCCCGAGCGCCGCAACGCGATGACCCCCGCGATGTGGCGCGGCCTGGCCGCGATCGGGGCAGGCCTGCCGGCCGAGGTGCGCGTGGTCATGGTGCGGGGCGCCGGCCCGTCGTTCTGCTCCGGCATCGACCTGCGCGCGTTCTCCCCGGAGGGGGTGCCGGGCGAGGCCGCGCCGCCCAGCCCTGCCGACCCCGGCTTCGAGTCCTGGATCGCCAGCTGCCAGGAGGGGTACCTGTGGCTGCGTGACCCGGCGATCGTGTCGATCGCGGCCGTGCAGGGACACGCGATCGGCGCGGGTTTCCAGCTGGCGCTCGCCTGCGACCTGCGGGTGCTGGCCGATGACGCGAAGCTGTGCATGAAGGAGCCGGCGCTCGGCCTGGTGCCCGACCTGACCGGCACCAAGCCGCTGGTCGACATCGTTGGGCTGCCGCGGGCGATCGAGCTGTGCCTCACGGCGCGCACCGTGACCGCGGCGGAGGCCAGCCAGCTGCGGCTGGCCGAGCTGCTGGTCCCGGCGGCCGACCTGGATGCGGCCGTGGCCGACCTGGCCGCGGCCCTGCTGCAGATCGAGCCCGAGACGGCGCGCGCCACCAAGCGGCTGCTGGCCCAGGCGGCGGCGAACACCCTGGAGCAGCAGGCGGCGGCGGAGCGCAGCGCGCAGGCAGCGCTGCTGGGCGGGCGGCTCGCCCGGTCCTGAGCCACCGGTTCTGGCTCGCGGGTGCGGATGTGGCGTCCGGAGGGTATTCCCCCTCGCGGGTGGTGGTTCGCCCTTAGCTGATCCCGGAAGAACAACGGCCGCCTGGAGGTTTCCTGCCCCATGTACGCCAATCAGTGGCAGGCGATGCGCGGGTTCTCCAGGGATCCGTCCGTGACCAAACAGCGGCTGAAGCCGGGAACGGTCCGCCGCATCGCCGGGTACGCGCGGCCCTACCGATGGGATCTGGCGATCTTCATACTCGCCGCCGCGCTGGACGCTGTCGTCACGGTGGCGAACCCGGTGCTGCTCGGCGTGATCATCGACAAGGGCATCGTGCCGAAGCGGGTCGACGTGGTGCTGGCGCTGGCCGGCGTCGTCGTCGCGCTGGCCCTGTTCGACGCAGGCCTCAACATAGCGCAGCGCTACTTCACCGCCAGGGTCGGCGAGGGCCTCATCTACGACCTGCGCACCGAGGTGTTCGGCCACGTGCAGCAGCAGCCGATCGCGTTCTTCACCAGGGCGCAGACCGGCTCGCTCGTCAGCCGGCTGAACAGCGACGTGATCGGCGCCCAGCAGGCGCTGACGTCCACGCTGTCGTCCGTGGTCTCGAGCGTGCTGCAGCTGATCCTGGTGCTGGTCGCGATGTTCTACTACTCCTGGCTGGTCACGGTCATCGCGCTGGCGCTGATCCCGATGTTCCTGATCCCTGCCCGCCTGGTCGGCCGCAGGCTGCAGACGCTGACGAGGGAGTCGATGCAGCTCGACGCCGCAATGGGCTCGACGATGACCGAGCGGTTCAACGTCGCGGGCGCGATGCTGGTCAAGCTGTTCGGCAAGCCCGACGCCGAAAGCCACGTGTTCGCCGGCCGCGCCGCCAAGGTCAGGGACATCGGCGTGGTGCAGGCGATGTACGGCGGGACGCTGTTCATCGGGCTGACCCTGCTCGCGTCGCTGGCCACGGCGGTCGTTTACGGGGTCGGCGGCTCGCTGGTGATCCGCGGCGCGTTCCAGGTCGGCGCGCTGGTGACCCTGGCGCTGCTGCTGCAGCGGCTGTACGGCCCGATCACCTCGCTGTCAAACGTTCAGGTTAATGTGATGACCGCGCTGGTCAGCTTCGACCGGGTGTTCGAGGTACTCGACCTCAAGCCGCTGATCCAGGACCGGCCGGGCGCCGTGCCCCTGGTGCTTGCCGGGCAGGGCGGCGGGCGGGCCGCGGGCCCGGCCGCCGAGATCGCGTTCGACCACGTCTCCTTCCACTACCCGGCCGCATCCGAGGTGTCCCTGGCGTCGCTGGAGTCCATTGCGCTGCAGCAGCCCGAGCGCACGGACGCGGACCTGGGCGTGCTGCACGACGTGAGCTTCACCGCCCCGGCACAGCAGCTCACCGCCTTGGTCGGGCCGTCCGGAGCGGGCAAGACGACGATCACGCACCTGGTATCGCGGCTGTACGACCCGGACGACGGCACGGTGCGGATCGGCGGGTTCGACATCAGGGATGTGACCCAGGAGTCGCTGCACGACGCGGTCGGCGTGGTGACCCAGGACGCGCACCTGTTCCACGACACGATCAGGGCCAACCTCGCCTACGCCCGTCCCGGCGCGACCGAGCAGGAACTGATCGACGCCTGCCGCGCCGCGCAGATCTGGGATCTGGTCTCGGTGCTGCCCGACGGGCTGGACACGGTCGTGGGCGACCGCGGCTACCGGCTGTCCGGTGGCGAGAAACAGCGCGTCGCCCTGGCGAGGCTGCTGCTGAAGGCGCCGGCGGTGGTGGTGCTCGACGAGGCCACCGCCCACCTGGACTCCGAGTCCGAGGCCGCGGTGCAGCGGGCGCTGAAGACGGCCCTGTCCGGCCGGACGTCACTGGTGATCGCGCACCGGCTGTCCACCATCAGGGACGCCGACCAGATCCTGGTCATCGACGGAGGGCAGATCGTGCAGCGCGGCCCCCACGACGCGCTGCTCGCGGCCGGCGGGCTGTACGCCGAGCTCTACCGCACGCAGTTCGCCGGCCAGGAACCGGTGACGATGGCCTGACCCCCGGGGCCGCCGGGGCGGCCTGCCGATCCGTGCGGTCGCCGGGCGCTATTGTGCTGGTGTGCACAGCCGTCTTCGTTCTCTGCGCTACGACGAACTGGGGCCCGAGGCCAGGGCGGTGTGGGACGGCGTGGTCGGCTCCCGCGGCGACCAGGTCGCCGCGGACGGGGGCCTGATCGGGCCGTTCAACGCGTTCGTGCACGCGCCCGGCGTCGGCAGGCGGCTGAGCTCGCTCGGGCGCGTGCTGCGGTTCGAGACATCGCTCGACCGCAGGCTGGGCGAGGTGGCGATCATCACGGTCGCTGCCCGCTGGAAAGCCGAGTTCGAGTGGTGGGCCCACGCCGCGATGGCCCGCGAGCACGGCGTGCCCGACGCGGTGGTCGACGCCATCGGCCAGGGGCTTCAGCCGCCGTTCGAGGCCGCGGATGAGCGGGTGGTCTACGCGGCCGCCCGGCAGCTCACCGAAACCGGCCAGCTCAGCGACGATGCCTTCGGCGCCGCCCAGCAGCTTCTCGGGGATGAAGGCGTCGTGGAGCTCGTCTCGCTGTGCGGGTACTACACGACCGTGTCGTTCCTGCTGAACGCGTTCACCGTGCCGCTGCCGGCGGGCGCGGCCCCGATGTGGCCGGGCGGTCAGTCCGCGTAGCCGATCCGGCGCAGATCCGCGCCCGCGACCTGCTCGACGTCCGTGACCTGCTGCGGGGTCAGCGCGCGGCGCCAGCCGCCGGACTGGAGGGTCACCGGCCCCAGCCCGCGCGGCCGGATGCCGATCGCGGCGATCTCGGCCTCGACGAAGCCGGACACCGTGCGGGCCGCCGTGGCCGGCTGCCGGATCATCTCCTCATAGCGGAGCGTGGCCAGCCGTTCCTGGGGCAGGCTGCTGCGCAGCCTGGCCATTGCCCGGACCGATCCCCGCCAGCGCATGGCGCACTTCCCCGCCAGCGACAGGCCGGGCCACACGGCCAGGTCCGCCGCGGTTTCAATGCCGAAAAAGGGATTGGGGAACTCGCTGTCCACGTTGGCCACGCCCGGCTTGAACCAGGCGAGGGACTCGGTGTCCGCGAGCATCGAGGCGACCACGTCCCTGCCGTCCCGGACGATCTGCACGATCCTGGCGTCGGGAAAGGCGTCAACCAGCCCCTCGGCGCAGTACATCAGGTCCGGGCTGGCATCGCCGTACCTGCGGATGTCCCGCTCGGCGATGCAGGTGCCGGTCCCGTTCAGCTCGGCTGCGTCACGGCAGGCCGGGGAGCAGGCCAGGCAGCCATGCGCGGTGACCTGCCACGCCTGGGCGAACGCGTCCCGCAGCACGGTCGCCGCCGCCTCACCGCGGCCGCGCTGGATCGACGGGCTGCGGGCGAACGCGTAGACCACGCTCATCACGCTGCGCTGGCCGATCGTGACGTGGAACCCGTGCGAGCGCTTCAGCGCGCGGGCGAGCAGGTCCGCTCCCGAGTGCGGGGCGCCGATGACGAAGACCGGCTGGCGGACCTTGCGGCCGTTGACGACGAGGATGTGCGGACGCGGTGGCATGACAGCGACAAGTGTCGCATTAACCGCCCTGGGATGTCCGCTGGGCGATGCGGCGGCGCCGGTGGCCGGCGTGCTCCGCCAGGTTGAGCGCGGCCTGGATCAGCGGCATGTGGCTGAAGGCCTGCGGGAAGTTGCCGACCTGGCGGCTGTAGCGCGGGTCGTACTCCTCGCTGAGCAGCCCGACGTCGTTGCGCAGGGCCAGCAGCCGCTCGAACAGCTCGGTCGCCTCGTCGCACTTGCCGGTCAGGTGCAGCGCGTTCACCAGCCAGAAGCTGCAGGCGAGGAACGCTCCCTCGGAGCCGGTCAGGCCGTCGACGCTGGCCTGGGCGCCTGCGGGGGGCTGGCTGTACCTGAGCACCAGCCCTCCGCTGGTCAGCTCCTTCTGGATGGTCTCCACCGTGGACACCACGCGCGGGTCGTCCGGCGGCAGGAACCCCACCTCGGGGATCAGCAGCACCGCCGCGTCCAGCTCGGTGCTGCCGTAGTACTGGGTGAACGTGCCCCGGCTGGCGTCGTAGCCCTTCTCGCACACCTCGGCGTGGATATGGTCACGGATCTCGCGCCACCGGGTCTCCGCGCCGGGCTTGCCCAGCTCGGCCACGCGGACCGCCCGGTCGAAGGCGACCCACGCCATCACCTTGGAGTACACGAAGTGCCGCCGGGGGCCCCGCACCTCCCAGATGCCCTCGTCGGGCTGGTCCCAGTTTTTCTCGAGGAACCGCAGCAGCGCCCGGACCAGGCTCCAGGTGTGGCCGTCGAACGGCAGCCCGGCCTCGCCGCCGAGCGTGATCGCGTCGATCACCTCGCCGTACACGTCGAGCTGCAGCTGGCTGACCGCGGCGTTGCCGATCCGCACCGGCGCCGAGTTCTCGTAGCCGGGCAGCCATTCGGCCTGCCACTCTTCCAGCCTGCGCTCGCCGGCCACGCCGTACATGATCTGCACGTCGCGGGGATCCCCGGCGATCGTGCGCCCGAGCCACTCCCGCCACTGCGCCGCCTCGTCGGTGTAGCCGGTGCGCAGCAGCGCTTCCAGGGTGATCGTCGCGTCCCGCAGCCAGCAGTACCGGTAGTCCCAGTTCCGCACCCCGCCGATGTCCTCGGGCAGCGAGGTGGTGGCCGCTGCGACGATGCCGCCGGTCGGCGCGTACGTGAGCGCCTTGAGCGTGATCAGCGAGCGGGTCACGGCGTCGGGGTACTCACCCTGGTAGCTGCACTTGGCCGCCCAGCCGGTCCAGAACTGCCGGGTCGCCTCGAGCGCTGCAAAGGCGTCGACCTCCGGGGGCGCCCCGAGGTGGGACGGCGTCCAGGAGAACACGAACGGGACCCGCTCCCCGGCCCGGACCGTGAAGCTGGCCTGGTGCGCCATGTCGCGCCCGATCAGCTTCACCGGCGTGCGCAGCCACACCGAGTCGGGCCCGGCGATCGCCACGATGCAGTGGTCAATCCGGCGCACCCACGGCAGGACCTTGCCGTAGTCAAAGCGCAGCCGCCAGACGCACTCCATCTCCACCGCGCCCGACACGCCCTCCACGATCCTGACCAGGACCGGCGCCTCGTCCTGGCGCGGCGGCATGAAGTCGATGACCTTCACCGTCCCGCCCACCGTCTGCCACTCGGTCTCCAGGATCAGCGTGTTTCCCTGGTAACGCCGGGTGACCTCGCCCCGGCGGGAGGGCGGGCCTTCGGCAGACATCGGGTTGATCCGCCATTCGCCGTTGCCGGAATCGCCGAGCAGGGCGGCCAGGCATGCCGCCGAGTCGAACCGCGGGACGCACAGCCAGTCAATCGAGCCGTCCCGGCTGACCAGGGCCGCGGTGTGCATGTCCCCGATCAGCGCGTAGTCCTCGATCCGCGCGGCCATGATCCCTCCCACGTCTCGGTGGATGCCCGCCCGCCCGGCCGGGAGAATGCGGTGTAGCTGGGCGCACTAAGCTGTCGGGCGTGCCAGAGTCTAGCCGGGCCTTCAGCCGTGTTCTCGCCGCCGCGGGCGCCGCAGCGCTCGCGGCGGGGCTGGCCGGCGGGCTCGCGGGGTGCGCGAAGTTCGACGCCGCGCTGGGCCAGCAGTGGGTGACGGTGGATTTCCAGCAGAGCACGCCGATCGCGACCATGCTGAAGGTGCGCTCGGCCTGCTCGCACATCCCCAACGTGGTGCCCGAGGCGCTGCCCAAGGTCCGCACGCAGGTGACCATGAACGGCGCCGTGACCTACCAGACGAACAACGCCACCGACGCCAACCTGGCGCGGCTGCAGCAGTGCCTGCAGAAGTTCCCCTCCGTGGCCGGGATGGATCCCGAGGACTCGGGCGAAGACGGCGGCTGAACGCCCGCTGCCGTAGAAGAACGCCCGCAGTAGAAGACGGCGGCGGGCGGGCGCCCGCTGCAGCACAGGAAGCGTTTCCTTGTATTCCTACCCGCTTGTGGTATAACAGGTGCCCGAAGTCTATTATTTTGATAGAAAAGAACGACGAGAGCGGGCCCACGATGAGAAGAGCGCTTATCGCCGCGGGGATCGCCGCGGCGACATTGCTGGCTGCCGGGTGCGGTTCCTCGAGTTCCTCAGACTCGCCGACGAGCTCAGACGGCTCGGCTCCGGTCACCATCCGGCTCGGTTTCCTGGAGAACATCACCCACTCCACCGCGCTGGTGGGGATCAAGGAAGGCTTCTTCACCAAGAATCTCGGCAAGAACGTCACGCTGAAGCTGTACCCGTTCAGCACCGGCACCGAGGAGGCCACCGCGCTGCTGGCCGGCCAGCTGGACGCCGCGTACGTGGGGCCGAACCCGGCGATCAAGGCCTGGCAGACCTCGGGCGGCAAGCTGATCAGGGTGATCTCCGGTGCCGCGTCCGGCGGCGCGGAGCTGGTGGTCAAGAAGAGCATCACCACGGCCGCGCAGCTCAAGGGCCAGAAGCTCGCCTCCCCGTCGCTCGGCAACACCCAGGACGTGTCGCTGCGCTACTGGCTCAAGAGGCAGGGCCTGACCACCACCCCGACCGGCGGCGGGGACGTGCCGATCACCCCGATCTCGCCCAACTCCGACGCTGTGCTTGCGTTCGAGTCCGGGTCGATCGCGGGCGGCTGGGAGCCCGCTCCCTACGACGCTGAGATGCTGGCGGACGGCGGGCACGTGCTGGTCAACGAGGCGAGCCTGTGGCCGGCCGGCCAGTTCGTCACCACCGAGCTGGTGGCGACCCAGGCGTTCATCTCCGCGCACCCGACGGTGATCGACGGGCTGCTCAAGGCGCAGATCGAGGCGAACAGCTTCATCAACAGCAACAAGTCGGCGGCGGAGACGGCGGCCAACGCCGAGCTCGCCTCGGTGAGCGGCAAGTCGCTGAAGCCGAGCATCCTTGCGGCGTCGTTCGCGCAGGTCACCTTCACGAACAACCCCATCGCCTCGTCGCTGATCACAGACGCCGCGCACGCGGTCGACCTCGGCCTGCTCAAGCCGGTATCTGACCTGGGCGCCATCTACGACCTTGGGCCGCTGAACAAGCTGCTGGCGGCGGATGGCCAGCAGCAGGTGAGCTCGTGAGCATCGGCAACCGCCAGGCGGCGCCCCCGGGGATGGCCCCGGGGGCTGCCGCCGTTGGCGGCACGGGCAGCGGCCCGCCGGGGCCCGCCGAGCGCCAGACGGCGGTCAGGCTGACCGGCGTCTCCAAGCGCTACGGAACCGGCCCGCGCAGCGTACTCGCCCTTGACCAGGTGTCACTCACCGTCGGCCGGGGCGAGTTTGTCTGCCTGATAGGCGCGTCCGGCTGCGGCAAGAGCACGCTGCTGTCCCTCGTCGCGGGGCTGGACTGGGCCACCGCGGGCGACGTGACCGTCGGCGGGCGGGTGGCGATGATGTTCCAGGAGCCGGGACTGCTGCCCTGGCTGACCGCGGCGGGCAACGTCGAGCTCGCCCTGCGGGCGAGGAAAGTTCCCAGGGAGGACCGGCGGCGCCGCACCGACGAGCTGCTGAAAATTGTGCGGCTCGATGGCTTCGGCGCAAAGCGGCCGCACGAGCTTTCCGGGGGCATGCGGCAGCGTGTCGCGCTGGCCAGGGCCCTGGCCCAGGATGCCGACGTGCTGCTGATGGACGAGCCGTTCGGCGCGCTCGACGCGATGACCCGGGACCTGCTGCACGACGAGCTCGACCGGATCTGCACCGCGCAGACCCTCACGGTCTTGTTCGTGACCCACAACGTCCGCGAGGCCGTCCGGCTCGGCGACCGGGTCATCGTGCTGAGCAGCCGGCCGGGGCAGGTCATCGACGAGTACCTGGTGCCCGATGACGGGCCGCGCGGGATCAACACGCCGGAGAACGCGGCCCTGGCTGCCGCGATCACCGAACGGCTGCGCGAGGAGATGGGGCGGCATGGCAACTGAGCGGCCGCGCGGCGGCCTGGCCGACGCGCGCGCTCTGGCAGGCACTGACCAGGCACTGCACGGCCTTGACCAGCTGGAGCTTGAGCCCGCGCAGTCGGCGGGCGACCCCGGCCGGGCCGCCCGCAGGGCCTGGGCGGCGACGTGGCCGAAGCTGCTGGCGATAGCGCTGGTCCTGGCCATCTGGGAGCTGGTCACGCTCAGCGGCTGGAAGCACTACGTCCTCAAGGGACCCTCCCCGGTGCTCTCGAACCTGTGGGGCCAGCTGGTGCACGGCCAGCTCTGGGGCATCATCGGGACCACGCTGCAGACGGCCGTCGTCGGCTACGCGGTCGCGCTGGTCATCGGCTCGGTCGTCGGGCTGCTCGTGGCGCGGATCCCGCCGCTGCGCGCGGCCGTCGGCTCGATCATCACCGGCCTGATGACGATGCCCTCGGTCGTGTGGGTCCCGTTCGCGATCGTCATCTTCGGCGAGAGCTTTCAGGCGATCCTGTTCGTGGTCATCCTCGGGGCCGCGCCGTCGATAGCCAACGGGCTGATCACGGGGGTGGACTACACCCCGCCCCTGCTGCTGCGCGCGGGCAAGACGATGGGCCTGCGCGGCTTCGCGCTCTACCGGTACCTGATCCTGCCCGCCTCGCTGCCCGCGTTCGTGGCCGGGATGAAGCAGGGCTGGGCCTTCGCCTGGCGCAGCCTGATGGCGGGCGAGATCGTCGTGCAGATCATCGGCCAGTTCTCCATCGGCCAGGCGCTCAGCGTGGACCAGCAGAACCTCGACTTCACCAGCGTGGCGTCGATCATGATCGTGATCCTGGTCATCGGGATCGTCGTGGACACCCTGTTCACCAAGGCCGACCTGGCAATCCGCAGGCGGCGCGGCCTGCTCGACGCGGCCGCCGCTTAAATGCGGCGCGCTCCGCGGCCCGCCCGGCGTAACCTCCGAACGTGAGCGTGGTGCGGCGATTCAGCAGCCTCCCGGCCCAGCATGGGCACCAGTGGGCGGCCGCTGGCGCGGGCCCGCCAGCCGGGACGCGGCCGTAGGATCGGAACATGCCCAACAGCGCCGGTATCGTGCTGGCCGGCGGCCGCTCGTCCCGGATGGGCACGCCCAAGGCCGCGCTGGAGTGGCACGGCTCGACGCTGCTGCGCCGGACCGCGGGCATCCTGTCCCGGGTGACCGACGGCCCGGTCGTGGTGGTGCGCGCCCCCGGCCAGCCGCTTCCCGCCCTCCCGCCGGCGGTCGAGATCGCCGACGACCCGCTCGAGGGCCTCGGCCCGGTGCAGGGCCTGGCCGCGGGCCTGGCGGCGGTCGCCGGCCGGGCCGAGATCGCGTTCGTCTGCTCAACGGACCTGCCGTTCCTGCACCCCGCGTTCGCCCGCCGGGTGCTGCGGGCCGCGGCCGACGGGGCGGACGTCGCGCTGCCCATCGCTCGCGGCCACCCGCAGCCGCTGGCCGCCGCCTACCGGACGTCGCTGGCGCCGGCCGCCGCCAGGCTCGTGCGCGAGCAGCGGCTGCGCCCGGCGTTCCTGTTCGACGAGTGCCGGGTCGCCCGGCTGGACGAGGCCGCGCTGCGGGAGGACCCGATCCTGGCCGCGCTCGACCCGGACCTCGACTCGGTGGTGAACGTGAACGAGCCCGCCGACTACGCCGAAGCCCGGGCGAGGCCCGCGCCGCAGGTGACGATCCAGCGGTTCGGCACCCTGGCCGACGGCCATCGCGGCCCGCAGCAGGTGCGGGCGGCCACCGTCGCCGCCGCGGCGGGAGCCGCTGGCCTGGCACTGGACCGGCACGTGGTGGCCGCGCTGAACGGCGACCAGATCACCAGGGACGGCGACGTGCCGCTGGCCACCGGCGACACGGTGTTTTTCCTGGCCGCGGACGCTGGCGGGTGACCCGGTGACGGCAGGCGGCTATTTCGGGCGGGCGCTCGTGGTCGACGCGGGCAGCGCGGCGGCCGAGGTGCTGCCGCTCGGCGACGATGTGCTCCGCGCCTACATCGGCGGCGCCGGGCTCGGCACCTGGCTGCTGCACCGCCTCGCGCCGCCCGGGACAGACCCGCTCGCCCCGGAGGCGCCGCTGGCCTTCGTGTTCTCCCCGCTCGTCGGCACGCCGCTGACCACCAGCGCCAAGTTCGCGGTGGTCGCCAAGTCGCCGCTTACCGGGATGCTGAACGATGCGCTGTCCTCCAGCCACTTCGCCATCTCCGGGAAGCTCACCGGGAACGACGCGATCGTGCTGCGCGGCGCCTGCCCGCGCCCGTCGGCTCTGCTGATCGACGGTGACGGCGCCCGGCTGGCCGACGCCGCCGACCTGTCCGGGCTGCCAGCGGCCGAGGCCGAGCGCAGGCTGCGGGAGCGCCTGGGCCGGGGATGGCGAATCGCGGCGATCGGCCCGGCCGGCGAGCGCGGCGTGCGCTACGCGACGATCTCGCACGACGGGCGGCACGCCGGGCGCGGCGGGCTCGGCGCGGTGCTGGGCGCCAAGCGGATCAAGGCGGTCGCGGTTCGCGCCGCCGCCAAGGTTGCCTCGGCAGATCCGGAGGCCGTGCTCGCGGCCGCGCGGGACCTGCGCGCCCGCTCGTTCGGCCCGGCCACGGCCAAGTACCGCGAGCTCGGCACGCTGGCCAACCTGCTCGCGTTCAACGCGATCAGCACCCTGCCGACCCGGAACTTCCAGGCAGCGACGTTCGCCGAGGCGCCGCAGCTGGCCGCGGAGGAACTGGCGCAGCTGCGCACCGTGACCCGCAGCAGCTGCGCGTCGTGCACGATCGGCTGCGAGCACATCTACGCCGCGCGCGGCGGCAAGCGGGCCCGCGTCGAGTACGAGAACGTGTTCGCGCTCGGCCCGATGTGCGGGGTGTCCGACCCGGACGCGGTGCTCGCCGCCAGCGGCCGGTGCGACGAGCTCGGGCTGGACACGATCTCGGCCGGCGGCACCATCGCCTGGGCGATGGAGTGCGCCGAGCGGGGCCTGATCGACGCGCCCTGGCTGCGCTTCGGCGACGCCGGCGCGGTGCTCCGGGCGCTGGACGAGATCGGCGCCCGGCAGGGCCTGGGCGAGCTGCTCGCCGAGGGCACACGGCGGGCGGCCGGCCGCGTCGGCGGCGGCTCCGCCGCGTTCGCGCTGCACGTCAAGGGGCTGGAGCTGCCCGGCTACGAGCCGCGCACCATGCAGGCCATGGCGCTGGGGCTGGCGGTGAACTCCCGGGGCGCCGACCACAACCGCTCCGGCGCCTACGAGGCCGACCTGTCCGGCGACCATGACCGGCTGGCCGGCGGCGACGCGCACGTCGCCGCGGCCGTGGAGACCGAGGACCGGGCGGCGGTGATGGACTCGCTGATCCTCTGCAAGTTCCTGCGCGGCGTGTTCAGCGACCCGTTCACCGAGTGGGCAGCGCTGCTCGCGGCGGTCACCGGCTGGGACACGACCGGAGCCGAGCTGCGCGAGACCGCCAGCCGCATCGTGCTGGCCAAGCGGGCGTTCAACATCCGCGAGGGGTGGCGCCCGGAGGACGACTGGCTGCCTGAGCGGCTGCTGTCCGAGCCGCTGGAGGTGGCGTCCGGGCGGGTGGCCCGGCTCACCCCCGACCGGCTGCGGGGCATGATCGACGGCTACTACGCCGCGCGCGGGCTGGACCGGGCCGGCCGCCCGGACCCGGCCGCGCTGAACGCCCTTCAGTTGAGCTAGCGCAGCCCAGGGAACATACTGCCCGTATGGTCATTCATGCTCCAGCCGAGACCAGGACGGTCACGCTGACCATCGACGGAGCCGCGGTAACCGTGCCCGAGGGCACGACCATCTGGGCCGCGGCCAAGCAGGCCGGAATCGACATCCCGGCCCTTTGCCACGACGAGCGCTACGACCCGGTCGGCGTGTGCCGCATGTGCGTGGTTGACGTCGGCGCGCGGGCCTACGCGGCGGCCTGCGTGCGCCCGTGCGAGGACGGCATGGAGGTGAAGACCGCCGCGCCCGGCGTCGAGCGCAGCCGCGTGATTCTCACCGAGCTGCTGCTCGCCGACCAGCCCCCGGCCGACCGCGACCCGAAGCAGGCCACCACGGGCGACAACGAGCTGCTCGCCCTGGCCGACCGGCTCGGCATGAGCGGGGAGGTTTGGGGGGATCGTCCCCTCGGGTCAGCACCGGCCGGCCGCGACGGCGTGCCCGCCGGCCCGGGTCGCGGGGACGACCTGTCGAACCCGGTGATCGCGGTTAACCACGACGCGTGCATCCTGTGCGACCGGTGCGTCCGGGCCTGCGACGACATCCAGGGCAACGACGTCATCGGGCGCAGCGGCAAGGGCTACGCGACCCGCATCGCGTTCGACCTGAACGACCCGATGGGCGCATCGTCGTGCGTGACCTGCGGCGAGTGCGTGGCCGCCTGCCCGACCGGGGCGCTGACCAACAAGCCGATCCGGGACATCCCGATCCGTCCGCGCAGCGAGCTCGACCAGGTGGACAGCGTCTGCCCGTACTGCGGTGTCGGCTGCGCGCTCACCTATCACGTGGACCGGGAGCGGGGCGCGATCGCCTTCGCCGAGGGCCGGGACCAGCCAGGCTCGAAGTCGCGGCTGTGCGTCAAGGGCCGCTACGGCTGGGACTACGCGGCATCACCGCAGCGCCTCACCGTGCCGCTGATCCGCCGCGACGAGGCCTACCCCAAGGGGCCGCTGTCCGCGGACGTGCGCGGCGAGATGAACGGCGGCGAGTACCTCGAGGACACCGAGCCGCGCGCCGAGCGCAGGCAGCTCAGCGCCGGCCGCGACGTCAACACCGCCCGGAACGGCCGGAACGGCAACGGCCGGAACCCCGAAGGCCGGAACGGCGACGGCCGGGGCGGTAAGGCGGACGGCGGCCGCAGCGACAAGCGCCGCCGGCGCAAGCCCGGCGGCCTGGTCGACTACGGCGAGGTGCTGCCGCACTTCCGCGAGGCCACCTGGGAGGAGGCGCTGGACCTGGTCGCCCGGCGGCTCACCGAGGTCTACGCGGCGGGCGGCCCGGGCGCGATCGCCGGCTTCGGCTCGGCCAAGTGCTCGAACGAGGAGGCCTACCTCTTCCAGAAGCTGATCCGGACCGGCTTCCACACCAACAACGTGGACCACTGCACCAGGCTGTGCCACGCCTCCAGCGTGTTCGCGCTGTTCGAGGGCATCGGCTCGGGTGCCGTCTCCACCACCTACGGCGACGTGCTCAACGCGGACGTCGCGATCGTGACCGGCAGCAACCCGACCGCGAACCACCCCGTGGCGTCATCGTTCTTCAAGCAGGCAAGGCGCCGCGGCACCACGATCATCTACGTCGACCCGAGGGCCGACAAGATGGCCGATCACGCCGACATCTTCTGCCAGATCAAGCCGGGCACCGACGTCGCGTTCTACAACGGCGTGATGCACGAGGTGATCAGGCTCGGGCTGACCGACCAGGAGTTCATCGCGGCCCGCACCAGCAACTACGAGGCCCTGGCCGAGACCCTCAAGAACTACCCGCCGGAGCGGGCCGCGCAGATCACCGGGGTGGACGCCGCGGTGATCCGGCAGGTCGCGCGTGCCTGGGGCGAGGCGGGCGCGGGCGTGATCTTCTGGGGGATGGGGATCTCGCAGCACACCACCGGCACCGATAACGCCCGCTGCCTGATCGCGATGTGCGGGATCACCGGCAACATCGGGCGGCCGGGCAGCGGCCTGCACCCGCTGCGCGGGCAGAACAACGTGCAGGGCGCCTCGGACATGGGCCTGATCCCGATGTACTACCCCGACTACAAGAAGGCGGACGACCCCGAGGTCCGGGCCAGGTTCGAGCGGATCTGGGAGACCGAGAACCTGGACCCCAACAAGGGCCTGACCGTCACCGAGATCATCGGCTCGGCGCTCAAGGGCGGCGTGCGCGGCATGTACATGATGGGGGAGAACCCGTTCCTGTCCGACCCCAACATCAACAAGGTCCGCAAGGCGCTGTCCGCGCTCGACTTCCTCGTCGTCCAGGACATCTTCCTGACCGAGACCGCCGAGTTCGCCGACGTCATCCTGCCGGCCACGTCTTACCTGGAGAAGGACGGCACGTACACGAACACCGACCGCCGGGTCCAGCTCGGCCGCAAGGTCCTCGACCCGCCGGGGCAGGCCCGGCTTGACTGGGAGGTCGTCCAGGACATCGCCAACCGGATCGGGCTGGGCTGGGATTACGCCTCGCCGCGGGAGGTGTTCGAGGAGATCGTCGCGGTGATGCCCAACTACGCCAACCTGAGCTACGACAACCTGGGCTCCACCGGGAAGCTGTACCCGAACCCCGACCCCGAGCACAGCGACGGCACCGTGGTGATGTTCGGCGAGAAGTTCAAGACCGACGACGGGCTGGCGCACCTGGTCCCGGCGGAGTGGATGCCGGCCAAGGAACTGCCCAGCGACGAGTACCCGATGATCCTCTCCACCGGCCGGCTGCTGCAGCACTGGCACACCGGCTCGATGACCCGCCGGTCCTACGCGCTGGACGCGATCAGCCCCAGGCCCGAGGTGTACCTCCATCCCGAGGACGCGGCCGGGCTCGGCCTGGCCGACGGCGAGCCGGCCCGGGTGACCTCGCGCCGGGGCACGATCGTGCTGGCGACCCGCTTTTCCTACCGGGAGAGCCGCGGCAGCTGCTTCATCCCGTTCCACTTCCGCGAGGCCGCGGCCAACCTGCTGACCATCGACGAGATCGACCCGCTGGGCAAGATCCCCGAGTTCAAGTTCTGCGCGGTGCGGATCGAGCCCGCGGGCGGCCCGGACCTGACCGGGTCTGCGCGCGAGTCTGCGCCCCAGGCGCGGGGACAGTGATGGCCCGAGCCCAGGCCCGGGTACCGGGCACCGAGGCGCGCGCGGGAAAGTTCCCCGGCCCGAGCCTGATCCCGGCGCTGCGGGCCATCCAGGAGCGGGTCGGCTGGCTGCCGCGCGAGGAACTCGAGGCCCTGTCCAGGGACGCGCACCGCCCGCTGTACGAGATCGAGGGCCTGATCTCGTTTTACCCGCACTTCCGCACCAGCCCGCCGCCCGCGGTCGCGCTGCACGCCTGCCACGACCTGTCCTGCTGGCTGCAGGGCGCCGACCAGCGCATCGCCGTTTTGCGAGAACGTTACGCCGGCCAGGCCGATGTGGAACTGGCCGAGGTGTCCTGCCTCGGGCGGTGCGACGCCGCCCCGGCGGTGGCCGTCAACGAGTGCCCGGCCACGGCCGACGACGCCGGCGCGCTGGTCACCGCCGCCCGCGCCGGGCACATCGCCGAGCCGGTGCCCCGTGCCTACGCCGGCGGCGTCCCCTGGCCGAACGACCCGTACCCCGGCGGGCAGCAGCGGTACGCGGTGCTGCGGGCCCTGCTGGCCGGGGAGATCAGCCCGGACCAGGTGGTCACCGCGCTGCAGGACTCGGGCCTGCGCGGCATGGGCGGGGCCGGGTTCCCCGCGGGCCGGAAGTGGGCGCTGGTGGCCGCGCAGGCGGCCACGCCGAAGTACGTGATCTGCAACGCGGACGAGTCGGAGCCCGGCACGTTCAAGGACCGGCAGATCCTCGCCGAGCAGCCGCATCTGGTACTCGAGGGACTGCTGCTCGGCATGGCGGTGGTCGGAGCCGAGGAAGGCTGGGTATTCATCCGGCATGAGTACGGCCAGGAAGAGGCTGTGGTCCGCCGCGAGATCGACGCGCTGCGCGCCGCTGGGCTGGTCGGGGCGGACGCCGCGGGCAGCGGCCGGCGGCTGTCGGTCGAGGTGTTCACGTCCCCGGGCGGCTACATACTCGGCGAGGAGTCCGCGCTGATCGAGTGCATGGAGGGGCACCGCGGCGAGCCCCGCAACAAGCCGCCGTTCCCTGGCGTCTACGGGCTCTGGGGGCAGCCCACGCTGATGAACTCGGTGGAGACGCTCGCGCACGTCCCCGTCATCGTGACGCGCGGGGCGAGCTGGTGGCGGGAGCAGGGCACGGCCGGGGGCAGCGGGCTGAAGTTCTTCGCGGTCTCCGGCCACGTCGAGCGGCCCGGGGTCTACTGCGTGCCGATGGGCACCACGGCACGGCAGCTGCTGGAGGCGGCGGGCGGGGTGAGCGGCGGGCGCCCGCTGGGCGCGATCCAGCCGGGCGGGGCCTCGTCGAACTTCCTCGGCCCGGACCAGCTCGACGTGCCGCTCGACTTCGACGCGCTCGCCGCCGCTGGGTCGATGCTCGGCTCCGGGGCGCTGGTGGTCATGGCCGAGGGCACGGACCTGCTCGCCGCGGCAACGAACGTGCTGCGCTTCTTCCGCGACGAGTCGTGCGGCAAGTGCGTGCCGTGCCGGGTCGGCTCGGCCAAGGCGCACGAGATGCTCAGCGGCGTGCTCGCCGCCGGCGGCGGCCCGGCCATGGTCGGCGGCGGCATCCGCGAGCTGGAAGAGACCTTGCGCAAGACCTCGATCTGCGGCCTCGGCCAGGTCGCCCTCGGCCCGGTGGTGAGCGTGCTCGGGCTGAGCGGCGAGGCCGGCCTGAGCGACGGCGATGACCGGGGTGAGCAGCAACGGAGGCCGTAACGCCGGCGCCGATGGGCCGGGAGTTCTTCGCGACCAGGACCGTGGCGGAGGCGCTGGCCGGCTTCCGGCCCCGGCGGCGGACCCCGGCCGAGACCGTCCCGCTCACCAGCGCGCTGCACCGCGTCCCGGTGGCGCCGGTCACCGCCGCGCACGCGCTGCCCGGCTTCCCGCGCTCGACCGTGGACGGCTACGCGGTGCGGGCCGCCGACACCTACGGCGTCTCCGAGGGGCTGCCCGGTTACTTCGACGTGGCAGGCGGGGTGCGGATGGGTGCCGCGCCCGACGTCGCCGTCGGCCCGGGGACGGCGGTCGCCATGCCGACCGGCGGCATGCTGCCGCCCGGCGCGGACGCGGTGGTGATGCTCGAGTACACGGCCGAGGCGATGTCCGGCACGATCGAGGTGGTCCGGCCGGTGGCCCCGGGCGAGGGCGTGGTCCGCGCCGACGAGGACGCGGTCCCCGGGGACGACCTGGTGCCGGCCGGCCGGCCGCTGCGTGCCCAGGACCTCGGCATGCTGGCGGCGGCGGGTGTGACCAGCCTGTCCGTGCACGCGCGGCCCCGGGTCACGATCTTCTCGACCGGCGACGAGGTGGTGCCGCCCGGCACCCAGGCGCTGCTGCCCGGGCAGGTGCGCGACGCGACGGCGGTCGCGCTCGCGGCGCTGGTCGGGGACGCGGGCGGCGAGCCGGCCGAGGGCGGGATCGTCGCCGACGATCCTGGCCTGCTGGAGACCGCGCTCCGGGCCGCGCTCGGCAGCAGCGACCTGATCGTGATCTCGGCCGGGTCGTCGGTCGGCGCGCGCGACGAGACCGCCTCGGCCGTCGGCCGCCTGGGCGGCCCCGGCATCTGGTGCCACGGCCTGGCGATCCGCCCGGGCAAGCCCACGCTGCTCGCCGAGTGCGCGGGAGTGCCGGTCATCGGGCTGCCCGGGAACCCGCGGTCGGCGCTGGTGGTCTTCCGGCTGGTGGGGATGCCGCTGGTGTGGCTGGTCGGCGGCTGCCCGAGCCCGCCGGCCGAGCCGGTCGTCAGGGCGCGGCTGGAGCGCGCGGTGCCGTCCGCCGCCGGGCGCCTGGACGTCGTCCAGGTGAAAGTCGCCGGCGGCTGCGCGAGCCCGGTGTTCGGGATGTCGGCGCTGCTGTCGGTGCTCACTGCCGCCGACGGGTACCTGATCGTGCCCGAGGAGGCGACCGGGCTCGACGCCGGCGCCGAGGTCGAGGTCACCCTGTACCGTTAGTCGGCAGGATGCCCGACAGCCCGTTCCTACGTGACGTCCCCGCGGCCGACGCTCTCAGCGCCTGGCGCAGCGCCCGCGCGGCCGCCGGCTGTCCCGGTCGGCTGCCCGCGGTGAGGGTGCGGGTCGAGGACGCCGCCGGCCGGGTCACCGCCGAGCCGGTCTGGGCGACCCGGTCCTCGCCGCCGTTCGACGCCGCCGGCATGGACGGGATCGCGGTGCGCGCCGCCGACACCCTGGGCGCGAGCGAGACCACGCCGGTCTGCCTGGAGCCTGGCAGCTACGACGTCGTGGACACCGGCGACCCGATGCCCGAGGGCCGGGACGCCGTGGTGATGCGGGAGCATGTGCACTACGCCGGCGGGGCCGCGGGCGGCCCCGCCGAGCTGCGCGCCGCGGTGCCGCCGTACCAGCACGTGCGGTCGGTCGGCGAGGACGTCTCGGCATCCGAGCTGCTGCTGCCGGAGGGCCACCGGCTGCGCGCCGTCGACCTCGCGGCCGCCGCGGCCGCCGGGGCGACCCACCTCAGCGTGCGTCGCGCCCCGGTGGTCGCCGTGCTGCCCACCGGGGACGAAGTGCGGCCGATCGGCGCGCAGACCGGGCCAGGGGAGATCCTGGACACCAACTCGCTGATGCTCGCGACGCAGGCGCGCGAGGCCGGCGCGGCCTCGCACTGCCTGCCGATCGAGCCGGACGACCCGGCCGGGCTGGCCAAGGCGGTCCGCGCCGCCGTGGCCGGCTGCGACCTGCTGATCATCGTGGCGGGCTCGAGCGCCGGCCGCGACGACCATACCGCGAGCATCGTCTCCCAGCTCGGCACGCTGGCCGTGCACGGCGTGGCGGTGCGCCCCGGGCACCCGGTCGTGCTCGGCGTCGTGGACGGCAGGCCGGTCCTCGGCGCGCCCGGCTACCCGGTCTCCGCCGCGCTGACGTTCGAGATCTTCGCCGAGCCGCTGCTGGCCGAGCTTGAGGGCGCCGCCCCGCGGCAGCGCCCGCGGGCGCGCGCCCGGCTGGCCCGCAAGCTGGCCTCGCCGCTCGGCATGGACGACTGGGTACGGGTGCGGCTCGGGGAGGTGGGCGGCGCGATGGTCGCGACGCCGCTGCCGCGCGGCGCGGGCGTGCTCACCTCGCTGGTCCGGGCCGACGGGCTGCTCGTGGTGCCGGCCGGCCTGGAGGGACATCACCCCGGCGAGGAGGTCGACGTCCGGCTGCTGCGCGGGCTGGACGAGATCTCCGGCACGATCGTGGCGATCGGCTCCCACGACCTGGTGCTCGACCTGGCCGCGTCCGCGCTCCGCGCGGCGGACCCGATGGTGACCCTGGCCTCGTCGAACGTGGGCTCGCTGGGCGGCCTGGTGGCGCTGCGCGACGGGCTGTGCCACATCGCCGGGTCGCACCTGCTGGACCCGGCGACCGGCGAGTACACGCTGCCGTACCTCGGCCGGATCCTCGGCAGCCGTGAGGTGTCGGTGGTGCGGCTGGTGCACCGGGACCAGGGACTGATCGTCGCGGCGGGCAACCCGCTCGGGCTGAAGGACATCGACGACCTGACCGGGCCCGGGGTGCGCTACGTCAACCGCCAGCGCGGGGCGGGCACCCGCGTGCTGCTCGATCATGAGCTGGCCCGCCGGGGCATCGCCCCGGGCGCGGTCGACGGCTACCAGCGGGAGGAGCCCACCCACCTGGCCGTCGCGGCCGCGGTGGCGGCCGGGCGCGCCGACGCGGGCATGGGCATCATGGCGGCGGCGCGCGCCTTCGGGCTCGGCTTCGTGCCGGTCACCAGGGAGCCGTACGACCTGGTCGTCGGCACCAGCGACGCGGCCAGCCCGCGCCTGGCCCCGCTGTGGGCTCTGCTTGAATCGGACCGGTTCCGGTCCGCCGTCCAGGACCTGGGCGGCTATGGGACCGAGGAAATGGGCCGCCGGATCAGGTAGCCGCCGCGGCTGCTGCGCCAGGCCACGGCCGCCGCGGCCAGCAGGCCGGCGAAGATGAGCAGCCCGCCCAGCACGTACATGTTCCAGCCGATCAGCTGGGCTCCGTGCAGGTGGAAGATCTCGCCCATCGGGTGCCGGCCGACGTCGAACCCCACCAGGCCGCGCGGGACGAGGGCCCACCGGCCCGTCCAGTTGGTCGGCCAGTCGGCGAACAGCGCGGCCAGCGCCGCGGCGAGGACCAGGTAGCCGGCCCTGGCCGCTCCCCGCGCGCGGACCGCGGCGTCGGCGAGCAGCGCCAGCACCGGGACGATCCACACCCAGTGGTTGTCCCAGCTGATCGGGGAGACCAGGACCCCGGTCACCGCGCACGTCACCCAGCCCGCGGTCGGCCGGCCGGACCGGGCCAGCAGCGCCGCCGCGGCCAGCCCCAGGCACCCGGCAACCACGGCGGCACTCAGCCACAGCGCGGTGACCGAGCCCGCGCCCGCGGGCGTCCTGGTGATCAGCGCGAGCAGGGACTGGTTCAGCTTCGAGCCGAGGCTCTCCTTCGTGAAGTCACCGGCGTGCAGGAAGTAGCCGGTCAGCCACCACTTTGCCGACTCGCCGGGCAGGACGGCAAAGCCGATCACCACCGTGCACGCGAACGCCGCGGTGGCCACCGCGGCCTGGCGCAGCCTGCCCGCGAGGATGAGGTAGAGAATGAAGATCAGAGGCACGAGCTTGATCCCGGCCGCCACGCCGACGCCGGCCCCTTTCCACCACCGGTGATCGGGCTGGCACATGTCCCATGCGATGAGCGCCATCAGCACCAGCTCGATCTGGCCCACCTGAAGCGAGCGCAGCACGGGCTCGGTCCACAGGGCCACCGCCGAGACCGCGAGCACCGCCGCGCCGCGGCGTTGGCCGCGCCAGCCAAGCTGGCCGAACGTCACCCAGACCGTGAGCACCATCGCCGCCATGCTGACGACCGTCATCAGCCACTTCAGCACCGCCCAGGGCAGCAGCGAGCCCGCCGCGAAACCCAGGGCGGCGAACGGCGTGTAGAGGTACTGCACCCCCGGGCGGTAGTGCCAGGTGTACAGCGTCGCCGGGGCGTGCCGGATGATCAGGCCGGCGTGGTTGTAGATGTTGAGGTCGAACCAGTCCAGCGTGAGGCCGAGCGGGTGGGCCGCCACGTCGGCCACGTAGGCGGCGAGCGCGATCCCGAACGCGGCCGCCGCCAAGCCGAACGCCCGCCCGGCACCCCGAGCACTGGCGGGCCGTGTGCCGACTGGATTCCTCAGGCCCAGTCCTGCCTGTGCCATCAACGTCCTTTCCCAGGCCACCGAATGTGCGGGAATTTGCGTGAGCCCCCGCGCGACGCTGTCGGTGCCGTCGGCGCTGGCGCACCCACTACCCCGTTACCGGCCAGCGCAACCCCGGTGCGGCACAGCCCGCAGGGCAGCCGGCACCGTCGCATGGCCGACGGGCCAGGCTACCTACGATCGTGCGAACTCGGGGTCAAGCACGAGTCATGACATGGTCAAGGTTCCCGCTGACAGGCGTGCCGTTACCGTTCATACGCTTCACGCGCTGGTGCCAGGCGGCGCCGATCGCGACCGCAAGCAGCACGAGGCCGACCAGGACGAACAGATTCTCGCTGATCGGCCGGAGGTGACCAGGCAGGGGGTGCACCTCGCCCAGCGGCAGCGGGCCCCACGCGCCGAGCAGGCCCGCCACGGCGACGGCCAGTCCCCACCAGCCCCAGCGTGCGGCGCCGTCGGCGCGCAGCGCCGCGTTCGCGAACAGGGCGATGGCGGGCACGACCCAGATCCAGTGCTGATCCCAGCTGATCGGGGAGCACAGCAGCCCGGTCAGCGCGCAGGTCAGCCAGCCGGCCACGGTGTGCCCGGCGCGGTCAAGCAGCGCGGCGGCGACCGAGCCCAGCACCACGACCACAAGCCCCACGGCGAGCCAGATCGGGGTGGCGTGACGCACGCTGCCGATCGACCGGGCGACCAGGCCGAGCAGCGACTGGTTCAGCAGCGACTGCACATCGCCGACGAAGCGCGGGTGCAGGAAGTACCCGGTCAGCCAGTACTCGGCGGATGTATGCGCCAGGAAGACAAACCCGACCGCCACGGTGCCGAGGAACGCCGCGGCGACCGCCGCCGCCTGCCGCAGCTTCCCCGCC
>Ga0335075_10002495_pt1 | contig 29528 bp, 34 predicted proteins | sample Lox_Sample_24_FD_206723 | JGI IMG/M metagenome (GOLD analysis project Ga0335075, IMG submission 206723) | Soil microbial communities from Loxahatchee National Wildlife Refuge, Florida, United States - Lox_Sample_2.4 | ecosystem: Environmental > Terrestrial > Soil > Wetlands | place: USA...
CTCGCTGTACTCACGGGTCGCCCGCGGCGCCGCCGAGGGCGCATCGATCACCTAACCCTGAGACTCCGCCGGAAAGGCGCAACGACATGGACACACCGGCACAACAGACCGTCGTCATCGCGGACCACGACTACGGCGACGTCGACATCGAGCGGGCGATCATCGAGGACGCCGGGCTGCGCCTGGTGGCGGCGCAGTGCAAGACCGAGGACGACGTCATCGCCGCTGCGAGCGATGCAGACGCGATCATCGCCCAGTACGCCACTGTCGGCGCGAAGGCGATCGGCGCGCTGACCCGCTGCCAGGTCATCGCCCGGTACGGCACCGGCACCGACATCATCGACGTCGACGCCGCTACCCGGCGCGGCGTCCTCGTCACAAACGTCCCGAACGACTGGTGCGAGAACGAGGTCGCCGACCACGCCATGGCGCTGCTGCTCGCCGCGGCCCGCAAGATCTGCCGCTACGACCAGGCCACCCGATCCGGCACCTGGCGGTGGCAGGCCGGCGAGCCCATCCACCGGATCGATGGCCGGACGCTCGGGCTGCTCTCGTTCGGCGCGATCGCGCAGGCCATCAGCCGCCGCGCCGCCGGATTCGGGCTGCGGGTTATCGCGAGTGACCCGTACATGCCGGCCGCGGACATCTCGGCACGCGGCGCCGCCCCTGTCACGCTGGAGGAGTTGCTCGAGCAATCGGACTACCTGGTCATCCAGGCGCCGCTGACGAAAGAGACCCATCACCTGATCAGTCAGCCTGAGCTCCGGCGGATGAAGCCCACGGCCATCCTCGTCAATACCGCCCGCGGACCGATCGTCAGCGACAACGCCCTGTACCAGGCGCTCAGCGAGAACTGGATCGCCGGAGCCGGGCTCGACGACATCGAGGAGGAACCCGCCAAGCAGCGCGACTGGACCCCGGACAACCCACTGTTCGGCCTCGACAACGTGATCATCACACCGCACGCCGCCTACTACTCAGAGGAGGCCATCCACACGGTACGCGAGTTCGCCGCCCATGAAGTCGTCCGCGTTCTCACCGGCCAGCAGCCGCTGTCCCCGGTCAACGCGCAGCAGATCGCGGGCCTCGGGGAGCGACCGGGTTCGCCTCGTGCGGCGCCGTGACCGCCCCGGCCACGGCGCGCCGGCCGGCCCGCGGCGGCGAGCCGCGCTCCGCCGTGCCCGCCCTGCTCGTTTTGGCTGGTCAGGCCCGGCGGCTTGGTCCCTTACCGATACGGGGCGGAGCCGTGCGGGCCCAGCCGGACGTGTTTGCTGGGGCCACCGCCGGGACAGGTACGGTGAGGGGCTTGATCGACCGAAGGAGACGGTCATGAAGAGCAAAGCGGCCATACAGGTAGAGTCTGGAGGGCCGCTGGTGATCGAGGAGATCGACATCCCCGATCCTGGTCCGAACCAGGTCACGGTCCGGAACTTCGCGAGCGGCGTTTGCTATTCCCAGGTGCACCAGTTGCACGACCCAAGCCTGCCTCGGCCAATGGGGCTCGGCCATGAGGGCAGCGGCGTCGTTACGCACGTGGGGAAGGACGTCGCCCACGTAAAAGAAGGCGATCACGTCATCTCTACGTGGGTTCCGCGGATTCCCATCAGCGGATTGCCTGTTTCGAAGCCCACCGGCGCTACCTTCCGCGGACGGCCCGTCATTGCTGACGGGGATGTGTATAGCTGGAGCGAGCACATGGTGACGTTCGCGGAGAAGGTCGTTCCTATGTCACCGTCGGACCCTACCGATATCACCTGTCTCGTTGGCTGCGCCGTGTTGACCGGAGCCGGCGCGGTACTGCATACGGCGAAGATCGGCCCTGGCCAGGCGGTAGCCGTATTCGGCGCTGGCGGCGTCGGCTTGTCGGCGATTGGCGCTGCTGCTATTGCCGGCGCTGATCCCATTATCGCGGTGGACTTGGACGACCGTAAGCTGCGGTTTGCCAGCGAGTTCGGTGCCACGCACGGCATCAATGCCTCGAATACGGACCCTGTAAAGGCGATTTGGGACATCAGCCCGGGCGGGGTTGACTACGCCCTGGACGCGGTCGGCGCGCCGACGACCGCCCTCCAGACCCTGGAGGCGCTCAGGCAAGGAGGGCCACGGGCGGACAACCAAGGCGGCACGGCGGTGCTCCTCGGGATTCCCGTCTCCGATGTCTCGGTCGACCTGAACGCAATTCTTCTGTACCAGCGCCACTATTGCGGGAGCCTCGGTGCCACAGAACCCGAAACCGATTTCCCGCTGTTCTTGGAGTGGATGCGTGAGGACAAGTTCCCGCTAGAGAAGCTGGTGACCAACCGATATTCCCTGGAACAGATCGACGAGGCCCGCCTTGCGCTGGAGGATGGCCAGATTCTCGGCCGTGCCATTATTGAGATCTGAGGGCACGGGGTGGATGCGTGAGGCCAAGTCTCCCCGGACCCGGATCGGGTCATGGCCGAGCGGCTGCATGCCATCATCAGAGCGAGCGCGCCAGACCTGTCGCCAAGAACCTGGTACGGGATGCCCGCGTACGCCAAGGACGGCAACGTCGTCTGCTTCTTCCAAAGCGCGCGGAAGTTCAAGACGAGGTACGCGACGCTCGGCTTCAGCGACAAGGCGAACCTCGACGACGGCGGAATGTGGCCGACCTACTTCGCGCTGACGGAGCTGACCGCCGCCAACGAGGCCAGGATCATCGCACTCGTGAGGAAAGCGGTGAGCTGAGGACCGGGCCTTCCTCCCTCATTCTGGAGGCCCTGTGTCACGTGAGATAGCCGGCGTCGGCCAGGACGTTGCGGCCTATGGCGATGCGGCTTGATCTCCGCTGGGGCATGGTCGTCCAGTAGTACCAGATCATCAGCGTGATGGACAGCGCCCAGGCTCGGCCTCGCAGCCAGGTGGCGTCGTCAGTGCCGAGTTTCCTGCGGAAGATGTCCCTGGCAGGCGGATCGAGAATCTCCCAGGCCACCGCCAGGTCGACCGCGGGGTCCCCGACTGACAGCCCGCCAAAGTCCAGTACCGCCGCGAGACTCCCGTCCCGCACCAGCAGGTTCTCCGCGGCCAGGTCGCCGTGGTACCACCGTGGCGCCGGCCGGTCCGTCGCCCCGGGGAGCCTGATGGCCTCGTCCCACAGCCGTTCGGCGGCGTCAAGGTCGAGCGCGAAGTCGTTCAGGGCCCGGCAACGCGCGATGTTCTGCCTGGTCACCGCGTCCATGGCCGCCAGTGGCTCACCGCGGTACCAGCGCAGGTCCGGGTCCCCGGCCGCCGCGCCGGGTACCTCTGCCAGCCCCAGGGCACGCACCACCTCGGCGAGGTCTGCTGCCAGGCTTCCCCGCTGCGGGTCGGCGGGCGTCTCGGGAGTGACCACCAGCGGGTGCTCACCGTCGATCCATCGGACCACCGACCAGCGTTCGGGGTAGTCGCAGCCGGGTTCGAACACGGCGACCACCTCAGGGACGCCCACCGGCAGCAACCGCCCGAGAACCGGCAGCCACCTGGCCTCCTTCGCGATCGCCGCCGATCCGCCGGGCTGGCGCGGCAGCCGGACGAGGAGATCTTCCCCCAGACGGAACAGCGCGTTCGACGAACCGCTCGACTCCAGCCGCCGAACAGGCAGGCCCGCGCAGTGCGGCATCGCCTGGTCAACCAGGGCGCGAACCAGCCCAGTATCGATCGGGATCTCGTCGTCGTGGAGAACTCCGGTCACTCTCGGAGTCAAACTTGCGACGTCAGACACGGCAACCGGTTATCCAGCCTAGGTGTCTCGCACGCCCATGCTGCCAGGCCGGCGGGCAACCGCACTGGTTTAGCCGCCCCACTCGGTCTTCATCGCGGGTGCCGCGTGGATGCACACGAGCCGGGCCGGGCCGGGTCCGCAGTTGGTGAACCCGTGAGGCACCCCGGCCGGACCGATCACGATGTCGCCTGCGCCACCATCAAGGGCCTCGTCCCCGACGCTGACCCGGACGTGGCCCTCCAGGATGACAAACGTCTCGTCGTAGGGATGATGGTGCAGCGCAGGTCCCTGGCCGGGCTGGTTATGCACCAGGAAGAACGACACAGAGCACGGGCCGTGCCGGCCACCTTCGAAGGTACGGGACACCTCGTTGCCGGGCAGGTCACCGGCGTTCACGTGGTGCATTGCTCAACCCCTCCCGGGTGCTTAAGCCACGAGCCTCGATGATGCCACGTGCCCTGCCCGCCGGCGCAGGCGACGGCCGGTGGGCCTAGGTCCCTGCGGATGTGGGTGTTATCCCATAGCCTGCCGCCCGGCGCGGGGCCGACAATTGCCCGCATGGGATTCTTTGATGACCTGCCGGCACCCGAGCCGGCGCCCCCGCGCAGGCATCACGCATGGGAGCCGCCGGAGGCGGAGTTTCCCGGCATCGTGCCGATCGACACCCTGCTGCTCGCGCGGACCGACCAGGTTGCCGTGGCGGTCACCGGGCTGTCAGCCTTCTCCGCCGGGATCGAGATCTTCCTGACCGCACGGATCCGGCCCAGCACAGGCCACCCCGAGGAGCACCTGCCCGGCGGCCCGCGTGACCTGGCCGCGTCCCGGCGCTCCTTCCGGTTCGGCCTGCAGTTCTCCGATGGCGGCAAGGCCGTCGGCAGCCCCGGCGGCGGCAGGCCGGACCACGATGCCGAGCCAGCCGGGCCGGTGCTGTATCCGTTCGCCGGCGGCGGCGGACCGCACTCGTTCGTGTCGCGGTGGTGGACCTGGCCGCTGCCGCCCGCCGGGCCGCTGGAGTTCGTCTGCGAGTGGCCCGCGTTCGGCATCGCCGAATCCCGGGTCGGCATCGACGCGCAGCTGATCCTCGAGGCGGCCCGGCGCAGCATTCGGCTATGGCCGGAAAGCCAAGACTGACGGCCAGGCCCTTACCGCCTGGCCGATGCTGACCAGGACCGCGCCAGGCCCGGCGATCAGCGGCGGCTCGCGGGGCTGCCAGTGCAAGGGCGCTGCCTTACCGCGGCCACAGGCCGGCGTCCGGCATGCGCTCCGGAACGACCTCTTGACATGAAAAGAGTTTGTCGCGTGCTGGCTGTGACCGACAGACTCCGAACATGTCTGACGGCCTCGTTCGCTGGCCTGATTGCCCGGTTACGCCGGGCCGGGTAGCGGTGGTCACGGTCTCGTACAACACGCGCGAACTCACCGCTCTCTTGCTGTGGTCGCTGCGCCGGGTCCTGGCGTGGGAACCGCTTGAGATAGTCGTCGTCGACAACGGCTCGAAGGACGGATCGGCGGAGCTCCTCGCGAAGATCGACGCGGCCGGCGGGTGCCGGCTCATCCCGAACGCGGGCAACACCATGCACGGCCCGGCGCTCAGCCAGGCCATGTCGTTCCTCGCGTCGAGAGGCTCCCAGCTCCCGCGGTGGGTGTGGGTGCTCGACTCCGACGTCGTGATCAGCAGGCCTGATGCGCTCGAGAAGGCGGTGCAGCGGGCCGAAGAGACGGATGCCGCGATCGTCGGCGAGCGGTGGTGGGACTCCTGGCACAAGACGGACCGCTTCCTCGCGTACTCGCTGCTGATCGACCCGGTACGCGTCTGGCGGGACGGGATCGAACCCTTCGCCGACGGAGGAGACCCCGCGTTCGATCTGCTCCAGTCCGCCAAGGCTCAAGGTGAGACGCTCTCCGAGTTCCCCTTTGTGAGAGACCGCTACGTGATTCACCGAGGCCGCAGCAGCCTGTTCGCCGTGTGGCAGTCCGGCGACACCACGCACCCTTCCTACGATTGGGCCCGCGACCACCACGAGCCGCACTTCGGCCTCGTCGAGGCCGCCGGCGCCATACACGATGAGCTGATGAGTGCGTTTCGCGCCGAGGTCGGCCCGCTCGATGACCAGAAGGCGGTCCAAGCTCTCGCCATTCGGGCGTGACTGCGTCTTTAACGCCGGGTCGTCCTGCGCGGAACGACACCAGCCGAGGCATGACCGTGCACCGTCGCGAGATCCGGACCCGCACAGTGGGCTCGTGGAGCCCCCGGTAGCAGAGGTCTCGCTGGAGATCATCTGCTGCCGGGCGAGGCTCCGCGTGAACCACGGCATACCGCTACCGCGATGAGCTCCTCAATGCGCTGGCCGCGCGCCGGGGCCGCAGGCGGCCGGCCCGTTAGCGGAGGTGGCTGCCGTCCCGGGCAGAGACTCTTCGCGCGACCGTGGGTCCGGTGGCTCGGGCCTGCCAAATGCCCCGGGACCGGCGTGAAAGAGCCCCATAAGCAGGGCCCCGACTGCGGCCGCGCCGAGGGACCATTCGGGATGCCGGCCGACGTGGGCGAAGTAGAACAGCACCGCCGCTATAACGAGCAACACCCAGCCCGCGACCAAGTTGGGAACTGGCCCGTTGCCGAACGTGCCCGGATACCTCTTCTTGGTAATGCCCCGCGTGAAGTGCGGATAGCCGTTGGCGCCCACCACGCCGCCCAGGAAGCCGAAGACGATCGCCTGCCACATTCGGGTACCTCCTTTGGGTTGTCATCAGGGTGACGGCCGCCCGAGTGCCGGCAGCAGGACCGCGTCAACAAGATGCTGGGTGAAGGCATCGTCGAGCGGCTCGCCGGTCACCAGAAGCCTGGAGAACAGCACGGCCGAACAGATCTCGGCGAGCAGTGCGCTGTCGGTCGCCGCCGGGACATCCCCCTGGGCAGCTGCCCGGGCGATGACCGCGCCGAACACCTCGCGCTTGGCCGAGAGCACCTGTTCCCTGACCGCGCCGGCGAGTTCAGGATCGCGGCGCATCGCGCTGAGGAGCCCGAGGATGAGCGCGGCGTCCTGGCCCGACAGGCTGGAGCGCATGGCCTGAAGCGCCGCCTGCAGGTCCGAGCGCAGGCTGCCGGTGTCGGGCGCGGCAGCCGCGGGCTCGCCGGCGTGCCGCCGGACGGCCGTGATCACGAGCGCTGCCTTATCCGGCCACCTCCGGTAGATGGTGGCCTTGCTGCACCGGGCCCGCGCCGCCACTGCGTCGATGGTCAGCTGGTCGTAGCCGGACTCGGCCAGCAACTCAAGCGTGGCTTGCAGGATCACGGTCTCGCGCGCCGCGCCGCGACCGCCTGGTACCGCCACCCGGCCCTCCCCGAAACGAAACCGTACCGTACACTCGTGGCCGTAAGTGTACGCATCCGTTTCGCTCAGGGTCAACCCGAGGCCGCGGAGATGACATCAGCTCACCAGCGGAAGCTCGGCTTGAGCCAGATCTTCTCGCGCAGGTACTCCTTCACCTGCGCGATGTAGCCGAGCGCGGGCGGGTTCAGCCACTGGCCCGAGAACCAGCGTCCGATACAGCCCCATACGTCGCCCTTGTGGTACTGACCGCCTCTGGGCATGGTGTTCAGCCAGGTCTCGTAGCCGTCGAAGCATGAGCGCCAGACCGCGTAGGCGGCGTCGGCATTCATCGCGGTGGACCGGGCGATGGCCGGCCAGCCGCTGGGCCCGTAGGTGTTCTGCAGGATCCCGTAGGTTTGCGGGCACTGGCCGGGCTTGCCGTTCTGCCCGAGCTTGTTACCAGGCGGGCAGTGGGCTGAGTCCGCGGTCCAGCCACCCAGGGTGTCCTGCTGCCACCAGCTCTCCACGGCCGCCTGGGCAAAGACAATGTCCTGGTCGATGCCCCACTTGCAGGCCGCCCACCGGAGTATGTCGATGGTGCTGCCAGTGAAGTCGCCGTTGACCCGCCTGGCCAGCTGTTGCGCCCCGGGGCCGTCCGCGGCGAGGAACTTCGCGCTGACGTGACGGCCTTTCCTGCTGTTGTACCGCTTGTTGGCGGACCTGTCCTCAGGCAGCGGCGAGGAGTTGACGAGCTTGGCGCAATCTGCTCCGCTGGGCAGCTTCGCGCCGGGCGGCAGGGTGTGAAAGTAGACGCTCGCCGGGCTGAGTCGCCCAGCCATGGAAGGCCGAGCCGTCGTGCAGGCGGCAGAGCCCGCGACGACAAGCACGAGCGGTACGACGATCCAGCCGAGACGGCGGTTAGCCGGCGCGGCCCGATGGCTGATCAACGTCACCCTAACTGCCCGATAAGAGAAGCCTGCCTGGAGCAGGGCTTTCCCGGCGATCGCCTGGGCGCTCAGCCGGGCGTGCGGTAGGTCAATGCGCTCGGCCTGCTGCATGCCCATCGCGTAAAGCGCGCAATCCTCTTACGTGCACGGCAGGGCAGGCGGCCGGGACGCCGTCGAGCTTCACGGTCATGGCGGCCGGGTGCTAATGATCGGCTTCACCGCCGGCCCAATGTGCTGGCCTCGGCCGTCCCCGGGCCGAGAGCACTTTCAGGGTGAACAACGGCGCACGCAGTTCGCGGGTTCTGGTGTCTTCCGATGGGCGGGCCTGGCGTCGCAGGCGGGGCGGTGCTGGTGTGGGAGACGATGAGGGTGACCGGCCTGGCCAGGGCCTGTCAGCGGGGGTGGGCCGGTGGCGGGCGCCGCGGGTGGTGCATGACCCAGGCAAGATCGTCGCGCACCTGGCCGATGTCCGCGAGCGTTACCGCCTCGAGAACCGCCCGCTCGTTGGCGCGCAGCGCGGTCCACACTCGTTGCAGCGGCTCGGCCGCTCCCGGGTATGACGGGTTCTCCGGCCGCTCGCGGCGGACGCCGGGCGGCTGGCCGTCGATCGCGCGGATGATGTCGGCGAGCGTAATTTCCGCGGCCGGCCGGGCCAGCCAGTACCCGCCGTCAGGTCCGTCCTGGCTGCGCACGATGTTGCCGCGCCGCAGGTGGGTCAGGATCGGCTTGAGGAACTTGCCTGGAATGTTTTGCGCCTGAGCGAGCTGTTCGGCTGTGGCATGGCCTTCCTGCGCCGCTGCTAGTTCGATGGCGGCGCGCAGCGCGTAGTCGGCGCGTGCAGACAATCGCATGAACAGTATTATGCAGCTTCCCGAGCGGTTTAGTGGGATCCGGTGCCGCCACTCCTTCCCGGGGCTACCTCGGCAGGCCGGGCTGCAAAGTCAGCGCGCGAGCATGGTGTCGAGCCAGTCGAAGGTGCGCTGGTGGAACAGGGAGAGCGCGCCTTCGTGGCAGTGCTCGCCGCCGCCTTCGTCCTCCCGGAAGGTGATCATCTCCTTTGGGCAGGCGAGCGCGTTAAACAGACGCTGCGGCTGTCCCTTGAAGAACTGGTCGTTCTCGGCCTCGAGTACGAGCGTAGGACAGGTGATGCGGACGGCCCGGGCCGGCGTGTCGAGCAGGGCCGCCGCGTCGGCGAACGCCTGCTGAGATGCCTTGGCCAGCCGCGCCGACTCGGCGTCCGTGGCGGGGTCCTCGCGGCGGTAGAAGTCGGCGGTGCGGTAATAGTTGGACGCGCGCAGCAGTGCCTCCCGGGCGCTGACCCGGCGGCCGGCGGCCAGCGCATCCCGGCCGATGCGCTCGACGCGCGCCGCCGTCGCAGCCCACCGGGCCGACCAGGCTTCCTCGTCCCCCTCCGGGATCTCCCGGCAAGTGACCAGGACCTCGCCGAGGTCGGCGCCGCCGTAGGCGGCGTAGCCCGCGGCGCGCAGCGCCTCGAAGGAGAAGGACTGGTCGTCGTAGAGGAACTTCATCGTCGGATCCCTTCGACTACTCATGAAGTGGTACCCAGGTGGATGAGCGCCCCGCACACCTACGTGACCGACCGGCTATGCGTCGTGCTGTCCGGGGTCTGGTGGCGCAACAGCGGCCCCGGCTTCGATCCCGCCCAGGCGGTCCCGGTCTACCCTGGTGGCTTCGTCCGCCGGGTGGCGGGAACCCCCCACTATGACGGAGCGCGGGCAGAGGCCGCCGAGCCCGCAGTCATTGCGGTCACCGACATCGGCCCGGTTCGCCAAGAGTGGGTAGACCCGTCCCAGCCGACTGCGGCGCTGGTAATCCGGCCGTTTCTTTAGCACGCTGCTGGCGTCGGTAGCGGTCCCGACGAGATGCTCACCGCGCGCAATACCGATTTTGGGGTTTAGGTTGGGTAAATGTGCGTACGCCGTCACCCCGGCATCCAGTCCGGCTTCTCCTTGCCGTAATGACGGCCCTGCCGATGGCGGGCGCCGCGGTCTTGGTGGCCCGCGCCAGCGGCACGCATCCGCACCCGTCTGTCCAGGCCCATGCGGCCGGCCACAGCTCGGTCACGCGGGACGCCTCGGCCACGCGGGCCGCTTCCCGAACGCAGGCCGCTGCGGGAACGCAGGCCACCTCGGCCAGGCAAGCCACCTCGGCCAGGCAGGCCGCGCTCGCCGTCGTGGCTGGCCCTTCCGGTACCCAGGTGACAGGTGCCGCTTTGGCCAACGCGGCTAGCGGCAAGGTCTTGTGGAGCCTTGGCCTGAACACCGAACGGCCTATCGGCAGCATCGTGAAGGTCATGACAGCCCTGGTGGTGATCCAGGCGGGCGACCTGAACCGGGAGATCACCGTGCCCAAGTCTGTCATCGCGTACCTGAACAGCCAGAACGGGCCGAGCACCGCGGGCCTGATCGTCGGCGACCGGCTGACCACGCTGGAGCTGCTCGAGGCGCTGTTGCTGCCGTCCGGCTGTGACGCTGCCTATACCCTGGCGCAGGCCTACGGTCCCGGGACCGGCGCGTTCATCGCCAAGATGAACACCGAAGCCCAGAGGCTCGGCCTGACCGGCACGCACTTCTCGAACTTCGACGGCATGCCGTGGCCGAGCGAGTACTCCACCTGGTCGACCCCCGCGAACCTGATCACGCTGGGCCGGTATGCGATGAGCTACCCGGTGTTCCGCACGATCGTCAGCCAGGTCAGCTACTCGCTCCCGGCCGGCGACGGCCACCACGGCTACTTCTGGCAGAACACCAACCCGCTGATCGGTGCCTACCCCGGCGCGACCGGGATCAAGACCGGCGACACCCAGGCGGCCGGCAACTGCCTGCTGTTCGAAGCGACCCACAACGGCCTGACCCTCATCGGGGTGACGCTGGGCACCCCCGGCGACGACATCACCGTCACCGGCCCGGTCGCCACCCGGGTCCTGAACTGGGGTTTCAGCCAGTTCTGAGCCGCTTCCCGGCAACGGGGCAGGAACGGCCAGTCCCGGCGGTCCACCCACGCACGCGACGACCGCACTCGTGCCTCCTGGCTAGTGATCCAGGTCCGGCCGGATCAGATACTTCTGCCCGGTGGCCTGCTGCGCGTAAGCGGCGAGGCTGTCCAGGGCCAGTGCCTCTGACAACGAGACCTCCGCAGCGTAAGTGCTGGCAAAGGTGGTCTTCAGCCCGGCCGCCACCCGCTCGCGCAGCCGGAGTATGCCTTCCAGCCCGATCTTGCCCAGGAACGGGGTGAGCAGCCAGCCGCCGATGCCCCAGGCCATGCCGTAGTTGCGGGTGAGCTCGGTCGGGCTCTTGTCGAGCGAGCCGTAGATGTAGACCTGCTTATGTACCGTCGATCCGTACCGGCTGTAGCCGCCGGCCGTCGCGTTCGCCGCCGCCTCCATGCAGGAAAGGATCTGGCTGGCGAGCCCCCAGGGCCGAGGCCAGCCGTGAGGCCCGCGCGGCGGTCGCCGGCTCGGCCAGGCCCAGTGGTCCACCGCTCCGGCTGGCGGCCCGCCATGCGGCGGGCAACATCAGCACGAGGGGCAACAGGGCGATGCCGGCCAGTCCGGTGCCCAGGACAGCCAGGTTGACCTCGATCCCGGGGTCTGGCAGGTCGCTAAGGCCGACCTCCGTCGTGGTAGCACGTGGCGACGGGGGCGGTCAGCTTCCTTTTGCTGTCCGTGCCTGTGACCGACGCTAGGTGCATGGGACCAAAGATTGTCATTATCGGTGCCGGGATAGCGGGGCTTACGGCCGCCGTCGCCATGGCCCGCAAGGGACTGGACGCTGAGGTCTACGAGCAGGCCCCCGAGCTGAAAGAGGTCGGGGCCGGCGTAGGCCTGTGGGGCAACGCATTCCGGGCCCTCAGGGCGATCGGGCTGGCCGATGAGGTGCTGGGGCTGGCCGGGGAGCCTGCCGGGTCCGGCGTCAAGCGCCCCGACGGGGCATGGCTGCTGTACCAGCCCTATGAGGTCATGCAAAAGCGCTGGGGGGCCGGCTTCGCCAGTGTGCACCGCGCCGAACTCCACCGTCTTCTCGCCGACCAGATGGATCCTTCGGCCATCCACCTGGACGCGCGCTGTACCGGGATCTCGGACGCCGGGGATCTCGTGCGGGCGCGCTTCGAGGACGGCCGCGAGGTGGAGGCAGATATCCTCGTCGGCGCTGACGGGGCGCACTCGGTGGTACGGCTCGCGCTGCTCGGGCCTTCTCCGATCAGGTATCGCGGCTACACCACGGTGGGAGCGCTCACGCCCGCAGGATCTGTCCCGCTTCCGCGTGACGGGAGCGAGACCTGGGGCCGGGGCATCCGCTTCGGTGTCGCGCCCACCAGCGGCGAGCGGGTGGTCTGGTACGCGGTCTGGAAAGCCCCGGCCGGGGGGGCGAGCGTAAGCAGGGAGCACCTGCTCCGGCTCTTCCGCAGCTGGCACGAGCCGGTCCGCGCGGTCATCGAGGCCACCCCTGCTGACACGACGGTCCGGAAGGACGTCTACGACCGCCTGCCGGGAAGGACGTGGACCCGGGGACGGGTCGCGCTGATCGGCGACGCCATCCACCTGATGACACCCGATCTTGGCCAGGGCGCCTGCCAGGCCATGGTGGACGCGGTCACACTGGCCGACTGCCTCGCGCAAGGCGGCAACCTCGGCGCTGCCTTGGTCACCTATCAGCGACAGCGGTGGCGCAACGCCGCCTTCACCACCATGCTCGCCCGGACCTTCGGCAACATGGGCCAACTGGACCGGAGCCTCACGTGCGGCGCACGCGATGCGCTAGTCCGGGCGACCCCGCTCTCGGTCCAGCTCCGTCAGCTCGACCTGGTGGTCGGCAGGCCGCCGACCAGGCAGCCTGCTCGCAGCCACGTCAGCTGAGCGCTCACTGGCGGCGCCGTGGCGGGCGCGACCGTCCGCCGGGTTCCGTTGGCAGTGTCAGAGTTTGGTCAGCTTGGCGCACGGCATCATGATCCGCACACAGCACGAACCGAAATCCACAACCAGGGTGGCGTCAGCCTCGACGCTGATGACCCGGCCGAGGCCGTACCTGTCGTGGGTGACCTGATCGCGCGCGGCGAACTGCTCGGCTGGCGGAGCGGCGGCTGGCGGGCCGAAGGGGCTGGTGGGCAAGAAGCGCCGGGTTGCGGCGCGGGCTGGTTTCATCACTACCAGTATGCGCTTACTCGCAGTATGCGTCTGTCGGCAGCATACGACTGGCCGACCGCTCGCCGCTGGTTCCGAGCGGTAGCCGAGCGCCAGGTATGCGGGTCCGGGCTGCGACGATACTGGTGTGTTGTCTGACGCTGCGCTTTCGGCCTGGTGCCGTGATGCGCTGGGGGCGGGCGCGGGCCGGGTGCTGTTCCGGCAGCAGCACCTGTCGCAGGTGCTTGGCATGGAACTGGCTGACGGGCGCCGGGTCGTCGTCAAAGCCCGGCCCTTCGAGCAGCGAATTACCGGGTGCACCTTGGTTCAGGCGGCGCTGGCCCGGGCGGGGTTCCCGTGCCCGGCCCCGCTGGCCGGCCCGGACCAGGTCAACGGTCTTGCTGTCACGGCCGAGACCCTGATCCCCGGCGGCGTTGGCCGTCACCCTGCCCGAGGTGCCATGCCGTTCGCTGCGCTACTCGCCCGCCTGATCAAGACAGCGCCGCCGGTGGCGAGCGTGCCGCCGCTGACACCCAGCCCGCCATGGGCGGGCTGGGATCATCCCGGCAGGCGGCTGTGGCCGGACAACGACGACCGCGGCCATGACCTGAACAAGGTGAGCGGCCCGCGGTGGGTTGACCGGGCCGCAAGCTTGGTCAGGCAGCAGATGTCCGCCGTGCGGGCGGCTCGCTGTGTCGGTCACGGTGACTGGGAATCGCAGAACATCGCCTGGCGCGACGGCCAGCCGCTGGCCGTCCACGACTGGGACAGCGTGATCGCCCAGCCGGAGGTAGCCGTCGTGGGGCTCGCCGCCGCGGTATGGCCTGCCGCCGGAGGCCCCGGCCAAGCCGCGACCGTAGACCAGACCGCGGATTTCCTCGATGCCTACCAGATAGCAGCAGGCGCTATGTGGACTCGCCAGCAAACCCAGCTGGCCTGGACGGCAGGGCTGTGGGTGCGGCTGTTCAACGCCAAGAAAGACGCAGCCGACGGCGGCGGGCCTCAGCTCGACCGGCTGGCAGCCGAAGTTGCCGAGCGCCTTTGCAGAGCAGCGCTCCCGGCCCAGCAGGTCGTGCCGGGCGACTGACCACGCACCAGTAGTGCGACGCCGGTGAGCCGGCGGGCTATCGGGGCGGAGCGGCGGATGGACCGTTCTTGCACTCTCTAGAAGATCCGGGCTGCAAGCGCAGGCATCGCCCGGCAGATCTAGCCGGCGTGCAGCAGGGCGAGGCGATCTGCCGCCGTCCGGATGCGATCGCGAAGCTCGTTCGGGGCGACGACGACGGCCTCGCCGGCCATGCCGAGCAGGAACGTTGCCGCCTCAAACGCGTTCTCGAAGGTCATCGTGACGTCCGACCAGCCGTCAGCGCGTTGTGCGACCAGGGTGATCGTGGCGCTCGGCGCCCACGACAACCGATGGACCGCGGGTGTCCGCACCCGCAGCCGCACCGGATATACCGGCCTGGTGGCGAGGAACCGGTCGCACGCGCTGGCCCAGTGCGCGGCCAGGTCGAAGCCTGGCGGCCGCTCGAACGTCTGCTCGGCCGCAACGGCGCTGGTGATCTTTGGCACCCGGTATGTGCGTATCTCACCATCATCGCGGGCGGCGACCAGGTACCAGGTGGTGCCTTTGGCCACCAGGCCAAGCGGCGCAAGCCGCAACGGCCGTCCGCCATAGCAGACCTGGACCCGGCGCTCCTCCCACAGCGCCTGGCGGAGCACGGCCAGGTGCGGTGACGCCTCGCCGGCGCCCTGCCAGCCGGCGTGGTCGACGAGCACCCGCGCCCTGGCGTACTCGGCATCCTTCCGGGCGTTCGCCGGCAGCGCGGAGAGCAGCTTGGCGAAGGCGCTGCCGGCGGCCGCGTCCAGGCCGAGGTCGGCGAGCAGGTGCGCGGTCGTTCCCACGAACACGGTCATCGCCTCGGCCGGCGTGAGGCCGTTCAGCCGGGTCCGGTAATCGCGGGCCAGCGTCCACCCGCCACCGTGCCCCCGGCTGGCGTAGACGGGGACGCCGACCAGGCTAAGCGAGTTAAGGTCCCGCTGGATGGTCCGCGCCGACACCTCCAGGCGGCGGGCCAGTTCACCCGCGGTCAGGGACCCATACGCCTGCAGCAGGAGCAGGATCCGGAGCAGCCTCTCGGCACGCACGCGTCAAATATGACAGATCCTGGCTGCTTTGGTCTCTACGCTGGCGTCATGACTTCCGCCGAAGAACTGCTGGAACGGATCGACGCGTCATGGCACGGGCTCCGGCCCAGGCTGATCGCGGGCCAGCTGGACAGTCGGCTGGCCGACGGCCGGACCGTCAAGGAGGCGCTGGCCGGCGTCGCGTTCTGGAACGAGACGGTCGCGCCGGTGTTTGCCTGGATGCGCGGCCAGCCGGAGCTGCCGCCCGGGCAGTGGTACGGCGGGGCCGACCTCGGCATCGGCGGCGGCGAACCGTGGCCAAGAGACGAGGTGCATCATGCCCGCGAGGCGGCGTGGGCTCGCTCCGTCTCTGACGGCGAGGTGCTCACCCGGCTCGACCGCGCCCACGACCGCGCGGTCGCGGCTGTCGCCACGCTGACCGCGGACGAGTGCCGGCCGGGTTCTGGTCCCGCCGATGACACGGGCATCGATCCCGATCACCCCTGGGCGCGGATGACCAGCAACGAGCGGATGGTCAGCAAGGCCGACAGCTGCACCTACCGCCTGTACGACGCGCTGCTGGAGCAACTGCCCTGATTCTGCCGGTCTCCCGCCGCCAAGCGGTGGCCCGCCGGCTGGCGGCGCACCACCTGTCCGAGCGCTTGCCGGCCGGCTCGCACGTCGAGGCCGCCCGGTTCGGCCTGCAGGACTCGGCCCCCCGCGACGCGCTGCTCGGCATGCACGCGCGGATCGAGTCGTGTGAGCCGGACGCCTGGCAGGACCCGCGGCTGATCCAGACATACAGTCCGCGGGCCGCAGTGCACCTGCTGCCCCTGGAAGACTTCGGGATCTTCACGATCGGCCGGCTGCCGCTCGGCCCGGCGGCACGGCACGAGATTGAAAGCGCCGCCGAGGACGTGTGCCGCGAGCTGAATGGGCAAGAGGTGCGGAGGTCCCCGAAGCCGGGCCGCGGGGCATGCGCGAGCGGCCGGATCGCGGTTCGCTGGACGACGAGCGCGTTGTATGTCCGCGAGGTTCCACGGCCGGAGACCGACTTCGACGAGGCCCACAACGAACTGTGCCGCAGGCATGTCCACGCATTCGGCCCCACCACGCCCGGTGCCTTCGCCTGGTGGGCCGGGCTTTCGCCGCAGGACGCGAGGCAGGTATGGACGCGGCTCGCCGGCGAGTTGCTGCCCGTTGACTTCTGCGGCCAGAAGGCGTGGATCTTGGCCGAAGACGAGCCGCTGCTGCGGTCGCCGCCGCCGTTGCCGGACGCCCGGCTGCTGGTCGCGCCGGACCTGCGGCTGCTCGGTCAGGGCCGCACCGGGCGGTTCGTCGGCCCCGGCCTGAAACGGCATACGCCGGCGCAGGACTCGTTCCATCCGAACGGCGTTTTGGCCGATGGCCACGTCGCCGGCGCCTGGGGCAGGCGTGGCGGGCGCGTCAGCGTCAGGGTGGAGGGCAAACTGTCGCCCCAGGCACGGCGGGCAATCGAGGCTGAAGCGCTGTCAATCCCCGTGCACGGCGCCTCGGTTGACATCGTCGAGTCCTGAACGCACCACGTTCAGGGGCTCTCGCGGCCCCGCGCCTGCCCCGCTTACGGGCGCGTCCACCTGGCCCGGGGCCGGCGGAGTGGGTCTGGGCAGCGTTAGTTGAGCACTTCGTCCAGCCAGTCGAACATGACCCGGTGCTTGAGACTGAAGATGTCGATCTGGCGGTACAGGACGGTGCCGTCGTCGGGCGTGAAGACCTCGTGCAGGCTGGCCGGATTCGGTGCCGCCTCGACGCCGCCGCGGCCTGCTGGCGCAATTCCTCATCGTCGCTGGGATCGTTGAGGCACATCAGTGGGCACTGGATCCGCTGCGGCTCCGCCACCAGCCTCGGGTACCCGCGCCCGGGCTCGCCTCCGTAGAACCTGGCCGTCTGCTCGGCCTGTCCCGGGACCGTCAGGGGCCCCTTGCTGACGGCGGCGACGTCAGGACGGCGGAACACCGACAGGATCGCGTCGCTGTCGGCGACGTAGGGGTCGGCGACGCAGGCGGCGATCCGGGGTTCGCGGGCCGCGCCCCGGACCGCCACCCATCCCCCGGGCTCGCCCCCGCCGTAGAAGGCGATGCGGGAGGGATCCACGTCGGCGCGCTCGGTCAGGTAGTCGATGCAGGCGCCGATGGCCACCTCGGTGTCGGGCCGGAAGTAAACGCCGTGGAAGGTGTTCAGGCCCATCCCCGGCAGGTCGGCCACAAGCACGTTGTACCCGTGTTCCACGCCCGGCGGCCCCACCCAGTAGTACAGCTCCTCGGAGATGTTGTCACCGATGATGACCGTGGGGTGCGCCTCGCCGCCGGCGTCCGGCCGCAGGAAATACGCAGGCAGGCGTTTGCCCTGGTAGGGAATGCCGGTGACCTGTATCGCAGGCGTGCTCAGCGCCGCGAACCGCCAGAACACCGAGCGGTAGTGCTCCACGCCCGCGCGGTAGGCCGGATCGTCGACCGGGAGCGCCAGGCACGCATGGTAGTAGTAGGTGACGGCGCGCAGGTAGGCCTCCCTGGCGCTGACCCCATGTCCACGACCGTCGGCCTGCCTGCCCGCTCGTTCGGCCTTCTCCCCCTGCTCCTGCCAGGCCCGTCGCCAGCTCTCGGGATCACCCTCCACGACCTTGGACGCGGCTGCCAGGCATTCACCAATCTCCGCCCCCTTGAACGTTGCGTGGTTCAGCAGCCGGGACCGGCGCGCGGGCGGCTGGCCGGGACGGGCGGGCGGCCTTGCCAGGGCGGCCCCCATCCGGGCCGGAGCCAGCGCGGGTTGCTGGCACCCGGGGAGCGCGGCGGCTGGTGCTGCCGGATGGGAGGCACTGATGAGCGGGCATCTGGGATCTCGGGAGGCGGGGAGGCTGCGGCGGGGCGGCCGCGGGCCGGGCTGGCGGTCGCGGGTGCGGTGGTGGCCGTGCCAGGTGCCGCGGCGGCCGCGGCCACCACCGCCCCGACCGCCTACGTCGCCAACCAAGGCAACGGCACGGTCACTCCGATCTACACCGCGACCAACACCGCGGGCACCCCGATCCCGGTCGGGACCGACCCGGACGCCATCGCGATCGTGGGAGGCTGATCGCCGCAGGCCACGCTGATCGCGAAGGCTGCGGACGGGCGGACCCGGGGCGGCATAACCTTGCGCAAGGCAGGGAGGCCTCGGCCAGGGCGCGGCGCATGGCTGCCCGCCTGGGGCCAGCGCGCTCCGATCGAAGAGCCACAGAGAGAGGCGAGTATGAGCGTCAGCAAACCTGAGGTCGACTTTCCCGGCGGCGAGCCGCCGACCGAGCTGGAGATCACGGACATCTGGGAAGGCGACGGCCCAGTGGCGAACCCGGGTGACGTGGTCAAGGTTCACTATGTCGGGGTCGCGTTCTCTACGGGCGAAGAATTTGACGCGAGCTGGGACCGGGGCGACCCCCTGCAGTTCGAGCTCGGCGCTGGGCGGGTCATCGCCGGCTGGGACCAGGGCGTGCAGGGCATGAAGGTCGGCGGCCGTCGTCAGCTGATCATCCCCCCGGGCCTGGCCTACGGGGACCGGGGCGCCGGGCGCGTGATCGCACCGGGCGAGACCCTCATTTTTGTGTGTGACCTGGTCTCGATCTGATGAACTTCCCAGCCACGCTGGAAGCGTTCTGTCCGTAGCTCATCGACCGGCACAGCCAACGCCCTGCGAGCACGCATGTGCGGGCGCTGGACGCTGTCGGACGCGCGCAGATCAGCGGTTCCGTTCTCATCAGTGATGGCGGGGCGACGTTCAGCTGACCGCGCAGATCGGCGGATGCTCGCCCGGCACCCGGGTCAGCTGACTGGTCCCGCACCGGCCTGTGCCACCGGCAAAGGTACAGCTCGCTCACCAGCCCAATCCGGCCAGGAGCAAGGCCTGGCGGCGAGCCGGTTTTCCAGGACGTCAGCCACCTGCGTAGACGAGCATGCCGCCGGGCACGGCCGACAGCGGGGCTTCTACCAGTCCCCGGATCGTGACCTGCCATGCGCGGTGACCATGTGACATGCGGAAGGCGGCCAAGAACTCCGAGCCGTCCGGGCTGGCTGCTGGCACGACCAGGAGGGAGCCGGCCTGGAAGACTGGCAGGGCCGGGGAGATCTGTTCGGGGCCGCCGGCGGCGGGGCCGCAGCCAGCAAGTCGCAAAACAGTCACACCGCCTACGGCCGACCCGTCCGTCGGTCGTTCGATAAGCGAGCGCCCAGTCTGTGTTCTGCTGCGAGGTGCGACTCCAAGGCGTCGTTCTGGGTGCCCTGGAACTGGCGCCCCGGGCAGGCCCGCCCGCGGCTTTCAGCTCGGGGGCTACGGCGCTCGTGCACCTCACTGCCGACACTTCCCGCAGTGTCATCTTGTGGGTGAAGTGCTTGACGAAGCCTGGTCGCCTCGTGAAGAGTTTGTTCACGGCGGCGACCGGTCGCCGAGCTGTGGAACATCCGCCCCAGTCGGGTTCCATCGGCGAAGGGGATTCGCCCTCTCGGTCGTCAACGTCACAGGCCATCTTCCAGCACCGCGTCACTGGGGGACGAGGGTGTCACGGGGAGGCTTGTCGATGACCAAGGATGCCAGCTTCAAGAAGGTTGTCCGGCGCCACGCCCAGGAGACTGGGCAGCGCTACACCGAAGCGCTCACGGACCTCGAGGGTCTCGGCGCGCGAATGCACCACGAGCCCGTTGCTGAGCAGCTTCTGGCCCATCTCCGGGATCGCTACGGCATTGAGCCGGTCGCGGCGACGAAGCTCAGTGTGCACAAGACCTACGTATTCCGTGTCGACCGCAAAGACGGCGAACCGTGGGTCGCCCGCGCGTTCCCCCCCGTTCGGCCGCGTGGCGGCGTCGAGGGCGACGCCGCGATCTTGCGATTCCTGGAGCGGCAGGACTATCCCGCGGAGCGCCTGGCGGTCGACGATGCGGTATCTGACTTTGATGGCAGCGCGGTCCTGGTGACGCGCTTGGTCGAGGGCGTCCAGCTCCCCGACAGTGCCGCGAAGTTCGCCATGATGGGTGAGCTGCTCGGACAGCTGCACGCGCTGCCGTACGACGCTTCCGCCGGCCGCCCGGGTGGGGCCAGTGGCGAGGACCCGAGCCGTGAGGGCATGCCCCGTCAGGACCTGCTGGCGGCTCTGTCGTTTCTCGACGCCGTCGACACGAAGGTCGCGGCTGGCGAGCGCGAGCGGTTCGAGCGGCTCCGCGACCAGGTGCGCTCGGCCGACGACGGTCGCGGCCTTCCGGAGAGTTTGCTTCACGGAAATCTCCTCCACGCCCCCGATCACGCCGTGCTCAGCGAACAGGGGCCAGTCGCGATCAACTGGAAGGCGTCCGGGCGCGGACCACGCATTGCCGACTTCGCTTACCTGATTTGGGGCACGGGTTCGTGGAACCCACGTCGGCCGAACCAGGAGCGCATCGACGCTGCCGTCAATGCCTACCGCCGGTACGTCGAGCCGACCGGCGAGGAGCTCGACCGGCTCGAGGCGGTCATGTACATCCGGACTCTCTACCTCGCCTGTTTCGGTTACCGCCGCGCCGTCACCAATGGCCAGACATTCAACGAATGGGGCTTCATCCGACCGCGGGAATACTTCAATGCCACTGCAGCCGCGACCCGAGCCGCGTTCGGACGGTAGGTCGTCAGTGCGGCAAGGGAACGACCTGATTCGTCGGCGGCCCGCCGGAGTACTCGCGCCAGCGCGCCCATTGAGATCCCGGAGGACATCTTCGGAGCAATGCTTGAGACCTGTGGACCGGCTGGGAAGGGGTGTACCTTCCCGGTGACCGTGTCGAGTCTCAAGCAATGACCGGCGTTGGCGCGCCGGGCGGGAAGGTACGACCCGATGCTCACCGTAGTATCTGGCGAGGGCTGTGGCCACGAGGGCGGGACGGATCACGCGCTGTCGCTGATCGATGAGATCGTCCGTGAGGGTGCCCGGCGGATGCTGGCCGAGGCGCTGCAGGCCGAGGTGGACGCTTACATTGCCCGGTTCGCTGGCGAGCGCGACGGGGAGGGCCGGCGCGTGGTGGTGCGCAACGGCTATCACCGGCTGCGGGAGATCCTGACCAGTTCGGGCGCGATCGAGGTAACGGTGCCGCGGGTCAACGACAAGCGCACCGACCCGGCCACCGGCGAGGGGCAGCGGTTTTCCTCGGCGATCGTGCCGCCATGGGCCCGCAAGACCCCGAAGATCACCGAGGTGCTGCCGCTGCTGTACTTGCACGGCCTGTCCTCCGGGGACTTCGTGCCCGCCCTGGGCCAGTTCCTCGGCTCGGCTGCCGGGCTGTCACCGGCGGTGATCACGAAGCTGACCGACGCCTGGAAGGCCGAGCAGCGTGCTTTCGCGGCCCGCGAGCTGTCCGGCGTGGACTATGTCTGCCTGTGGGCCGACGGCATCCACGTGAACATCCGGCTGGAGGAGCACAAGCTGTGCCTGCTGGTGATGATCGGCGTCCGCGCTGATGGCCGCAAGGAACTCATCGTCCTGGCCGATGGCTACCGTGAGTCGGCGGAGTCGTGGGCTGACCTGCTGCGCGATTGCGCCCGGCGCGGGATGCGCGCCCCGGTGCTGGCCGTCGGAGACGGCGCGCTGGGGTTCTGGAGCGCGCCGCGCGAGGTGTTCCCTGAGGCCCGGGAGGGCCGCTGCTGGTTTCACAAGACGGGTAACGTCCTGGCCGCGCTGCCGAGGTCCGCGCACCCGGGCGCGAAGAAGGCCCTGGCCGGGATCTGGGGCGCCGAAGACAAGACCCGCGCCCGCGCCGCGGTGAAGGCGTTCGAGGCGGCCTACGGCGCGAAGTTCCCCAAGGCGGTGGCGAAGATCACCGATGACCTGGACGAGCTGCTCGCGTTTTACGACTACCCCGCCGAGCACTGGGTGCATTTGCGCACGACCAACCCGATCGAGTCGACTTTCGCGACGGTCCGGCACCAGACCAAGGTCACCAAAGGTCCCGGCTCGCGGGCTTCGGGCCTGGCGATGGCGTTCAAGCTCATCGAGTCAGCGCAGGCCCGCTGGCGCGCCGTGAACGCGCCCCATCTGGTCGCGCTGGTCCACGCCGGCGCCCGTTTCGAAGACGGCGAGCTCGTCGAACGGCCCGACGGCCACGCGCCGCCCGCCGCTGCCTAGCCGATTCTGGAGGCGATGAGGGTGCCGGCTACGTCACGCCAGAGGATCGAGATCGCCGACTACAACCCGGCCTGGCCGGTGCTGTTCGGCGAGCTAGGGCGAACGTTGCGGGCGGCGCTGGGCGCGGTGGCGCTGCGGATTGACCACATCGGCTCAACCGCGGTCCCCGGCCTGGCCGCCAAGCCGATCATCGACGTGCAGATCTCGGTCGCTGCCTTCGAGCCCATCGAGGCATTCAAGGACCCGCTGGAACAGCTGGGCTATGTCTACCGCGCGGACAACCCCGAGCGCACCAAACGGTACTTCCGCGAAGCCCCCGGCAGCCGCCGGACCCATCTTCACGTCCGGCGCGCTGGAAGCTTCTCCCAGCAAGTACCCCTGCTGCTGCGCGACTACCTGCGCACTCACGCCCACGCCGCGGCCGAGTTCACCACCGTGAAGCGGCGCCTGGCCGGGCAGTTTCCCTTCGACGGCGCGAGCTACACCGACGCCAAGGCCCCCTACGTCTGGGAGATCATCCGCCGGGCGGACGAGTGGGCACAACTGCAGGGCTGGCAGCCGGGACCAAGCGATGCCTGAATCAAAAGATCTTGATCCACAGGTCTTGACAATTGCTTCATCTTCGAGGGGGTCAGCGGGCTATGTCTGGCGCTGCCCGAGGCGACGATGCGCGTCGACGAATCACTAGTCAGAGAGAGATCTACGGCGTACTCGTTCGACATCGCCGGAGGTCGTTCTGGTTGCTCATGGCACGGGAGGACCCGGCCGGCAGGCTCGCTCCGCTGGCCGACCGACAGCGGTGCGTGCGGCACGGCAGACGGACGTGTCACGCCACGATCTCGTTCACAGCTGCGCCATCTGAGCCTGCATCGGTTGCGCGGGCGGCGGCATGCTCGCGACCTTCATGCGTAGTGCCTTGAAGGCCGGATCGAAGATCCCCGAGAAGCTGGGGAACGGTTGAATGGTGTCGCTCAGCACCTCCAGCGGAACGCGGGCACGGATAGCGAGCGTTGCCTGCTGCAGCCATTCTCCCGCTTCGGGCCCGAGCGCGTAGGCGCCGGTCAATCGGGAGCCATCGCTGAGCAGCGTCAGGAACCCGTTCGTCTTGGCATAGGCGTGGGTGTAGGTGGCGGTCTTGGGCACTTCCGACACCAGCGTCGTGACGCTGTACGGCGCCTCTGCGGCACCGACCGCAGCAGCCTGCGGGTCGGTGTAGGTGACGCGCGGGACGGCCTCGTAGTTCGCCGTGTGGTTTTCCCCCGCGATGTTGGCCGCCACTACGTCGCCCTCATACTCCCCAACATGCGTCAGGGGCCAGATCCCGTTCACGTCTCCGATGGCCCAGAGCCGCTCACCGGCGCACAAGTACTGATCGACCCGGATCCCGTGCGGATCGACCTCGACGCCGACGGTCTCGAGCCCGATCCCTTCGACACGGGGCCGGCGACCGGTTGCGAGGAGCAGTCGCTCACCCCGCACCTCGGTGCCATCCGAGAGCTTGACAACATAGTCATCTCCGTCTCGCAGGGCGTTCGCGGCGTGGACTCCGAGGCGCAGCTGGATCCCGTCCCGCCGCAGGGCCTCGGCGAGCGCCTCGCCAAGCGAAGCAGGCTCGCGCGGGATGACCCGATCGGCGCCCTCGACGAGCACCACCTCCCCTCCGAGCCGCCGCACCACCTGCGCGATCTCCACACCGGCCGACCCGCCACCAAGCACGATCAGGCGGCGCGGGACGGCCTTCATGCCAGTCGCCTCCCGCGTGCCCCACACCCCCTCGAGGCCGTCGATCCCGGGGATGGGCGGCACGACGGGATCCGAGCCCGTCGCCACGACGACGTGCTCGGCAGTGTGCCGCGCGCCGTCCACCTCGACAGCGCCGGGCCCGGCGAGCCGGCCGACTCCGCGGATGAGCGCGATGCCCCGATCCGCCAGCCACCGCTCCTGTCCCGCATCCGAATAGTCGGACACCATGTAGTCCCGCCAGTCCAGCGCCGCCTGCACGTTCACCTGCGCGCTGGCGCCGACGTCGCGGGCGCCCTGAACGGCCTCGCCCGGTCGCAATAGCGACTTGGAGGGGATGCACGCCCAGTAGGAGCATTCGCCGCCTACCAACTCTCGCTCGACGACGGCCACCCGAAGCCCCCGCGCCGCGATCGCTGCCGCGCAGTGCTCGCCTGGCGCACCGCCGCCCAGCACGATCACGTCGAAGTCGCTCACGTCCTCAGCTCCTGCCCGGTCTGCTCACGCACCATGTACTCGGAGCACCAGTCGGACCAGCCCTCGTCGGCGGCGCCGATGCGCTTCTCATGTTCGCCGTGCACGGCCGCTCGCTGCAGCGAACTAGCCAGGTCGCCGGCCGAGGTGAGCGCCATAGTGGATCCGTCGATTCGGCCGGGCAACCGGGCTGTCACTTCCTGGAGGAGCCATGTGTTGCCGTCCGGGTCCGCGAACGTGGCGAAGGAGCCGGACCGTCGTGCCCAGGCGCAGGGCCGTCCACGCGGTCGCCCGCCGCGAGAGGTCGGAACTGGGCCCCTGGCGACCCCGGATGGAATACCAGCTGGGCGCCGGCGGCGCCGGTGCCCGGCACGATCAGGTAGAGCCCCTGTGCCGTGCCGGGAACGGTCGGCGTGATCTTCGTCCCGAACTGGACCAAGCATCCGGGTTGCCGGTGGGGTTAACTGGACCACCCAAAAGCCATTGTCGCAGGAAGAGGCCGCGTCAAGCCGTCGGCCCAGCTGCGGATGGAACGCCTTGGGCCGGTGGACATCAGCGATGGGGATCACGACCGTCTCGAACCTCGAATCGAAGCCGACGCTTGCGCTGTTGCTCCCGGCGTCCGGCACGTATTCCTCCCTCGTGCTCGCCTGCCGTCCACTGCGTCGCGCGGTTCATTGTCGCACCTTCCCCGCGCGATAGCACCGGGCAGTCGAGAGCCGGGCACGGACATCGCTGACCTCTTGTTCGGGCGTGCCCTCCGGAACGTGGGTGGTCATGGTGACGAGATACTCCATGCTCAGCTCCCCTTGATCGGTCCTGGGCCGGATGGGCCCTCCGTCTGGCTGCCGCGGGGAATAGCACCCCAGTCTGATCCGCGTGGTCTCGGTGACCGGCGCCGACGTCGTGGTCAGCTCGCGCAGGTGCAGAGATGGCGATGGTTCTGTCGGCGGGAACCCCGCGGCCTGATTTGGCCCAGCGGCCGGGCTGCGCGGTGCGCCGCGGGTGACGATGCACGGGCTTTGAATGCCGGTGTGAGCTTTCGTTTGGGCGGTACCGGGATGAGGATGTTGCCCGAGGGCGAGGAACGGCGGGTCCGCGGATGCTGTCCGCGCCGCAAATGAGCAAACGACGTGGAGATGCCCTGGTTTCCGGAGTTCGCCAGCGCCGTGGAGCTGGTGCGCAGCCAGACCCGCGCCGCTGGCCTGGCTGATCCGGCAGTACCTCGCCGCACTGAACAAAGGGTGACCCTCACGGCCTGGAGACAGTGTGGCCGGGGTGAGGTGGTGATCTACGATCCTCGCGCCGGATAGGTGCGCGGCCATCCGCAGGTACGGCAGTTCATCAGCCGCAATCTGTCCTGGCTGGCCGGCCTGCACGCCAGTACCGAGACCGTGGCGTCCACCCTTGCGGACGGGCGGGCTGTGCCCTCCTCGAGTCCGGGGACGTTCATCCCGGCGGTGTCATCGGGCGCTACCAGGCCGCGCTGGGCGCTGGTGACGTCGAGGCGGTGGTGCGCTCCTTCGCAAAGCAGGGTGGGCTCGAAGAGCCGCGAAGACGGCTGGGCCAGGTCACCCGTGGCCGACGCGGGGCCTCCCCAACATCGGTAGCGCATTAGAGCTACGCTGCGGTACGATGGGCCGGGAAGGGGCTGCCGTGGCTGCGAGCACATCGTTCCGTATCAGTGACACGTCCAGGGCTCGTCTGGCGTCACGCGCCGCTCACGAGGGCATGACCGCTACGGCGCTGCTGGATCAGCTCATCATGGAAGGAACTGACCAGCTTGACTACCCGGGAATCATCTTCCGGGGACCTGCCCATGACCGGCGCGCGGCGCTGGCCGCAGGCCCGGATGTGTGGGAGGTTGTCGCACGGCTGCAGGAGCTGGAAGGCAGTGAGGAGCGCCGGATCAGCCTCCTGGCGGCTGAGTCGGATCTTCATCCCCGGCTCGTCCGCATCGCCTTGGACTATGCCGCGGAACACGCTGACGAAGTCAGGGAACGCATCGACCGTAACCGGGAAATGACGGAACGGAGCCGCACGATGGCCCGCCAGCGTGAATCACTGCTGGCGTGACATCGTTCCTCATCGATGAGATGTTCCCGGCAGCCACCGCCGAAATACTGCGCGATACCCATGGCCAAGACGCCGTCCACGTTCGTGAGGTGGGCCTGAGCGCAGCAGATGACACCCAGGTAGCCGCGACCGCCCGGGCAGAGGGCCGGGCGGTCGTCACCGAGAACGCGGCGGACTTTGCCGCCGAGCGCGACGTAGCGCTGGTATTCATCCTGAAGAGGAACCTGCCAGCGGGAGGTGGGCAAGCTGCCGCACTGGCCGGGATCCTGGACCGCTGGGCACAGGAGTTCCCGGACCCCTACCTCGGGCACCACTGGCCACGAACGGACTGATCAACCCGCGGTCCCCAAACGGATGGTAAGCCAGGGGCCTTTATCCGACCCCGACAGAATTATGGCGTCAGAAAAACCGTTCTCACGGTCAAGACGCATTATGGTTCATCCGGCTTGAGACTAGGCCGGCTGACCCAGCGTCCCTCTGTGGTCATCCAGGGCTTTCACCTGAACCAGCCGCGCAGATCGACCGTATGTGCACGATTCTCAAGCTGGCCGAGCCAGCCTGCACATCGGTCCAGAACGGCGGGACTGTGCGCGACTGCTGCCAGCGAGTTGGTTACTCACTGCGATCGGCCTGAGTTGGGCCAAATTAGTGTGCACCTGTTCGGCCACGCGACGGTTGCCGGTTTCATGATCCGGCCATGTGCCTGCCGGTGCCGGGACGCCAAGGGTCTGGCCGCCTGTTAGCGGGATCCTTGATCCCCGATCGGACGCCCTGGTTGGTCATCGGCTCGTCATCGAAGCGCGGGATGACATGCAGGTGAGGGTGGAGCCCGTTATCGTTCCAGCCGAGCGTGTAGCTGTCCGGAGCGAGCCGCTTGTGCAGCTCGGCTCGAACGAGAAGCAGCAGTTCCCGCGTTGCTGCCCACTCCTCGGCGGTCAGGTCGAACACAGAAGCCCGGTGAGCTTTGGGGACGAGGGCGCCGCCGCCCGGCATGACGTCGGGCGGATCACGGGGGTCTCTGGTCGAGGTGTAGATGCAGAACTCGTTCTCGAAGTACGGGTCTGCCTCGCGCAACTTCTCGTGATCGCAAAAGACACAGCCTTCAGTCATAGGACCGTTCTACCTTAGGAGGGTTAGTGCACAAATCTGCTCAACCCAAACGAGAACCCGCAGGTCAGGCGCCTGCCTGGGGACACTTGGCCCACGACTAGAGCGAGGGGTGGGCGGACCGGGAAGGCGCCCGTCGCGGAAAGTGAAGAACCGTCAGATAAAGGTGGAGTCGCGCTCACACATAACATCGACTATATGCCGCGCATCGAGTGAGCGTCTGGGGCGATCGGCTTGCGCAGAACGCCTTGTTCTGCGTCGTCACGACTGTGAGACGGTTTGGGGCTCGCCGGGTTTGATGCACACCTGAGCTTGGACGGTTCTCAGCCCATAAAAGTCTCGACGGCTCGGATGAACCTCGCTGCGTCCTGGAACAAGAAAGCGTGGCCGGCATCGTCAAACAGAAGCAGCTTCGCACCGGGCACGCTGCTGGCCAGAAGCCGCTCGTTGGCCGTCGCCATGAACCGGTCCCGGGTTCCGCCGGCGACCAGCGTGGGCACCCGAATATCTCCTGTCAGCCGGCCGACTGCGTCCTGTCCTGCCATCCATCGCTGGGCTGCGAGGTACTGGCTGCGAAATGTGGCGGCGGAGACCTCGTAGAAGCCGGGGTACTGCTGGATGGCGTTGAGGTAAGCCCTGACTGCGGCGGCTTGATTGTTCGGGAAGAGCTGAGCCACGACCTTCGCGGGTTTCAGGCCGGACACGGTGGTGAAAGGTGGGAGGGGCAGTGCCTTCCCGGTCCCTACGGCGGTAGCGGCCAGGATAAGCCGGCTTACCTGGGCCGGATGGCTGACTGCCAGAGCCTGCGCGATCATGCCTCCCATTGACCATCCGAGCACGGCCGGGCGGCGCAGCCGAAGCGCGGAGATCAGGGCGCTCGTCTGGCTGGCCATGGCTGTGATGCTCAGCGACGCCGGCGCCGAGGCCGCAGAGGTCCGGCCGACCCCGGCGTTGTCGAAGACCACAACTTTGTGATCGGCGGCCAGGGCGTCAACGAAACTCGGCGGCCAGCCGTCCATGGAGGCATCCGCTCCCGTGATGAGCAGCAGCGCGGGCCCGCTGCCCAGCTCGCGGTACGCGACCGTCCCGGCGGAGGTGCGGACGACGCGTATGGGTGCGGTCAGTACATCCGGGCCGCCGCCAGACCCGCATCCCGCCAGAGCCGCCGCCGCGCAGCACACCGCCAGCATCCAGCTGACCGGGAGCCTCATGCGCTGCGCCCGGGCCGACATAATGACTAACCTGCTTGCTGGGCGAGCAGCTCTGGCCGACATCGTGACTCCTGCATGCGACGGGATGGCCTGACAAAGTCAAGATATATCTCGTTCACGGAGACGACAAGATATATCTTGATCGCAGTCCTGACTTGGCCGCGAAAGCTGAATCACCAGCACCAACCGTCCAGCCCACCGCTCCAGCGACAAGAACAAGCGCACCGTCGACACCATCACCGCGCGCCGCGACAACGGCCAGCGGCCTTTCGTCTTCGACCAAAACACCCCCGGCACCCGCTGACCAGCACCCCAAAGAACACAGAGCCGCCGAGACAACACGACCGCGCCAGATTCCCCCTCATGCGGTACCGAGCGACACCTGAATCAAGCTGCCCAAGCCGCGCCGAACGGCGGGCCGGGGTTCCCCTGAAAGCGTGGACACTTCGAATTGGCTGATCTTGCCCTGTCCGTGCTTCCTGATAGCTGCCATGTTGCGCCGGAGCGCAGGGCCTGTCCAGGGAGGAACG
>Ga0335075_10002496_pt1 | contig 29491 bp, 32 predicted proteins | sample Lox_Sample_24_FD_206723 | JGI IMG/M metagenome (GOLD analysis project Ga0335075, IMG submission 206723) | Soil microbial communities from Loxahatchee National Wildlife Refuge, Florida, United States - Lox_Sample_2.4 | ecosystem: Environmental > Terrestrial > Soil > Wetlands | place: USA...
GGGTGTGGGCCGCCGCCGAATTGGATGGTGACGCCCTGACGGGTGGCATCGGTGACGTTCAGCGAATCACCGCTATACCACCCACCGGCGCAATAGATTCGGGTGCCCATGTCGACGGATTCCACGATCCGCTGGATCAGCCCTGCGGCGCCCACGCATTCGAAGACGACGAGCGAACCCCACAGCCCACGCTCGGCGCGCAACTCGCGCCACACGTCGAATGGTGATGTTTCGGCGGGATCGACGGCGATGTGCGCTCCGAAGCGGTCGCAAGCCAGGTCACGGCGCTCGGAGTTGTAGTCCGACACGATGATCGGCTCGACGCCCCGGCTGGCCAGTGCGGCGACAGCCGACAGCCCGATCGCACCGGCGCCGACCACGACCGGCACCTCCCCGGGCTCCATCCGCGCTGAGCGGACGTAGAACTCACCGACCGCAAACGCGTCGGTGAGAGCGGCGGCGTCGCTGGATACGCCGTCGTCGACGGACTTCGCCAATGCCTCGGCGATGACCACCAATTCGCCGAAGCTGCCCTGCGCCTCGGGGTGCTGACCGATGATCCGCGCGCCGTGGGCTCCGCCGTTGACCAGACGGATCGGGATCGACGTCACCCGGGTGCCCACCGGAAACTGTTCTGTGCAGTCGGGACCGAGGCCGACGACTTCGCCGACGAACTCGTGGCCGAGCACGATGTCACGATTCGCGTCGTAGAGCGAACGCCCGGTCGGGTCGTTGATTCCCATCTCTGGGTGATCCATGAAATGCACGTCCGAGGCGCAGATCGCGGTGCTCAGTGTTCGCAGGAGCAGCTCGCCCGAACCGGGAACTGGATCGGCGATCTCACGGACATCGAGGCGCCCGTCGCGCAACACCACCGCACGCATCCGCACACTCCCCTGTGTTGGCACGTCTCGAATATTCGAGATAGCATCTCGATAATTTGAGCATCACACTAAGAACCGCGCAGGAAGGAAGTCAAGACATTCCGCCGTCGGCTCCCACCACGCGCGTGCTCGATGTCGTCGAGCTGCTCGCCGGGTCCGGCAACGAGCGACTGAGGTTTTCCGATGTGGTACGCAGACTCGGGCTGACCCAGGCGACCGCGCACGCCATCTTGACGACGCTGTGCGACCGCGGTTGGGCCAGCCGTGATCCGGTCGACAAGACCTTTTCACTGGGGCCTGCCCTGGCCGTGGTGGCGACGCGGGTCGAGACCGCGCGCCCGCTGGCGCACTCCGCCCGAACAGCGGCGCTGCAACTGGCCGAGGAATTCGGTTATGCCACATCGGTTGTCGAGCGGTTCGGCGATTCGCTGGTGATCACCGCTTTCGAGGATGCCGGCCAGCAGTCTGGCGGCGCACCCGGCGACCGGATCCGCTACGCCCCGCCGTTCGGGGTTGCGTTCGCCGCCTGGGACAACGACGACGGACAGCGCGAGTGGATTCAGCGCAGCGCAGCAACGAATTCCGCGCTGGCGCGTCGGCTCGAAGAGGTGCTGGCCCGCACCCGTGAACGCGGGTTCGACGTGGACTGCACGACGCCGGCATTGACCGAGGCGGCGCGGGTGGTGGGCACTCTGCCCAGTGACGGACTGCCCGACCATGTTCGCGAGATCACCGATCAGCTGCTGATGGAGTTCACCACGATCGGCTTCCTCTCCGACGACGAGACCGCGCGTCAAGCGCAGCCAGTGGCGACCATCGCCGCGCCGGTGTTCGACCACCGCGAACGGGTAGCGATGATCGTTGCCGTCCACCCGCTTGCGGCCCTGACCCGCAAGCGGATCGACTCCATCGGACGGCGCGTTATGCAAGCAACGACGAACCTACACAGGAGCGCATCGAATGGACCTGCAACGGATCAGCGACGAACTGGAAATCACCGCGCTGCTCACTAGATACGCCCACGCCGTCGACACCAAGGACTGGGCGTTGTATCGATCGGTGTTCACCGACGATGCACACATCGACTACTCGTCCACGGGCGCCATCGCCGGCGGCCGCGAACAGGTCGCCGATTGGCTGGCGCAGGGATTCGCCACGATTCCGATGTCGATGCACTACATCACCAACATCGAGAGCCAGATCGACGACGACACCGCCCAGGTGCGCGCGATGTTCTACAACCCCATGCAGCTACCGGGGATGACCGGCCTCAGCTACTGCGGTGGCTACTATTACCACGAATTGATCCGGACCCGCGACGGGTGGCGCAGCCGCAGCTTGCGGGAAGACAACGTCTGGTTCATCAACTCGCCCGGCTCCTGACCGGCGTGCGATGTGCGTACTAGGTCGGTGTGAACTGACTCAAATCGTAGATGCCGAGGCTCTTTTCGATATCGGCGACTTTATCGACGACCCCTTCGAACCCGGCCTGACCGAACCGCCGATGTTACTCGTCCTCGAAGATCTCGGCCATATCGCGAAACTCCTTGGCGGGCATGACTTGACGCACCGCCGGGAAAACGACCGTATCTTCACGCGCCTCATGGGGCTCATACATCCGGATGAACGCCGACATGTCCTGCACCAGGGCCCCTTGCTTGGCCTGGTCGAGCGCTGACGCGGCGCTGGTGGCAGCGAGCACCCGGTCGGTCAGCACGCGACCCCGCGCGTGCTGGGTGCGCAACACAGCGGTGACGTCGGCGAGTTTGCCCGCCTGTTCCAGCTTGGGGAAGACGTGCTGCTCTTCGAGTTGCTCGTGATAGTCCTCGATGAAGCTTCGAACAATGGCGGCCGCAGCATTGAGCGGTTGGGCGGGAAGCTGATCGCCGGCGTCCAGGCGGCGGAGTCCTTCTCGATAGATCAGCAGTACGCGTTTGAGCACTCCGTGCTCGCGCATCAAGTCTTCGGGTGGTGTGACCGGCACTTCGTCCGCTGCCGGTGCGCCAGACTCGCCTGCCTTGGGCTGCGGATTGCCGCATGCCGACAAAGCGATGGCACACGCGGTTGATATCGAGATCCCGAGAAGGTGACGTCGGTCCACTGCCGGGCGCGGCTGTTCTGTCACGGTCACCCCTTTCTTCGCCTAACCCCAGCATCGGGTCGCCGCGTCGTCAACGGGCGTTCAGCCCGGTAGCCGCTGGCCAGAGGCCGTGGTCAGCGGCCAGCTTGTTATATGGGCTAACTACTTGTTATACTAGCTAAGTAACCTTGATCTGAACCGTATGACTTAGGAGCACGCAATGCCGCGCACCGACAACGACACCTGGGACCTGGCGACCAGTGTGGGAGCGACAGCAACGATGGTTGCCGCCGCCCGCGCCGTCGCCACGAAGGCCGATAACCCCCTGATCGACGACCGGTTCGCCGAACCGCTGGTCCGGGCCGTCGGCGTGGATTTCCTGACGAAGTGGGCCGCCGGCGACCTGGACGCCGCCGATATCGACGACGACGAGTCCAGCTGGAAACTCGAGCAGATGCCCGACGCGATGGCCGTTCGCACCCGCTTTTTCGACTCGTTCTTTGCCGACGCGACGCAGGCCGGCATCCGCCAGGCGGTAATCCTGGCGTCCGGTCTTGACGCGCGCGCCTACCGGTTGGACTGGCCCACCGGCATGACGGTCTTCGAGGTCGACCAGCCGCAGGTGATCGCTTTCAAGACCAGCACGTTGGCCGATCTCGGCGCCGAGCCGACAGCCGACCGCCGTGCGGTCGCCGTCGATCTCCGACACGATTGGCCGGCCGTGTTGATCGAAGCGGGCTTCGACAAGAGCCAGCCCACCGCGTGGATCGCCGAGGGACTGCTCGGGTATCTGCCGCCAGAAGCGCAAGACCGCTTGCTGGACAACATCTCCGCGCTCAGCGCTGACGGCAGCCGGCTTGCCACCGAGGCGATCCCGGACATGTCGGACGTCGACCACGAGCAAGCGCGGGAAATGATGCGCAAGGCCACCGAGAAATGGCGTTCGCACGGCTTCGACCTCGAGTTCTCCGAACTCGGGTATGAGGGCGACCGCAACGACGTCGCCGCTTACCTGGACACCTTGGGTTGGCACTCGACGGGCCGGCCGATGAGTGAACTGTTGGCCGACAACGGACTTCCGCCGGTCCCGCAGGGCAACGACTCGGTGTCGGTGGCCGACACGATCTACTACACGTCGCTCAAGTGACCGCCGCAGCGCGACGTCGCGGATTCAACGACGCCGTCACGCGGTTCTGGGGTTTCGCGGCCCCGGCGTATAACCTGCCGTTTCTGCAGCAGTGGGTCTACCGGCCGGCGCACGACGAGGTGATTGGGCAGCTACGCGCGCATTCTTCTGCGCGCGTAGCTGACATCGCCTGTGGCACGGGGATTTTGGCCGACCGAATCGAGCGCGACCTGCATCCCGCGCAGGTCTACGGCGTGGACATGTCCGAGGGCATGCTCAAGGCGGCCCGCGCCCGTTCCACGGCTGTGCAGTGGATGCACGGTCCGGCCGAGCAACTTCCGTTCGACGACGGGGCGCTGGATGCGGTCGTGACGACGTCGGCGTTTCACTTCTTCGACCAGCCCGCGGCGTTGCGTGATTTTCACCGGGTGCTGTCGCCCGGCGGGCTGGTGGCCGTCTCCACTCTCAGTGCGCGGCAACTCCTCCCGCAGCGGCCGGCGACCAGTCGATGGAAGCCGGCACATCACCCGTCGGCGGCCGAGATGCGCCGACTGTTCGAGGACGCGGGCTTTACCGTCGCCGAGCAGCACCGAGTCCGGCGGCCGCTGTTGACTCGGGCGATCTCAGACCTGATCACGGTCGGCGTCAAGGACTGACGGGGCCTTCCCCACCAGCTCGGTCGCCGGCTCGTCCCAGCGATCGAGGTTCACCACTTCGCTCAACGGTCGCCGACGAACCGGGCCGTGCCTGCCCTTGGGCCAGCCCACCACGACGTGTCCGGCGATCATCCAGTCGTCGGGCACGCCGACCGCGCCGCGCAGCAACGGCTCGCCGCCGTAGGCGCCCCAGCTGGTCAGACACGCACCCAGACCCTGGGCGCGGGCCGCCAGCAAGAAGTTCTGCATCGCCGGAAAAATGGATCCACCGAGCAGCAGCTCGGAAGCCGTCGGAAAATGCTTCTGCGCGAACAGAACCGAGGTGAATTCGCCGGCCCGATCGTGCAGCTCGTAGGTCGCGCGATTGGCGCGGGCCCGGCGGCTGTCGTCGTCGTCGGCTGGCCGACTCATCCCGTAAACGGGTTCGATCACCGCCAAAGCACGTGCCGCCGCCTTGGCCACCACCGCCCGCTGCTCGGCCGACCGCAGCACGATGAAGCGCCAGGCCTGCGCGTTGGCGCCCGACGGCGCCCACATCGCCGCCTGCAAACACTGCGACAACGTCGCGTCGTCGACCGGTTCGTCGGTGAACCGCCGGATCGTCCGCGCGGTCGACATCGCCTCCCACACGTCACTGGTTGCTTCAGACATGCAGGCTCCGTTCTGGTTTCCCTTCGGGAGAACCTAGTGCGCGCAGCCCAGCGAAGGCAGCACCGAAATCACCGGCCACAACATGCTCGCTTCACCCAGCGCCGCCAACTGGTAGTTGGTGCCCGCCGGCAGATGCAGCTGCTGTTCGAGTTGTGTCTGGATGCGCTGTACGCCATCGGGATGGAAAAACGACCAGACCAGACCGATTGTGAGGTACACACCGCCGAGCCACAGCGCGGTCTCGGTCAGCCCGGCGACGCTCACCCGATGGCTCAGCACCCGCCGCAGCGCAGTCAACACCGCTTCAACCCACGCAGACGTTGGCGAGCAACAGCGCCGGCCACAAGGCGATGGATCCGATCACCGATACCAGTAACTCGACGCCGCCCATTCGGTGGAAGGGCTCGGTGTGGGTGCTCGACCAGACCAGACCGATGATCAGGTACGGCCCGGCGACCAGTAGCCCGATGCCGAGCAGCTCGGCGATGCTCAGCTCGAAATCCATCAACTGACGAAACCTGGCGAGCATGATCCGCGATGTTAATAGCGATTTCGCCGTCACGGGGCCGTGTTTCCTAATGTCAGGTGCGCGGAGGGCGGGGGTCGTTGGGATCGGTCGGGTCTGGGTCTCCGAACCATCGCGACGGCGCGTGCTCGCCGTATGCATCGTGCCAGTCCCACCATTCGTAGGGCGGACTCTGTGGGTAGCCCTCGGGCGAGTCTTCCCAGGTCTCCTGGCGGCCGAGCGCGGTCATGTCCAGGAAGCTCCAGGTGTTGCCCAGCACCTCGTCGCCGCGGCCATTGATGAAGTAGGTGCGGAACACCCGCTCGCCGTCGTGGATGAACACGTTGGTGCCGTGCCAATCGTCCACACCGAAGTCGGCGTCGAAGCTATCGGTGATCGTGTACCACGGCATCTGCCAGCCCATCCGCGCCTTGAGGCGCTCGATGCCCGGCTGCGGCGCACGCGAGGCGAACACCAGCGTGGTGTCGCGGGCGTTGAGGTGAGCCAGATTGCCGATGTGGTCGGCGATCATCGAACAGCCGCGGCAGCCGTGATCGGGCCAGCCGTCGATGTCGGGCCCGACGAAAGCGCGATACACGATCAGCTGTCGGCGGCCCTGAAAGAGACCCAAGAGGCTGACCTTTCCCTCCGGCCCCTCGAACTCATACTCCTTCTCCACCGCCAGCCACGGCATCCGGCGTCGCTCGGCGGCCAGCGCATCATGGGCCCGCATCACTTCCTTTTCCTTCGCCCGCAGTTGTTGGTGCGCAGCCGCCCAGTCCTGCGCCGACACGATCGGGGGTGTGTTCATTGGTGATCTCCGCCCTTCGCTTTTAGTTACTTCCGGCCAGCGCCGACAGGCCTGCGGCTGTGAGCAGGTATGCGCCGTGGTCCCGGTGTTGGCCGCCGGCGAGCTCCAGTACCGACTGGCCGACCTGCTCCGCGGTGAGCGCGGGTCCAGCGGCCTGTACGAATGTCTCGACATCGACGCCCTGCCGACCGGCGTAGGCAGCCACCGCGTTGGCGCCCAGCTCAGTGGCCGGCGTCAGCCGCGGCAGCACAGACACGAAGCTGATCCCCAGCCCGGCCCGCTGCGACTCGATCGCGGCATAGTCGGCGATGAATTTGACGGCGGCCTTCGCCCCCGCGTAGCCGCCACTGAGCGGTGACCCGTTGACCGCGGCACCGCTGGACATCACGATCACCGAGCTGCCCGGCGCCAGCGGGCGCCGCAACGCCTGGCTGCACCAGTGGAAGGCCTGCGCAACATCCACGTTCCAAGTCTGGCTGAAGCTTTCCCACGTCTGTTCCTGCAACGGGCTCATCGTCGGGCTCGCGCCCGCGCACAGCACCAACGTGCGCGGCTGGTGTTGATCAATGAGCCGGCCGGCCACGTCGGGATCGGACGCGTCGGCGGCGACCGCGGTGAAGGTGTCGCCGAGGTCGTCGCGCAGCTCATCGAGTTGCGCGCTGCCGCGTGCGACGCCGACGACGTGCGCGCCGGCCGAAGACAGCGTCGCAGCGATGGCGCGACCGAACCCTCGGCTGGCGCCGGTGACAATCGCCGTCGTGCCGGTCAGCGCGGCGGCCTGAATCTGAGTCGGTTTGTTAATGGTCATGGTGATTTCGATACGTGGCCGCGCCGAAATTCATCGCTGCGCGACCGATGAATTTTGCCGGCCGGGTGTCTCTTTACTGATGTAGCGTTTCCGTCTCCGCCGACTGTGATGAGGAGAAGGCCGTGCCCGCCCAGGAAGATTTCATCGAGCAGGCCGCGCCGTTCCGTGGCGAGTTGATCGCGCACTGCTACCGCATGCTCGGCTCGGTCCACGACGCCGAGGATCTCGTCCAGGAGACCTATCTGCGGGGCTGGCGCGGCTACCAGGCGTTCGAGGAACGCGCCGCGCTGCGGACCTGGCTGTACCGCATCGCGACCACTGCATGCCTGCGCGCGCTGGAGAAACGGGCCCGCCGCGTGTTGCCCGCGGGGCTGGGTGCCGGTTCGCATGACCCGGATACCGATCTTGATGCAAGCGCAGGCAGCTATCACTGGCTCGAGCCGCTGCCGGACACCCCGGCATCCGAGACACCCGAGACCGCGTTCGGTGCACGCCACAGTGTGCGGCTGGCGGTCGCCACCGCGCTGCAAGAACTTCCGGCTCGTCAGCGCGCGGTGCTGATCCTGCGTGACGTGGTGCAGTTCAGCGCCGCCGAGGTGGCAGAGCTGCTCGAGACCACGCCGGCCGCCGTCAACAGCGCGCTTCAGCGGGCGCGCGCTCACCTCGCTGATGTCGCACCGAGGGAAGAGGACGTGGCCGAGCCGGATGACGCAGCGCGCCGCGAGTTACTGGACCGCTACTGCGCGGCCTTCGAAAACGCCGACCTTGCCGCGCTCACCGAGCTGCTGCAAACCGACGTCAGGCTCGAGATGCCGCCGCTGCCGGTCTGGTTCACCGGACGCGACGCCGTGACACGATTCCTGGCCCGGCGAGCCTTCGCCGAACCCGGCGACATGGTGCTCGTCCCGACGGCCGCCAACGGGCAGCCCGCCGTCGCCGAGTACCGCCGGGCCACCGACAACGTCATGCGGGCACATTCGATACACGTCATCACCGTCGGCGCCGCGGGGATCGCGGGCATCGTCGTCTTTCTGGATCCGGCGTTGTTTTCCGTGTTTGGTCTGCCGCCGACACGATGATCTGCTTTCGGATCAATCCGTTAGAGCGGCCCGCTGAATCTGTTTAGCTTTAGCCCGGGGGACGACCGCGATCGGTTACCGCACGAAGGAGCCAGTTATGTCCCTCTCAGACTTCATTTCGCGCCGGGTGGTGCTCGGCGCAATCGGCGCTGGGGTAATTGCGTTATCTACCACTGCCGGAATAGCCGCGGCCGATCCGCCGCCCCGACCACCCAACTGCTCAGCTGCGGATGTCGCCGGCGTTGCCGCTGGTGTTGCGACGGCGCTTACGACCTACCTGTTCACTCACCCGGATGTGAACGGCTTCTACACCGGCCTTCAGGATCAGCCCAAAGATCAACTCCGCGACGACGTGCAGAACTACTTCAGCGCCAATCCGCAGGAGCAAGCCGACCTTGAGGGAATCCGTCAGCCGCTCACTGACGTCAGGGAGCGTTGCCAATGGACTCCATTACTCGGGCAGGGCGCCCCGTGACCTCGAAAGACACCGCGATGACGTTGTGGGTGCGGTCGTGGATTGCCGCCGGGATAGCGATGGTTGCGGTCACATCGATCCCTGAGATGTATTCCGTGGTGCAGCCCTCGGCTGTGGCCAACGCCGACGTCTGCGCGAGCGTCGGCAGGCGTGTTTCGGTGAGCGGGTGCACCAACGTTGCCGACACGGTCGACTCCTATGTTCCGCCGCCGGCCGACTATGCGCCGCTGCCGCAGGATTTTCCGCCTCCACCGCCACCACCGCCGCCAGTGAATGTCTGCGTTGGCGTCGGCCGGCGAATCCATGTCAGCGGGTGCACGTAGGCGATTGCCTAACGCAACGCTGAGATGTGGTGGGTGCAACCCATTCGACGGCCGCTCACGCCCGGTCGGGCACGGCCGCAGCACGTACGCTCGTCTCATACCAAAGCGCAACGGCTCAAGCCGTCGGTTTCCCGGGGCGCACTGTTTGACACGATCGACGTTGTGAAGGGTGATCGATGAGGGTTCCGGGTGTAGCCGCCGCTGTCGGCGGTCTAACCGGTGGAGCAGTGGACATGTTGCAAGCCGGCGTGCACGGCGTTGAAACCGCGGCGAGCGCGGTGCAGATGCTGGCCGGTCCGGTGGTCAATTCCGTCAGTCAAGGCACCGCACGAATCCTGGGGACGAACGGCTCGGCGAACGGCACCCGGGACGGCGCAGCGGCGACCGTGCGTTGGCAGAGCGGACGGCGGGTGCACCTCGATCTGGACCCGTTGCTACCGTTCCCGCGCTGGCACGAGCATGCGGCGTTGGTCGAAGAGCCGGCCCGCAAGGTTCCCGGCGTGGCCAGCGCCCATGTCGAGGGCTCGTTGGGCCGGCTGGTGATCGAACTCGAGGACAACACCGATGGTGACGCTGTCTTGGACAAGGTGCGCGACGCGGTGGGATCCGCGGCGGCCCGCTTAGCCGCCGCCGGGCCGGAGCCGGAAATCCGGACCGCCCCGTTCGCCGACCCGGGTAACCCGTTGGCGATCCTGGTGCCGCTCACTGCGGCGGCCTTCGACGTGGTTGCGATCGGCGCTGCAGTCACCGGCTGGGTGGTCAGACTGCCCGCAGCACCGCGTACCACCAGAGCGGCGGCGGCGCTGCTCAACAATCAGCCACGGATGGTCTCACTGCTCGAGTCACGACTGGGCCGAGTGGGCACCGATATCGCGCTCAGCGCGTCCACAGCGGCGGCCAACGGGCTGACCCAAGCGGTCGGCACACCGCTGTTGAACCTGATGCAGCGGGTCCTGCAGATCTCCGAAGCCGAGGCGTATCGGCGCCGCTGGCGAGACCGCGAGCCGCAACTGGCCTCCCCCGGCCGGCCGCAAGCCCCGGTGGTGCCGGTCATCTCGTCAGCCGGAGCCAAATCGCAGGCCCCGCGCCACAACTGGGCAGCCGCCGCGGCCGGCGAGGCCTCGCACGTCGTCGTCGACGGGGCCATTGACGCCGCGATCGACACCGAGAAGGGCTCGATGCACGGGCCGGTGGAAGAGTATGTCGACCAAGCCGCGAACGGTTCGCTGATCGCGGCGGCGACGGCGCTGGTTGCCGGCGGTGGCCCTGAAGACGCGGCCGGCGCGGTGCTGGCCGGGATACCGAAGGCCGCGCACATGGGTCGTCAGTCCTTCGCCGCAGTGCTGGGCCGCGGACTTGCCGAGGACGGGCAGCTGATCCTCGATCCGGGCGCGCTGCGCCGGCTGGATCGAGTCAAAGTCATCGTCATCGACGGGGCCGCGCTACGCGGTGATCACCGCGCTGTGCTGGTTGCCCGCGGTGATGTCCCGGGCTGGGATGAAGACCGGGTCTACGAGGTCGCCGACGCGCTGCTGCACGCTGAGGAGCCTCCCGAGCCCGACCCTGATGAGTTGCCGGCGACCGGCGCGCGGTTGCGCTGGGTTCCCGCGCAAGGCCCGTCGGCCACTCCCGCCCAGGGCCTTGAACACGCCGACCTGGTGGTCGATGGCGAAATGGTGGGCCACGTCGAGGTTGCCTGGGAGGTCGACCCGTTCGCGGTCCCGCTGCTGCAGATCGCCAACCGGACCGGAGCCAGGGTGGTGTTGCGGCATGTGGCCGGCACCCAGGACCTCACGGCCAGCGTCGCCGCCAGCCATCCCATCGGCACGCCGCTGCTGAAGCTGGTGCGCGACTTGCGGGCGGATCGCGGGCCGGTGCTGCTGATCACCGCCCTACACCGTGACTTCGCATCGACCGACACCTTGGCGGCGCTGGCCATCGCCGACGTCGGAGTCGCCCTTGACGATCCGCGCGCCGCCACACCATGGTCGGCGGACATCATCACCGGCACCGACCTGGCGGCCGCCGTACGGATTCTCTCGGCGCTTCCCGCGGCGCGACAGGTCAGTCAATCGTCGGTGAACCTCGCCAAGGGCGGCACCACGTTGGCCGGACTGCTGCTGGTTACCGGTGACCCTCGCACAAGTACTAACCCCTTAGCCCTGCGCCGCTGGCTCAACCCGGTCAACGCGGCCGCCGCCAGCGCCATGGTGTCCGGGGCTTTCTCAGCCAACAAGGTGCTGCGGCAACCCGATCCGACCCCGCAGCCGCTGACCGCCTGGCACGCTCTTGATCCCGAGATCGTCTACTCGCGGCTGGCCGGCCGTACCCGGCCACTGAGCGCTGTCGAGAGTGAGCCGGCTTGGCGACGTGTTCTGGAGGATCTGTCCTACAGCCCGCTGGTGTCACCGCTGCGCGGACCGGCGCGTGCGGTGGGCCGGCTGTTGTCGGCGACCCGGACCGAGCTCGCCGATCCGCTCACCCCGATCTTGGCGGTGGGCGCCGCGGCGTCGGCGATCATGGGAAGCAATGTCGATGCGCTGCTGGTCGCCGGCGTGATGACGGTCAACGCACTCACCGGCGGGACGCAACGCCTCCGGGCGGACGCTGCGGCCGCCGAATTGTTCGCCGAGCAAGAACAATTCGCGCGCCGCGTCGTGGTCCCCACGGTGGCAACGTCACGACGCCGGCTGGAGGCGGCTCGGCACACCGAGCGCACGGTCACGGTGACGGCAAGCGCGCTGCGTCCCGGCGATGTCATCGACCTCGCCGCACCGGATGTGGTGCCGGCCGATGCCCGCCTGCTGGTGGCCGAGGACCTGGAGGTCGACGAGTCGCTGCTGACCGGTGAGTCGTTGCCGGTCGACAAGCAGGTGGAGCCGGTCGCCGCCGCGGATACCGACCGGGCCAGCATGCTGTTCGAGGGCAGCACGATCGTCGCAGGGCACGCGCGGGCGATCGTGGTAGCCACCGGCGTGGGCACCGCGGCTCATCGGGCGATCTCGGCGATCATCGACGTCGAATCGGCAGCCGGGGTGCAGGCACGGCTGCGGGAGCTGACCGGCAAAGTGCTCCCGCTGACCCTCGCCGGGGGCGCTGCAGTCTCGGGATTGGCGTTGCTGCGGCGTGCCACGTTGCGTCAGGCGGTCGCCGACGGCGTCGCAATCGCCGTCGCCGCCGTGCCGGAAGGCCTGCCGTTGGTGGCCACCCTGTCCCAGCTCGCCGCCGCCCAGCGGCTGTCGGCGCGCGGAGTGCTGGTCCGTGCACCCCGCACCATCGAAGCGTTGGGTCGAGTCGACACCGTGTGTTTCGACAAGACCGGCACACTCACCGAGAACCGATTGCGCGTCGTGCGCGCGGTGCCCGCCGCGACCAATCCGCGAGGCCCCTTCCCCGACGCCGCCGACCCGCAGGCCGCCCACATCTTGCGAGCCGCCGCGCGCGCAACCACCCAACCGCACGAGGGGCAGGGGCACGCCCACGCTACCGACGAGGCGATTCTCAAAGCCGCGGATTCGCTTGCCGGCGACGGCGATTCGGAATGGAACCTCATCGCGGAGGTGCCATTCGAGTCCAGCCGTGGCTTCGCCGCGGCGATCGGCACACTCAGCACGGATCCAGCAGATCCGGTGCTGATGCTCAAGGGGGCTCCAGAAGTCGTCCTGCCGCGCTGCCGGTTCGCTGATCCGCAGACCGACCTGAACCATGCGGAGTCGGTGGTTCACCACCTTGCCGAGCAGGGCTTGCGGGTACTGGCCGTGGCGAGGCGCAGCTGGGTACACGAGACCGAAGACGACGACGACACCGACGCCGACGCCGTCGATGCCGCAGCGCAGGATCTGGAGTTGATCGGCTACGTCGGATTGGCGGACACCGCACGACCGTCGGCGCGCCCACTGATCGAAGCGCTGGCGGACGCCAACCGCAACGTCGTGCTGATCACCGGCGACCACCCGGTGACCGCGCGGGCGATCGCCCGCCAGCTGGGCCTGCCGCCGGACGCGGGAGTGATCACCGGCGCCGAACTGGCCGGCCTGGACGAGGACGCCTCCGCCAAGCTGGTCGCTGATGTCCAGGTCTTCGCCCGAGTGAGCCCGGAGCAAAAGGTGCAGATCGTCGCGGCGCTGCAACGTTGCGGACGGGTGACCGCAATGGTCGGTGACGGGGCCAACGACGCCGCCGCGATTCGGATGGCCGACGTGGGCATCGGGGTGAGCGGTCGGGGTTCTTCGGCCGCCCGCGGTGCCGCCGACATCGTGTTGACCGAGGACGACCTGGAAGTGCTGCTCGATGCATTGGTCGAGGGCCGCACGATGTGGGCCGGTGTGCGCGACGCGGTGACCATTCTGGTCGGCGGCAACGTCGGCGAGGTGCTGTTCACCATCATCGGCACCGCACTCGGCACCGGACGGGCACCAGTGGGAACCCGTCAACTTCTGCTGGTGAACCTGCTGACCGACATGTTCCCCGCGCTGGCGGTCGCCGTCACCCCGCAGTTCGACGAACCCGAAGCCGACGAATACGCGACCGAAGAGGAGGCCGACAAGGCGCGGCGCGCCTACCAGCGATCGGTGCTGACCGAACCGACACCTTCGCTGGACGCCCCGCTGATGCGGCAGATCGTCACCCGTGGCGCCGTCACGGCTGCCGGCGCAACCGCGGCCTGGGCTATCGGTCGTTGGACTCCGGGCACCGAACGGCGCACGGCGACGATGGGGCTGACGGCCCTGGTGACGACCCAGTTGGCCCAGACGTTGCTGACCCGGCGGCACAGCCCACTGGTCGTGGCGACTGCGCTGGGTAGCTCCGCGGTTCTGGTCGCCATCGTCCAGACTCCCGGCGTCAGCCACTTCTTCGGATGTACGCCGCTGGGGCCGGTCGCCTGGACCGGAGTTGCCGGCGCCACCGCAGCGGCCACCGGCCTGTCAATGTTTGCCCCCAACTTGTTGGCCAAGACCATCGGAGTCGTCCAGCCTGATCAAGGCTGAGCCCCGCCAGCCAGGCGACATTCAAATAGGCGGCAAATTCGCGTTTTGGCCTTCTGCCGACGGGCACTCCCAGCAAGATCTTTATTGCGAGGTTGCTGAGAGCACAGAGGAAGTCCAATGAGCCAGACGAGTCTTACCCCGACCACCACGCAAGCGCCCAATTTGGCCCGGGTGTTTCTGCAGCGCGTCGAGACGTCGCCCGACCGGGAAGCCTTCCGTTATCTCGACAACGGCGAGTGGACTTCGGTTACCTGGAAGCAGACGGCCGAGCGGGTGGAAGCCCTGGCAGCCGGACTGCTGTCGCTGGGTGTCGCAGCCGAGGACCGAGTTGGTATCGCGTCGACCACGCGACTTGAGTGGATCCTGGCCGACCTGGCGATCATGTGCTCGGGCGCCGCAACCACCACCGTCTATCCGAGTACCAACGCCGAGGACACCGCATACATCCTTGCCGACTCCGAATCAAAAATCGTCTTCGCCGAGGACGACACCCAACTGGGCAAGCTCACGGAGCGGCGCAGCGACTTACCCAACCTCGCCAAGGTGGTGGTGTTCGACGGAGTCGCTGATGGCGACTGGGTGATCACCTTGGACGACCTTGCCGCGCTGGGCACCAAGTACTTGGCCGAGCATCCCGACTGTGTGCGCACGACCGCAGACGAGATCGGCGCTGACCGACTGGCAACGCTGATCTACACCTCCGGGACGACGGGCAAACCCAAAGGGGTGCGGCTGCGCCATCAGGCTTGGGTGTACACCGGCGCCGCGATCGCCGAGATGAAGCTGCTCGGCGAGGACGACCTGCAGCTGCTGTGGCTGCCGCTCGCGCACGCCTTCGGCAAGGTGCTCATCTCCACCCAGCTGGCGTGCGGCTTCGCGAGCGCGATCGACGGCCGCGTCGACAAGATCGTAGAGAACACCGGGGTGGTCAAACCGACGTTCATGGGAGCCGCACCGCGCATCTTCGAGAAGGCCTACGCCAAGATCGTCACGCAACAGAGCGGCGCCAAAGCCATCCTGTTCAACAGGGCATTCGCGGTGGGCAAGGAGGTCGCCCGGCGCCGCCGCGAGGGCAAATTCGTGTGGCCGCACCTGGCGCTGCAACAGAGTCTGTTCGACCGGCTGGTGTTCGCCAAGATCCGCGACGTGTTCGGCGGTCGGATCCGTTTCTTCGTATCCGGTTCTGCGCCGCTCAACCGTGACATTGCCGAATGGTTCGAGGCCGCAGGCGTGCTGATCCTGGAAGGTTACGGGCTGACCGAGTCTTCGGGTGCGGGCTTCATCAACCGGCCGGACAACTACAAGCTCGGTACCGTCGGCCTGCCCTTCGAGGGCACGGAGGTCCGCATCAGCGACACCGGCGAGGTGCAGTTCCGCAGTGACTGTGTGATGGCCGGCTACCACCACCTTGATGACGCCACCGCCGAGGCGCTCGGCGACGGCGGATGGTTGTCCACGGGGGATCAGGGCAAGCTCGACGACGACGGCTTCCTGTCGATCACCGGCCGGATCAAGGAACTGTTCAAGCTGTCCAACGGCAAGTACGTCGCGCCGCCGGCGATCGAGGCAAAGTTCGCGACGTTGTGCCCGTACGCCAGTCAGTTCTTGGTGTTCGGCGAGGGGCGCAATTTCGCTGCCGCACTGGTGACTCTGGATGCGGACTCGATCAGCGGGTGGGCTAAGGACCACGGACTGCGCGACACGTCGTATGAGGAGCTCACGGAATCCGGAGCAGTGCACGAGATGATCGATGAGCACGTTAAAAAGCTCAACGCCAGCCTGAATCGCTGGGAGACGATCAAGAAGTGGGCGCTGCTTGACCACGAACTTTCCGTCGAACGCGGTGAGCTGACACCGTCGTTGAAGGTGAAGCGTGGCGTGGTCGCCGAGCAGAACAAGGAGACCCTGGATGGCTTTTATTCCTGAACCCGCTGAACCCGAAGCCCCGCAGTCGGATCAGCTTCCTGACGCCGCCAACGCGGCCGCACCGGGACATCTGCTGCGCTCGCTGGAGTGGCGCGCCGGGGCGGAATATCTGGCGGCTCGCCTCGCCGTGCGGCGCATCGCCGACTGGCCGCACGGCGACGGCCATCCTGTTGTGGTGCTGCCCGGGTTCCTGGCCGGTCCGCTCTCGACCGATCTACTGCGTAATGTTTTGCGCCGCTTGGGTTATCGGGTCTACGACTGGGGCCTGGGTTACAACATGGGATACCGCGCCAGCATGAAGAAGACGCTGCCGGCACGCCTGCGCCACATCCGGGAACGCAACGACGGGCGCCGCGTCAGCATCATCGGGTGGAGTGCCGGCGGTATCTATGGCCGTGAACTGGCGCGCGCCTTGCCCGACGAGGTCCGATCGGTGATCACCCTGGGATCGCCGTTTCGCGGCAACCATCAGGCCAGCACCGCGTGGCGAGTCTGGCGGCTGGTCAACCGCGGCGCCGACGCCACCGAGTCCGTCTCCGAATCCGCGCTGAACCGCCGCGCCCAACCGTTGTCGGTGCCGACGACCTGTATCTACAGCAAATCCGATGGCATCGTCGCCTGGCAGTGCTGCATGAGCTTGCCCGCTCCCGAGACCGAAAACGTCGAAGTGCGCAGCAGCCACCTCGGATACGGCCACAACCTGGAGACGCTGTCGGTGATCGCCGACCGTCTCGCCCAGCCGGAAGGCGATTGGCGGCCATTCGGCCGGGCTCAGGCGATGTAGGGGTCCATGAAGCCGCGGTCAGACTCGCCAGCGCTCAGCTGATCATTCATCGACGTCGGTCCGACGTGACGTTCGAAGATCCGCCATCCACGGCCGGTGCGACGCAGTCGGTCTGTCATGGCGGAATAGATCCAGAGCACCGGTTTATCGCCGGCATCCGTTACCACTTGCCCCGCGACGATCCGGGACGACGCCGATTGTGCTGCGTGCCGCACGAGAAGATTGTGGTACCGGACGATCACCCCGCCGTCATCGTCGGGGTCGACGATGGGGCCCAGCGCTTGACGGCTGACTCCGGGCATGACGTAGGGCGATTGTGCTTGGAAGAAGCGGCGCGTCTCCAGCTGACCGCGAGTGGTGCCGTGAGTGTGATGCGTCACGCTGTCCGGCAAAAACGCCGCGACCATCGCATCGATATCCCACGCGTCGAACAGCCAGTTGACGCGGTGAATGAAGTCAATCGCACTGACCCGGTCTGCGGGTTCCACCCCACTGTCGAGGACCACGGCCGGCAATTTCTGCTCAAACATCTGCTCACCTCCTAATCAAGGGCGGTCCTCTGGCTCCAGACCGTGTTCACCTTATGTTCACTTTGCGTTCATTGTTTAGACGACGCTAGTTTACTCCTTCGTTGGTGTCCGCTTTTTCGTTACACCAGGGTGTGTCAGGAGCTCACAGGAAACTCACAGTCACTCGGGTGTCTCGTTTTTACCCGGTGGTGCGAGATGTCGGGGTGGCGAACTGTGTTGGTATACCCGGTTAACGGTGCACGAAAAACCTTGCTGGTGAATCGGATTGGGCCGGTGGCGGATTGCCCGGGCGATCCGGGCTGCGACATGATCGAGGGCATGGCCGACATCGACTTTTCGCTGCTGGATGTGCCGCGCTCAGCGCCGGTCGACGACCCTGAGGCATACTTGCGGGCCGCGATAGCCTGGCACTTCGGCGAGGACACCGGCTGCGCGTTCTGGTTACGGACGGCGGAAACGCTGAATTTCAACCCGCTGACCGATGTCAACACGTTTGCCGATTTGCGGCTGTTCCCCAACTTGCTGAACGAGCTGCGCAACGTGGCGATCGAAGAGCTGATCCCGCGCGGATACGGGTCCCCGCTGCCGCTGCCGCAGATATTCGAGTCTGGTGGCACCACGGGTGCACCCAAAAGAACTGTGCAGCTGCCAGATTGGATCGAGCAAGTTATCCAATGGCAAACCGAGGACTTCGCCAACGGTGGTTTTCTGCAAGGCCGTGGCTTCGTCTGCATGATGCCGAGCGGTCCGCACGGGGTGGGCTACTTTTCGCGCCTGGTCTCCGAACGGCTCGGCTCCGTTTTTCACGCCATCGACCTGGATCCCCGGTGGGTCAAGAAGATTGCCGCCCGTAACGCCGCCGCCGAGGTGTCGGCGTACGTCGACCATCTCATCGAGCAGACCGTCCACATTCTTGCCACCCAGGACGTGGCGAATCTGCACACCACTCCCCCGCTACTCGAGGCCATCGCACGCAACGAGCAGGTGGCGAACCTGGTGAACGACAAGGTCCGCTTCACGTTGCTCAGCGGCGCCCACGTCGACGTCGATACGCTCGACTTGCTCCGCGAGATCTTCCCGAATACGACGATCACCATGGTGTTCGGCAGCACCATGGTTCTTTCCCAGGCGATGACCCGCCGGACCGGCGACGGTGAGCCGTTCGTTTTCGACCCGCGCACGCCCTACGTCGTCTTCTCGGTGGTGGACCCCGACACCGGCATCGAAGTGCCCTACAGGCAGCGGGGACAGGTAGTGATGAACCATCTCAGCAAGGGCATGTTCCTGCCGAACAATCTTGAGCGGGACAGCGCGATCAGGCTGCCGGGACCCGAGGGCCAAGTCGGCGATTCGCTGAGCGAAGTACAGCCCGTCGCAGCTTTCGAAGGCGAGCCGGTCATTGAAGGCGTCTACTGATGCGCATCGATGCGCTCGGTCCGAGCGGTGCATACCAGACCCGCAACCACGAAATCGTCACGACCACCGCCGGCGTCCCGGTTGCCGAGCTCAGTCTCGTTCCCCCGCTGTATGTTTCGCGCACCATCACCGCTCAACGCAAGACCCGGCCACTGCGCGCGGGCCAACGCGAAGCTGCGTTGGCCAAAGCCGCTGACGCTTTCGCGACCGGGGTGATCGCAGGGCTGGATTTCGACAGCTACGCCGAGCTGGCCAGCCAGATTTCCGGGGTCCCGATCGCGGTGACACGCTCGGGCGCTCGCGGCGTCGCCGACGGTGTCGCTTCGGCCTTCACTGCGGTGCAGCAGGCCCGGCCGACGGGCGCGGTGCTGGATTGGCGCGACGAGCGCACCCGCGACGGTGCTGCGGTGTGGGTGCGGCGCGGGGAAGTGTTCGGGGTGCTGGCCTCCGGAAACGGCCCGGGTGTTCACGGATTGTGGCCGCAGGCCCTGGCGCTGGGCTACCGGGTGGCGGTTCGCCCGTCCCGCCGCGAGCCGCTCACCGCGCACCGGTTGGTTTACGCGTTGCGGGAAGCCGGCTTTCGACCGGAGGACGTGGTGTACCTGCCCACCGATCATCGCGGGGCTGGCGAGATCACCCGGGCGGCCGATCTCGCCATGGTCTATGGCGGTCAAGACGTGGTCGACCTGTACGCCAACGACCCGACGATGTTGGTCAACGGCCCGGGCCGGGCCAAGATCGTTATCACCGCCGACCAGGACTGGCGTGACTACCTCGACGTCATTATCGACTCGATTGCCAACCTGGGCGGCATCGCGTGCGTCAACACCACGGCCGTGCTTTACGAGGGCGATCCCACCTCGCTGGCGCATGCGATCGGCGAACGGCTGTCGGCAATTCCGGTGCTGCCGACCGAAGATGAGCGGGCTATCCTGCCCACCCAAAACATCGAGCGGGCAATGGCTTTGGCCAGCTATCTGGCGACGGTGGCCGCGGGGACCACCCCGGTGCTCGACGCGGATCAGGTGGTCGCCGCACTGTCCGACCGCTGCGCGGCATTGCGTCCGGCTGTGCACTTGATGGACAAGCCCGACATCACCAAGCTCAACGTCGAGCTGCCGTTCCCGTGCGTCTGGGTCTCGCCGTGGTCGCGCTCCGACGGTATTGCGCCGCTGCGGCATTCGTTGGTGATCAACGCGATCACCAACGACGACAACCTGATCGACGATCTGCTCGCCGAGCCGACCATCGCCAATGTGTACCGCGGCCACCACCCGACCTACCACGGCGCGCCCGAAATCCCGCACGACGGGTTTCTGGCCGATTTCCTGATGCGTAACAAAGGCGTTGTCCGCGACCGACATTAAAGGTCGTGGGCCTCGGCAACTACGACGGGCGGCGGCTGAGGAACTGTGCGCCCGTGTTGGCGTCTCGGAACACCACTGGGTGATAGTCGGGATGGATGTCAGGTTTCATCGGGCTTTTCCGTCGCTGTTGCGGTGTGTCGAGAATTCGCCTGCCAGATCGGGCGTTTCGTAGCAGGGGTCTTCGTGCCAATCGCCGAACGGATCGCGGTAGCGGTTCCAGCTGTGCGGACGGGCCATCTCGTCGTCGGTGAGCAAGGCGCCGTTGAGCGCATCGGTGATCTCGGCCGGAGCGGCGCCGCACACCAGGACCGCCATCGACGTGTGCCGATCGCCGAACCGCTGCTCCCACATCAGATCTGCCAATGCACGTCGTTCCGGGTCGACGTACGCCACCTCGGATGCGGTCATGGCCGCCAACCACTTTCCGGCGGAAGCTACCCGCAGCCCGCCGCCCGCTGACTCGAGCCACATGACCTGGTCGTCCCGGTTGGCCAGCCATAGTCGACCACGGGTGCGAACGACCCCGTCGAGCAGCAGATCGACTGCGGTGTGCAGGCGTTCGGGGTGGAACGGGCGGCGGGCGCTGAACTCGAGAATGCTGACCGCCCCGTCAGCGGCCAGCGGAGGCAGGCCGGCCAACAGCGGCGCGTGCGGGTGGTCGCTGCGGCCGCGCCGGGAATCCTCGTCCAGGTGTGCCAGCGCCAGCTCAACGCGCGCGAGCCCGACGGTGATTCGCGCCCGCGGCGCGAGGCGGCGCATGACCGCTAGCGTCACGGAGTCCGGGTGGTCAAGCACGACGAGGTCGGCGAACTCGGCCTGGCCGACAACCACCTGGGCGAGCGTTCGTCCGTCAGGCAACTCGTCATCGCCCAGCGCCTGGGCCAGCCAATCGGGGGTCGCCACACAGGTCACGACTCCGACAATCGCCACGTCGCGAGCGGCCGGGCCGTCGGAGTACCCGGGCCCTACCTGGACGCGGGTGTAGTTGATCGCCCAGCAGATCGGCTCGGGCTCCAGCCACCGCGCCAGGTGCACCACGATCCGTTCGACGTCGTCGCGCCGGTGCAGTCTGCGCAGCAGAATCAGCAGGTCATTGCGGATCGTGCACGCCACGCAGCCGTGTGCGAGCTCCAAAGCGTCCTCGGTGGTGATCAATTCGCCCGCTCGCAACACGGCCGTCGTCCGCCGCACCACGTGGCCGTCGAATCGATGCTCGACCACCAGCGTTCCTCGCCGGTGCAACAGCATGCCGGCCACTGCATCGGTATCGCCCTGGCCTGCCACGAGAACTACGGGAGTCCGCATCGTCGCTCCTTGTTGAAAATGCTTTTCAATAAGCCCTCCCACACGCTACAGTGCCTCCCGGAGCTTGTCGAAAATGATTTTCATTAGATGGAAGTGGGGCACCATGTCCGCGCGCTGCCAGGTCACCGGTCGCACGGTGGGTTTCGGTAACGCTGTGTCGCATTCGCGCCGCCGTACCCGGCGACGTTGGTCACCCAATATCCAGCTCAAGACCCTACTACCTGGCGTCAGAGCACGGCCGCATCAAGTTGCGGGTGAGCGCCAAAGGGATCAAGGTCATCGACCGCGACGGCATCGAGGCCGTCGTCGCGCGGCTGCGCCAAGCGGGTGAATGGATCTGATGGCGCGCAACGAGATTCGGCCCATCGTCAAGCTGCGCTCCAGCGCGGGTACCGGCTACACCTACGTCACGCGCAAGAACCGGCGCAGCGACCCCGACCGGCTCACCCTGACCAAGTACGACCCGGTCATTCGCCGGCATGTCGAGTTCCGGGAAGAACGCTGAATGGCCAAGAAGTCCAAGCGCATCCGGGTTGGCGCACCCGAGTCGAAACCCGCCAAGAAGAATCTCCTCAAAACGCTCGGCGTGACCACGCTCGACTACAAAGACACCGGCAGGTTGCGAATGTTCATCTCCGAGCGCGGCAAGATCCGCTCACGCCGGGTCACTGGCCTGACCGTGCAACAGCAACGCCAGATCGCGACGGCGATCAAGAACGCCCGTGAGATGGCTCTGCTGCCTTATCCCACAACCACATTCCGCTAAGCGCTGGCCGCCAGTTCGCGAAAATAGTCCTGCATCGATCGCGGCTCCCGGCCGAGGATCGAGCGCAGCACCAGCGAATTACCGCCGGGCAAACCATGCTTGTCATAGTGGGCCATCATGCGGCTCATGCCATCGCGGAACGGCCCTTCGGGCAATTGTGCAGCGAACCGGTCCAACGGTGTCCGCACCGCGGTGATCGTTCGCCCGAGGACCTCACTGATGAGCTCGGCGGTCTGGTAGGTGTCCTGCATTCCGGGCGCGCTCAATTCGAAAGTGCCGTAGCTGAGTTCGTCGCCGGTCATCGCCAGCGCCGCGACCTCAGCGATGTCGCGGTAGTCCACCGAGCACATCTTCGCCGACAGCGAGTAAGGCTGGGCCAGCCGGTCATGCTCGACGATGTCGTTCCACGACCGCTCGAAATTCTGCATGAAGCGCGCCGGCTGAAGGACCGTGAAGTCCAGCTCAGAGCCGTAGAGCGCCTCTTCCACGGGCAGTTTCGCCGCGCCGTGATTCGTCATCGCAGAGATCGACGGGTGAATGACACCGGAGAATACGAACTTTCGCACACCGGCGGCCCGGGCGGCAGCGACCATAGCCAGTCCCATCTCCGCTTCCCTGGCCGCGTGCGCCGGGCCGATGTGGAAGACCCCGTCCATCCCTGCGACCGCGTCGGGAAGGGTCGCCGGATCGGTCAGGTCTCCGATGGCCACCTCGGTGGCGCCGTTGGTGCGGGCTACGTCTGCCCGTTGTTGATTACGGACCAAGGCGCGCACCGAAACGCCGCGTTGGATCAGCGCACGCAATACCCAATGCGCATGACGTCCGGTTGCCCCCACCATCAACACCCGCATCGCTGTCCTCCCTCACTGACCCAGCGCCGCAGTCATGTTCTGGTTGAACGCGGGGTAGATGTCCTCATACCGCCCGTCTCGCTCGGCGAACCGGAACCCCTTGACCCGGTCCACGATGATCTCCTCAGCCTCCGGTTGGGATTGCAAGAGCGCCATGGTCTCGCTGATGTACTCGTCCAACGGCATTCCCCTGGGGTCGAACCCGCGGTCGCCCTGCAGCGCGGTCTGCACCATCGGCGGAATGATTTCGATTACCTGGACGTGGGTGTCGCGCAGCTGATAGCGCAGCGACTGGGTGTAGGAGTGCAGGGCAGCTTTGCTGGCGCAGTACGTCGGCGTCAGCGCGCTCGGCATGAACGCCAGCCCGGACGTGACGTTGAGAATTGCCGCATGTGGCTTGCCCAGCAGCAAGTGCAGCAATGCCGCGGTGAGCCGGATGGGGCCCAGCAGATTGATGGCGACGCTTAACTCGGCCGTACCGGGGCCACCGCTCTTCAGGTCCTCGACGCGCTGAATGCCCGCGTTGTTGACCAGGACGTTGAGCTCTGGATAGTTGTCGGAAAGCTCGATCGCGAATCGCCGGATGTCGGCGGCGTCGCCCTGATCCAACGACAGGTACTGGATGCCCGGGTTGGCCTCGACCACCGCCCGAAGCGGTTCGAGGCGTCGGCCCGCGATGACGACCTGGTTGCCCAACCCGTGCAATGCCTCGGCCAGGCCGCGGCCGATCCCGGTGCCACCACCGGTCACCAGGATCGTGTTGCCGGTCATCTGCATGGCTTCCTCCTCCACGTCGCTGTCTGATACCTACATACCAGTCGCGTGACGACCTGATAATCATGTCGGTGCGCTGGACTAACCTGTAACGGTGGCGCAGTTTCCGCGGACTCGCTACGCCAGTTGCGGTGAGGTCGACATCGCCTACCAGGTATTAGGCGATGGGCCGACCGACATGCTGGTGCTGCCGGGGCCGTCCATCCCGATCGACACGATCGATGCCGAGCCGTCGATGTACCGCTTTCACCGGCGCCTGGCCGCCTTCAGCCGGGTGATCCGGCTCGACCAGCGTGGGGTCGGCATGTCGTCGCGTGTTTCGCAGGACGTCATTGGACCGAAGTTCTGGGCGAAAGACGCCATCTCGGTCATGGACGCGATCGGCAGTGAGCGGGCGACGATCTTCGCCCCCGGATTCGCCTCGATGACCGGCCTCATTCTCGCGGCCGATTATCCCGACCGGGTGAGCAACCTGGTGATCGTCAACGGCGCGGCCCGGACGCTGCGTGCTCCCGACTACCCCATCGGGTTCGAAATCGTGGAGGAAGATCCCTACACGACGGTCGCGATGGAACCGGACGCCGTCGACCAGGGCTTCGACATGCTCGGCTTCATCGCTCCGAGCATGGTCGACGACAACGCGTTCCGCGCATGGTGGGACATGGCCGGCAACAGGGCCGCATCGCCCAGCATGGCCCGCGCCATCATCCTGACCGTCAGGCACTGCGATGTCCGCGACACGCTGGCGCGTATCACCGCGCCGACGCTCGTCGTGCACCGCGAAAGCTGTGAGTTCTGTCCAAGCGGCAACGGCCGTTACATCGCCGAGCACATCGCCGGAGCACGCCTCGTCGAACTGCCTGGCGCGGATGCCCTCTACTGGGTCGGTGACACTGCGCCGATGCTCGACGAGATCGAGGAGTTCGTCACCGGCGTGCGGGGCGGCTTCGGCGCCGAGCGGGTGCTCACCACAATCATGTTCACGGACATTGTCGGCTCAACCGAGCGCGCCGCAGTCCTGGGCGACGGCCGGTGGCGCGACCTACTGGACAACCACGACACCATGGTGCGCCACGAACTCGAACGGTTCGGCGGTTTCGAAGTGAACACCGCCGGTGACGGATTCGTCGCGTCGTTCCCCAGCCCGAGCGCCGCGATCGCGTGCGCCGACTCCCTTGTTGACGCGATCCGGGTGCTGGGCATCGAGATTCGGGTGGGTATTCACGCCGGCGAGGTCGAAGTGCGCGGTGACGATGTCGCCGGGATGGCCGTGCACATCGGCGCGCGGGTCGCAGCGCTGGCCGGGCCGAGCGAGGTGCTGGTGTCGTCGACGGTGCGCGATATCGTCACCGGCTCCCGGCACCGGTTCGCCGATCGCGGCGAGCACGACCTGAAAGGTGTGCCAGGCCAATGGCGGCTGTGCGCTCTCGAGCGAGCGCTCGCGACCGTCAAACAGTAGTGAGCAGCACCACCGTCACTTCACAGCCAGGGCATAAGTTGCCCGGATACGCTCGGCGGCATGCCACCGCGACTGAATCTGTTCACTAATCGCGAGCGCGCCAACTCATTTGGTGGCGCGGCAAAGAACTACGACATCCATCGCCCGCGCTATGCCGATCAACTGATCGACGACGTGCTGGCCCCCGGTGTGCGCCGGGTCCTCGAGGGGGGTGCCGGCACCGGAATTGCCTCGATGCAGATGATCGAGCGAGGCGCCGAAGTCCTCGCCGTCGAACCCGACACCCGCATGGCCGCCGTCGCGCGGGCGAAAGGCATCCCCGTCGAAATCGCGACCTTCGAGGACTGGGAGCCCGCGGGGCGCCGATTCGACCTGGTCCTATTCGCCGCGTCATTCCACTGGGTGGATCCGGCCGTGGCGCTGCCGAAAATACGCGAAATCCTGAGCGACGGCGGGAAGCTAGCGCTCATCTGGAACAGGTTGCGGCCGACCAATCCGACGCGCGCTGAATTCGAAGCGATCTACCGGGATTACATGGACGTCCAAACCCGCCGGGGCGACGGCAATCCCGATGAGGTCCTCGACATGATCGCCGCCGCGGGGTTCACTGTTACTCAGCGAAAATATCCGCACGACCTGCATTACTCCGCACAGCAATGGGTCGACATCGCGTTCACATTCTCCCCCCAGCTGATACTCGCCGCCGACAAAGCGACCGAGTTGCGGGCACGGCTGATCGAACGAATCGGCCCCGCCGGCGTATCGGTTGGCGGGGACGCGGTGGCAATTTTCGCCACACCGACATAGCAACGCCGTCGGTTATAGAGAAAGCTTTGTGCCGGTTTCTTTTTCGCCGAATGCGAACACCTTGGCGGCTGTTTCGTAATCGCATGCCACCGTGGACCGGCCGATCAGAACGGGGCCGCCCTTCAAGCCGAGCCGGCCGTCGACACCCACATAGCTGCCTGGCGGAATGGGCTCGCTGATGCAGTACAGCGTCGGTGCGGCGCCCTCTTCGATATCGTTGCCGAACGTGTGTGCCAGCGCAGTGACCGCCCGGTGAAACCCCGCCATTACCGGCTTGTTTGACACTTGAGAAAGGTTCGAGGACACCCAACCTGGGTGCGTGAGCTGGGTTGTCACCCGCGAGCCCGCCGCCCGCAACCGCCGGTCGAGTTCAAGGCCCCAGAGCATCACCGCAAGTTTGGAGCGTGCGTACGCCGGATATGCCGTCCACTTGTGCGAGCGCAGATGCATGTCGTCGAGCCGCAGCGTCGCCGATTTGTGAGCGTCGGATCCGACGTTGATGATCTGCGAGCGCACCCGCCCCAACAGCAGGTTGGTCAACGCGAACGGCCCTAAAAAGTTTGTGCCCAGTGTCATTTCAAATCCGTCGACAGTGTCGGTGCGGTGCTGTACAACTGTGCCGGCATTGTTGATCAAGATGTCGACCCCGTCTTCAAACAAGCCGTCGAGCTGGTCGGGGAACGCACGCACTGAGGACAGGTCAGCGAGATCGAGTTTGGCGATCGATGTGGAGCCGCCGATCTCGGCGGCACGCTGCTTGCCCAATTCTGTGTTGCGGACTGCCATGATCACGTGTGCGCCCGCGCGGGCCAGCAAGCGCGCGGTGCCGAGGCCCACCCCATTAGTTGCCCCGGTCACGATGATGCGTTTACCGGTCAGATTGCCGAGTCGGCTCGGCGACCACGCTGTAGTCACGGTGCTCTCCTTCGTCAACCCGAGACTAGCGTTGCCCCAGTACAACTCACCGGGCGGGCGGAAACAGCTCCCGAGCTGCGTCGGGAATGGGCGCCACTGCGTCGGCTCCGCGGATCGCTACCTGTAGCAGATAACCGGGGAGCACACACAGCAGCATCGTGGCCAGCACGTCGGGAGCTAGCTTGGTGCTCGTCGGCGAACTACGCGCCGTCTCGGCGAGCGTCGCGCCGGCCTCATCAAAAGATTCGCGCAATCGTGCGGCCAGGGCCGGGTTGCGCAAGGCCTCCGACCAGACGATGAGCGCGATCGCGGCGAACCCGTCGTCGGCGTGGCGCGAGCTCGCGAACTCCATCGCCGCGGCCAGCGCCGCACCGAGGTCGGCGCCGTGGGCGACCGACTCCCGCACGATCGCGACGATCTGGTCGAGGTTCTCCTCGGCAATGGCGACGATCATCGCGTCCTTGCTGGCGAAGTACCGGTAGACGGCGCCCGACGACATGCCGGCCTCGCGCACCAGATCCTGCATCGAGGTTTGGTGGAACCCATCGCGGACAAAACAGCGTCGGGCGGCGGCAAGGATGTGCGCTCGCCGCTCGTCGCGGTACTGCGCTGAAACCTTCGGCACTAGCAGAGGCTAACAAAAAAGCACGAACGCTCGCTATTGACAGGCCCGCCGTCGGAGGGGCAAGCTGGACAGCATAAAACGCGAACGTTCATTCACTGAAAGTGAGCCACGATTGTCCGACTCTCCTGACTTCGGCACCTTCGGTCGCTTCACGGAAACGCCGGTCGACGCAATGCCTTCGACGATGAAAGCCGCGTACGACTTCACCCGCGAGCTGCGCGGCCTCGTCCCGGGCCCGCATAAGATTTGGCTGGCCAACCCCCTGCTGTCCCAGACCATCGTGCCCACCGGCGCCTACTACCAAACCGACTCGACCCTGACCAAGGCGGAGATCGAGATCGTCACCAACCTGACCACCGGCCGCTGGGCCACGCCGTACGCCAACTACGAGCACGAAAAGATCGGTGTCAAGCAGGGCGGCCTTGAACCGGAGACGGTGCAGGCGTTGATTGCCGGCCGGCCGGTCTCGTTCGACGATCCGCGTCAACAAGTCGTCTACGAACTTGCCGACACCCTCGTCACCCCGCGCTTCGTGCCGCTGGGACTGTTCCGGCGTGCCAAGGAGCTGCTCGGCGATGCCGGAATCGTCGATGTCACCGTTCTCATCGGGTGGTTCACCGCGGTGTCAATGACGCTGGCGGCCTTCGATGTTCCCGCGAACGCGGAAGGACTGGACCAGTGAACGACTTGGGTGGGCGGCTCCCCCTCCTCGATGCCGAAGCGCTGGATGCCGAACAGCGGGAACCCGCGAACTACCTCCAGACAACGGTGGTGCCCTGGGCCGACGCCGCAGGGTTTCGCGCCACCACCGCGGACCGTCGGTGCGGCCTGGGCCGCCGATTACGAGATTTACGCGCTCCGCAGTCGCGCGCCGCAGCGGGATTCCCGCAGACGCCGTTCGCCCGCTCGCCGAGGGCAGTCTGCCCGACACGCTCGACGACGACGAGAAGGTCGCGTACCGCTTCACTCAGCAACTGTCGACGTCACACCGCGTCGATGACATCATTTTTGCCGAGGCGCGAAAACTGTTCGGAGAACGAGGGATAACCGACATCGTTTTGCTTGCCGGCACGTACTACACGGTCTGCGGCCTGCTCAACGCATTCAACGTTCCCGCGCCCTGAAAACCCTGAAAACCCGAACTGAGGAGAATCTGTCATGCCGATGTCCCCAGTCCCCGCAGTCACATTGACACCGGTCGCCTACTTTCCGGAGAACTACTTTCTGGAGAATCTGGCCGTCCGTGCTGACGGCTCGGTGCTGATCACCGCGGTGCTGCAAAAGGAGCTCTGGTGTGTTCCCGGCCCCGAGCCGCGCGTAGACGTTCGGCCCGTTCTGGTGCACACCTTTGAGTACATGGTTTCCGGCATCGCCGAAGTCCAACCCGACGTGTTCGTCATCTGTGTTTGCGACGCCTATGAGAGTCAGAAGGCGTATTTGGTTCGTCTCGATTTAGCCCGAAGTTACGCCGGGTGAGTTAGGCGAATGTGTCCCTTGAGCTGGGGTTAGCTGATGTTTATGCTGCGGAAGTGTAGCCAGTGAATATCGCGTGTTGATGTCAGGGATGTCTGAGTGTGTCT
>Ga0335075_10002497_pt1 | contig 29487 bp, 28 predicted proteins | sample Lox_Sample_24_FD_206723 | JGI IMG/M metagenome (GOLD analysis project Ga0335075, IMG submission 206723) | Soil microbial communities from Loxahatchee National Wildlife Refuge, Florida, United States - Lox_Sample_2.4 | ecosystem: Environmental > Terrestrial > Soil > Wetlands | place: USA...
CCCCTCGGGCGGGGCGCGCAGTCCGATCGAGGTTTACCTGCTGGCGCTGGGCGTGGTGGGACTCGATCCTGGGCTCTACCATTACGACACCCGCGGTCACGTCCTGGACAAGATCTCCTCACAGCAGGATCCGGCTCGCGCGCGTGCCTACTGCGCGGATCAGCCCTATGCGGGTGAGGCCGCAGCGCTGTTCATCATGACCGCCGTGTTTGCGCGCACGATGTGGAAGTATCCGCATCCGCGTGCCTATCGCGTGGTGCTGCTGGATGCCGGGCATCTCGGACAGACTTTTTGCCTCACGGCAACGCGGCTCGGCCTTGCCTGCTTCACTACCGCCGCCCTGAAGGACACCCTGATCGAAGAGGATCTCGGCGTCGATGGCATCTCCGAATCAGTCGTGTATGTCGCCGGCATGGGTATGCCGCTGTGTCAGTGATCGGCTTTCCATGACGCCAATCGCCCCGCAGGGTCGCCTTGCGAAATGCGCCGGAAAAAGCTGGAATCGCCTGCCCGGTCCTTGCGCCATGCAGGGACGCTGATCACAGTCGGTTACACAGCAGAGAAGCGACAGTCAGGTTTATCGTTACATATCAATAGATTGGGATAAACATCGGTCGACTCAGGGTCGACCGGCTTGCCCATCTCGGTTCGACTCCGAGCGAGGCCACCATCCAACAGCATTCAACACCAGAGCCGGCGGCTGGGCCGGCCGATCAGCGCGCGGCCTACGATTATTCGCTGCCGCCGGAGCTCATCGCGCAGAGCCCGCTGCCGGTGCGCTCGCAGAGCCGCCTGCTGTGTGTCGATGGCGCGCGCGGCAGCTGGCGCGATCTGGCGGTGTCGGCGCTGCCGCAGCTGCTCGAGCCCGGCGATCTGCTGGTGCTCAACGATACGCTGGTGCTGCCCGCGCGCCTGGAGGCACGCAAGCCCACCGGCGGGCGCCTGGAGCTGCTGCTCGAGCGGCCGCTGCCGGGGCGGCGCGCGCTGGTGCAGGTGCGCGACAGCCGCGCGGTGCGCGTGGGCCTGACGCTGCAGAGCGCGGGCGGGGCGATCATGCTGCTGCAGCGGCGCGGACAATTCTGGGAGGTCGAGCTGCCCGATGAGCCGGTGCCCTTCTTCCAGCGCCACGGGCAGGTGCCCCTGCCGCCCTACATCGGGCGCTCGCCCGAGGCGGCCGACCGCGAGCGCTATCAAAGTCTGTGGGCGCGCGTGCCCGGCGCGGTCGCCGCCCCCACGGCGAGCCTGCACTTCGATGCAGCGCTGCTCTCGGCGCTCGCGGCGCGCGGCGTGCAGCGCACTTACCTCACGCTGCACGTGGGCGCGGGCACATTCTCGCCGCTGCGCACCGAACGGCTCGACGAGCACGTGATGCATGCCGAGCACTACAGCGTGGGAGAGGAGGTCGCCGTGGCCATCGCGGCGGCACGCAGCGCCGGCCGGCGCGTGGTGGCAGTGGGCACCACGGTCGCGCGCGCGCTCGAATCAGCCGCATTGCGGGCAGGGGCGGGTGGGGCAGCGGTGGCGAGCGGATCGGACGAGACGACGCTGTTCATCCGCCCGGGGTTTCGCTTCCGCGTGGTGGATGCACTGCTGACCAACTTTCATCTGCCGCAGTCGACGCTGCTGATGCTGGTGGCCGCCTTCGCGGGCCGCGAGCTGGTGCTCGCGGCCTATGCGCACGCCGTGCGCGAGCGCTATCGGTTCTTCAGCTACGGCGATGCCATGCTGGTGCTGCCCGCGGCGGGCGCGCGGGAGCATCCGGCGTGAGTGATCCCGGTCCGGGCGGGACTTGCGGGCCGGGAGCGCCGCCGGGATTCATCGTCGAGGCCCGGGACGGGCAGGCGCGGCTCGCACGCCTGATCCTGCCCCACGGCATCGTCGAGACTCCGGCCTTCATGCCCGTGGGAACGTATGGCACGGTAAAAGCCATGACGCCGCAGGAACTCGAGGCGCTCGGGGCACAGGTGATCCTCGGCAATACGTTTCACCTGCTGCTGCGGCCGGGTCCTGAGATCATTGGCCTGCATCGCGATGGATTGCACGGCTTCATGGGCTGGCACCGTCCCATTCTGACCGACTCGGGAGGCTTCCAGGTCTTCAGCCTGGCGCAGCTGCGCCGGATCGATGAGGACGGGGTGAGCTTTCGCTCCCCCGTCGACGGCGCGGCGCTGCGCATGCGACCCGAGGACGCCATGGACATGCAGCGCGTGCTGCGCTCGGACGTGGCGATGGCGTTCGATGACTGCACCGCCTATCCGGCCACAGAGGCTCAGGCTGCCGAGTCCATGCGCCGCTCGATGCGCTGGGCGCTGCGCTCATTCGACCACTACTACCGCGACGAGGCCGCGCCGGGCCATCTGTTCGGCATCGTCCAGGGCGGGATGTACCCGCCGCTGCGCCTCGAATCCCTCGAGGCGCTGTCCCGGCGGCGGTTTGCCGGGCTCGCCATCGGGGGACTGGCCGTCGGGGAACCCGAGGAGGCGCGCCTGGCGGTCCTGGACGCGGTGTTGCCGCATCTGCCGGCCGAGCGGCCGCGCTACCTCATGGGGGTGGGCTATCCGCACGACATCGTGGCGGCCGTGCTGCGGGGGGTGGATCTGTTCGATTGCGTCATGCCGACGCGCCATGCGCGCAATGGGCACCTGTTCACCTCCCAGGGCATCATCAACATCCGCAATGCGGCGCATCAGCGCGATACCGGTCCCATCGATCCCGAGTGCTCCTGCTCGACCTGTGCGCACTATTCGCGCGCCTACCTGCGGCACCTGGACCGCTGCAATGAGATCCTGGGCGTGCGCCTGGCCACGCTGCATAACCTGCATTTCTACCTGGCGCTGATGCGCCGCATCCGTGCCGCCATCGCCGCCGGGACCCTCGCGCAGCTGGCTGCCGATCTGATGGCTCTTCCCCGGCGCTCAGGGGTGCCTGTGGCATAATGCCCGCCCTTTGAAGGGTGGTCGGCAGCCGGAAGCAAGGGATTTCCCATGAGCCTATTGATCAGTGACGCGTTCGCGCAGAGCGCCCCGAGCAGCAGTCCGCTGGGCGGTGGCTACAGCCAGATCATCATCCTGGTGGTGTTCGTGGCCGTGTTCTACTTTCTGCTGATCCGCCCGCAGCAGAAGCGCATGAAGGATCAGCAGGCGATGCTATCGCGGCTCTCGAGCGGCGATGAGGTCGTCACCACCGGTGGAATTCTCGGACGCATCACCGATGTCGGCGATAATTTCATCACGCTCGAGATCGCCGAGGGGGTGCGCGTCAAGGTCCAGAAAGCCCAGGTCACGCAGTTGATGCCCAAGGGAACATTGAAGAGCGCCTGAGACCCAAGGTCCAAGCATCATGCTGGAATTCCCGCGCTGGAAATATTGGCTGGTGGTGGTGGTGGTCCTGCTGGGACTGCTGCTGGCGCTGCCGAACGTGTTTGGATCCGACCCGGCGCTGCAGGTGGCGCTGAAGAACCATGATCCGGTCAACGCTGCGGCGCGCGAGACCGTCGAGCAGCTGCTGCAGAAACAGGAAATCCCCTACGAGCACGACTACGTGCAGGGCGGCCGTCTGGTGGTGGCCTTCCAGAACGAGGCCTCGCAGCTGCGCGCGCGCGATGCGGTGGATGCGGCGCTGGCGGACAACTACACCTCGGCGCTGACTTTCGCCTCGCGCGCCCCCGGATGGATGCGCTCCATGGGCCTGAAGCCCATGGCCCTGGGGCTTGACCTGCGCGGCGGTCTCTACCTGCTCTACCAGGTGGACGTGAACAGCGCGATCACGCAGTTGCTCGGCAGCTACGACCAGAGCTTCCGCCGCACGCTTGCCGACGACCATCTGCCGCTGCGCGACATCACGACGCTGACGGGGCCCAATGGCATGCCCAATGGTCTGGCGGTGCATCTGCCCCCGGGCGCCGATGTGGGAGCGGTGCAGTCGGCGCTCGCCAAGCTGGACAACACTCTGAGCTTCAGCGCCGGCAGCGACGCGGCGGGACCGGTGATCCGCATGGTGCTCACGCCGGCGCAGATCACCACGCGCGAGGATTACGCGATCGACCAGAACCTCACGACGCTCAACAACCGCGTCAACGAGCTGGGCGTCTCCGAACCGATCGTGCAGCGCCAGGGCCTGGACCGCATCGTCGTGGAGCTGCCGGGCGTGCAGAACTCCGCCGAGGTCAAGGACCTGCTCGGCAAGGTCGCGACACTCGAGTTCCACCTCGTGGACGAGCAGGCCAATCCCTTCCAGGCGCAGCAGACGAACCAGGTGCCGCTGGGCGATAAGCTCTACAAGATGCAGGACGGCACGCCGATCCTGCTCAAGCGCGATGTCGTGGCGACGGGCGATGAGCTCACGCAGGCCACCTCCACGACCGGCCAGGATGGTCCGGAAGTCGACATCCGCCTGGATGCGCGCGGCGCGGCCTCGATGCTGCGCACGACGCGCCAGAACGTCGGTCATCGCCTGGCGGTGGTCTACATCGAGCGCAATCGCCAGCAGGTCATCGTCGGCACGCACAAGGTCGATCGCGAGACCGTCTCGCAGCAGGTCATCAACGATGCGACCATCCGTGGCGTGTTCGGTCCACAGTTTTCCGTCACCGGGCTGACACAGGGACAGGCCAACGACCTGGCGCTGCAGATTCGCTCCGGTTCGCTCGCAGCCCCGATCGAAGTCGTCGAGGAGCAGACCGTCGGGCCCTCGCTCGGCGCGGACAACATCGACAAAGGCATCCGCGCGCTCGAGATCGGCATGGCCGCGGTGTTCATTTTCATGATCATCTACTACCACGCCTTCGGCGTTGTGGCCGATGTCGTGCTGCTGGCGAATGTGGTGCTGCTGACCGCGCTGCTGTCGCTGCTGCATGCCTCGCTGTCGCTGCCGGGCATCGCCGGCATCATCCTGACCGTCGGCATCGCCGTGGACGCCAACGTGCTCATCTATGAGCGCATCCGCGAGGAGCTGCGCAACGGCGTCTCGCCGCAGGCGGCGGTGCGCGCCGGGTTCGACAAGGCTTTCTCGGCCATCTTTGACTCCAATATCACGGCGCTGATCTCGGGGCTGGCGCTCTATGTGATCGGCACCGGCGCGGTGCGCAGCTTCGCGATCGTGCTGGTGCTGGGCATCGCCACCTCCATGTTCACGTCGCTCACGGGCAGCCGCGCGATGATCACGCTGATGTACGGCGGGCGCCGACGCGTCGCCAAACTCTCCATCGGCTAGGCTCCCTGCACGTCTGCCGCCCCGATTAACTCCAAGGAAAGGTCGTGGAATTCTTCCGTCGCGCAACCAGCTTCTCCTTCATGCGTACCCGCAAGGTGTGGTACGCCCTGTCGGCCGTGCTGGTGCTCATCTCGATCGTCTCACTCGCCACGCGTGGCCTGAACATGGGCGTGGACTTCACCGGCGGCGTCACGGTGCAGGCGAGCTTTCCCGGCCCGGCCGACCGCGATGCCGTGGCTCTGGCGCTGGCGCACGCCGGCTACACCGATGCACAGGTAACCGTGTTCGGCAGCGTGCACGTGCTGTCGATCCGCCTGCCGCCGACCAAGGAAAACACCGACGCGCTGCGCGCGCGGCTCGAGCAGGTGCTGCATCAGGTCGATAAGGGTGCACAGATCGAGCAGGTGCAGGACATCGGCCCACAGGTCGGCAGTGAGCTCGAGCGCAGCGCCATCGAGGGGCTCGCCGCGACGCTGCTGCTGATCTTCGGCTACATCGCCGTGCGGTTTCACACCTGGCGGCTCTCATTCGGCGCCATCCTCGCCGTGCTGCACGACCCGATCCTGGTGCTGGGTGCATTCTCGCTGACGCGCACCACCTTCGACCTGACCGTGGTGGCCGCCATGCTCGCCGTGATCGGCTATTCGCTCAACGATACCGTGGTGGTATTCGACCGCATCCGCGAGCGCTTTCACGTCGCGCGGCGGCAGACGCCGATCGAGGTGCTCGATCAGTCGATCAATCAGACCCTCTCGCGCACCATCATGACCAAGGTCGTCACGCTGATCGTGGTGGTGGCGCTGTATGCGCTGGGCGGCCCGGTCCTCAGGGGGTTTTCGCTGGCGCTGATCATCGGCATCGTGGCCGGCACCTACTCATCGATCTATATCTCCAGCGCCGCGGCGCTGGACTGTGGCCTGAGCGCCGAGCATCTGCTGCCCTCGGCCAACAAGCGCCCGGTGGATTCGCTGCCCTGAAGCGGCGCTGGCCGCTACGCTTCCCGCAGCTCCGGCCGCTACTCTTCCAGGCCGCTCTCGCGGAACTGCTCGCGCGCCATCACCGACCAGTCGAGCTGCGCCTCACCGCGCGCGATCGCGTGCTCCAGATGCGTCTGCCACGCGCCGAGGCTCGGTAGCGTGATGTGCACCTTGTCCGCAGCCTGGCGCGAGAGCACCGCGTCCTTCAGGCCGATCACGGCGGTGGCGCCGATGCGGCCCCAATCCATCTTGGCGATGATGTCGGCATAGGCGCGGTAGGCCGTGCAGTCGAACAGACCCTCGACCAGCACCCGAAAGAATACCTGCGGATCCACGCCGTACTTGCGCACCAGCGCCATGCCCTCGCCGATGGCTTCGATGGCACAGCCGAGCACGTAATTGTTGGCGACCTTCATCGCCGTGGCCGACAGAGGATCCTCGCCCGCTTCGAAGATGCGCTCGCCGAGCACGGCAAAGACGCCACGCAGCGATTGCACGGCGGCGGCGGGGCCGGCTGGCACGAGGCCAAGCTTGCCGCTGGCAGCGAGGTCGGGGCGGCCGAGCACGTGGCAGGTGACCAGCACCTGGCCTGCGGCCCGGTGCGCGGAGGCGATCTCGTCGATGACCTGCACGCCATGGGTACCGCTGATCACGTGGATGGCGCCGGGCGCGAGCGCGCCGACCAGTCCCTGTGGCCCGAGGGTCGCGGCGCGCAGCGCCTCATCATCCGGCAGCATGCTGATGACGACATCGCTCGCGGCCGCCAGGTCGCGGATGCTGGCGCGCACCGTGGCTCCGGCTGCGGCCATGCGCGCGGCCGCCGGCTCGACCAGGTCGAAAACGGCCAGCTCGTAGCCGGCACCGAGCAGTCGTGTCGCCATGGCCGAGCCCATGCGCCCGAGGCCCAGGAAACCAATCTTCATAGGGAACTCCTTCGCGCCGTTGCCGTCCGGCTGCATAGATCCATCCGGTGACGGATCAATTATGAATTATTCGCGCAGTGCAGTCGGGCTCAGGGCGAGGACTGCGGCGCCGATGCGGCCGCCGAGCCCGCGTCGAGCAGCGGCTGGCCAGAGCGCAGGCGGCTGTGTCGATACCCATACAAAAAGTACAGCGCAAAGCCGATCAGGCTCCAGCCCAGCAGGCGCCACCAGGTAGCGTTCGGCAGGGAATAGGCCATCCAGCCGCAAAACCCCACGCCCATGATCGAGGTGAACCAGATCGCCGGCGCGCGGAACGGGCGTGGCAGGTCCGGGCGCGTGTAGCGCAGCACCAGCACCCCGATGCACACCACGATGAAGGCTACCAGCGTGCCGATGGAGACCAGCTCGCCGAGGATGTCGAGCGGGGTCAGGGCCGCAATGATGGCGGCCAGCGCGCCGGTGATGAGCGTGGAGACGTGCGGGGTGTGAAAGCGCGGGTGCACCGCACCGAAGACCCGCGGCAACAGGCCGTCGCGCGCCATGGTCAGCCAGATGCGTGCCTGCGGAATGATCAGCGTGATGATCACCGAGGTCAGGCCCAGCAGCGCGCCCACCTCGACCCAGCGCGTCAGCCACAGCAGCTGCGGATGTGCCTCCAGCGCCGCGGCCACCGGCGCGGCGTCGTTCAGGGCGGAGTAGGGCACCAGGCCCGTCAGCACGGCCGACATGGCCACGTACAGCACGGTACAGATCGCGAGGCTGCCGAGAATGCCGATCGGCATGCCACGTCCCGGATCCTTCGCCTCCTGCGCTACGGTGGAGACCCCATCGAATCCGATGTAGGCGAAAAAGATGATGCCCGCCGCCTGCGAGATGCCGCTCCAGCCGAACTGGCCGTAGACGCCGGTGTTCTTCGGGATATATGGCACCCAATGGGCGGTGTCGACGTAGAAGGCGCCAAAGGCGATCACCGCCACGACGATGCTGACCTTGATGGCAACGATGATGGTATTGACGATCGCCGACTCGCGGATGCCCTTGTAGCAGAGCGCCGTCGCCAGCACGACGATCACGACCGCCGGCAGGTTGAACCAGGCGCCGGTCGCGTGCATCTGCACGCTGTCGGAACCCACGGTGGTGAATGGCGCCGAGGTGAGCTTATCGGGCAGAGCCGGGACGCCGAAGTCATGCAGCAGCTTGACGGCATAGCGCGCCCAGCCCACCGCCACCACCGAGCTTGCCACCAGATATTCGAGCACCAGATTCCAGCCGACGAACCAGGCGACGAACTCCCCGAGGGTTGCGTAGCTGTAGGCGTAGGCGCTGCCCGAGACCGGCACCATGGCGGCGAACTCGGAGTAGCACAGGCCGGCGAACATGCAGCCGACGCCGGCGATGATGAAGGAGATGACGATCGCGGGACCGGCGTGCTGGGCGGCGGCGAGCCCCGTCAGTACGAAGATGCCGGTGCCGATGATGCCGCCGATGCCGAAGGCGACCAGCGCCGGGATGCCCAGGGCGCGCGCGAGGTGTTTGCCCGCGGCCTCCTCGTGGTACTCGGAGACCGGTTTGACCGCAAACAAGCCCGCCTGTTTCATGGAATGTTCCGCGCGGTGCAGATAGGGCCACTGTACACGCAGGCGCGCCATGCGGGCTATACGGGGCGCACAGTCCGGCGCATCAGACTCCGCGCAGTGCCGGCGGCACGTGCGGTGCGAGCGCCTGGAGCATCGCCTCGTAGACTTTGGGCGCGCCGGCGACGATGTGCGGGCCGAGCTGATAGGGGTTGCCGTCGAGCGTGCCTACGCGACCGCCGGCTTCCTGGATCAGCAGCGTGCCGGCCGCGGTGTCCCAGGGCTTCAGACCCAGTTCCCAGAACCCATCGACGCGTCCGGCGGCAACGTAGGCCAGGTCCAGTGCGGCGGCACCGGGGCGGCGGATGCCGGCGGTGAGCATCGTCAGGGTGCGGAACATGGCGAAATAATGATCCATGTTCGGGTCGTTATCGCGAAACGGAAAGCCGGTGGCGAGCAGCGCGCCCTCGAGGCCGCGCTGCTTGCTGACGCGGATGCGCCGATTCTCCAGATGCGCGCCGGCGCCGCGCGCGGCGCTGAAGATCTCCTGACGCATCGGATCGTAGATGACGCCGATCTCGAGCCGGCCACGCTGCTGCACGGCGATCGAGACGGCGAACACCGGAAAGCCGTGCAGGAAATTGGTCGTGCCATCCAGCGGATCGATGATCCAGACGGTCTCGTTGTCGCCGGCCGCGCCGCTCTCTTCGGCGAGAATCGCGTGCTGCGGATAGTGCTTGTGGATGAAGGCGATGATCTCGCGCTCAGCGGCGCGATCGACCTCGCTGACGTAATCGTTGCGGCCCTTGGAGGTGACCTGCAGGCCTTCCAGATGCGTGAGGCTGCGCACGATGAGCTCACCGGCGCGGCGCGCGGCACGAATGGCGATGTTGACCAGGGGATGCATGCGAGGCGCCTCGTGCTCTTCGCCGCTGCCTCGCGGCGAGCGCGGCAAAACAGCTAGGATAACTGCCCCGGGCAGCCGCAACCAGACTTGGCCGTGAGTAATCCGGTTGCCCGCTGCGCTGTCCCGGGCATCAACGCCGGTTTTTACCCAGGCAACACGCAGAATGATTAGCTATCGATCAGCTCGTATGGGCTCGGCGCCGCACGCGCCTCCAGTACTTCAGCCAGCTGATGCCGCGCCAGCCGCAGCAGATTAGCGAGTGCCTCTTTATCGATGTCGGCCTCCAGCGCTGCGATGGCGAGAGTGATGGCGCCCTTGACCAGCCGATCGATGTAGTCGCGGTGGTTCAGGTCGCTGCAGTCGGCTTTATCCACGGACCTCCTCGGACGCCTCCCTGCTGGCGCCGTTATCGCTTCTCCGCGATCTTCAGGTAGGCATCGATCGCCCGCCGGATCAGCTCGCTCACCGGCGCTCCGGTCTTTTCCTTCAGCGTCTGAAGCCGCTCGTGCTGGTCGTGCGTGAGATAGATGCTGACGGGCTTCACGTTGACGGGCTTGGCTGCCATGCCTAGATCTTAGCTGCCGTTAGCCAACGGTGCAAGCTCGCCCTCGGATCATGCACCCAGACCATCGATAGTCCTGCAGCGCCTGGCAGTGGATAATGGGTCGTGCAGCATTCCATCCGCATCGTGCTGGTCGAGACCTCGCATCCGGGCAACATTGGTGCTGCGGCCCGCGCCTTGAAGAACATGTGCCTCGATGAGCTGGTGCTGGTTCGGCCGGCGCAGTTTCCGCATCCGGAGGCGAGCGCGCGTGCCAGCGGCGCCGAGGATGTGCTCGCGCGTGCGCGCGTCGAGCACAGTCTGCCGGCCGCGCTGGGGGACTGCGGGCTGGTGCTCGCCACCACCAGCCGCGATCGCGACCAATACTTCCGCGTGTTCGATGTGCATGATGCCGCCCGTGAGGCGCTGGCGGCCAGCAGCCGTGGGCCGGTTGCGATCCTGTTTGGCTCGGAGCGCGCCGGCCTGTCCAATCAAGAACTCGAGTGCGCGCACGCGCTGCTGCGCATTCCGGCCAATCCCGAGTACGCGTCGCTGAACCTTGCGATGGCCGTGCAGCTGGTTGCCTACGAGATCCTGCGTGCGCGCCTTGCAAGCGACACGGCCGCGGCGGATCTGGCCCCGATACCGGCGGGCGGGCCGCGCCGTGCGCCGCTGGCGAGCGCAGCGCAGATGCAGCAGTTCTACGTACATCTGGGACAGGTTCTCGAGCAGATCGATTTTCGTGACCGCACACAGAAGGGCACGCATCTGATGACGCGGCTGCAGCGGCTGTTCCAGCGCGCCGAGCCGGATGAGAACGAGATCAACATCCTGCGCGGCATCCTGACAGCGGTGCAGCAGCGCCGCCGACGCGCGGGCGCGCAGTGAGCGCGGCGGACGCGCTGCCGCTGTATTTGGATCACGCGGCCACCACGCCGGTGGATGCACGGGTGGCCGCCGCCATGGCCGGGTGCCTGACGCAGGAGGGCACCTTCGGTAATCCGTCCTCGCCGCATCTGTACGGCCGACGCGCGCGCGAGCGCATCGAGAGTGCCCGCAGCCAGGTCGCGCGCCTCATCGGCGCCGCCACGCCCGAGGTGCTCTTCACCTCGGGGGCCACCGAGTCGAACAACCTGGCGATACTCGGCAGCGTGCGCAGCCACGCGCGGCGCGCGCACGTGGTCACCGCGAGCACCGAGCACCGCTCGGTATTGGACGCCTGCCGGCAGCTCGAGCGCGAGGGGCACAGCGTCAGCTATCTTGCGCCCGACGCACACGGTCTCATCGAGCCGTCGCAGCTGGAAGCGGCGCTACGGGCCGAGACGGTGCTGGTGTCGATCATGCATGCCAATAACGAAACGGGCGTGCTGCAGGACATCGGCGCCCTCGCGGCCGTGTGCCGCCGGCACGGGGTCGCGCTGCATGTCGATGCGGCGCAGAGCGCCGGCAAGCTGCCGATCGACGTCGGCTCGCTCGGCGTGGATCTGCTGAGCTTCACGGCGCACAAACTGTACGGCCCCAAGGGAATCGGCGCTCTGTATGCATCGCCCGGCCAGCGCGCGAGGCTGCAGCCGCTGCTGTTCGGGGGTGGCCAGGAACGGGGGATACGCTCGGGTACGCTCGCGGTGCATCAGATCGTGGGCTTTGGCCTGGCCTGTGAGATCGCCGCCATCGAGCTGCCCGATCAGGCAGAGCGGCTCGCGCGACTCACGCAGGGGCTCTGGCAGGGGTTGGCCGATCTGCCGGGGGTGCTGCGCAACGGACATGCGACGCGCTGTGCGCCGGGACTGCTGAATGTCTCTTTCGAGGGCATCGAGGGCGAGAGCCTCATGGCGGGGCTTACCGAGCTCGCCGTCTCGAGCGGGTCGGCCTGCGACTCGGACAGCGATGAGCCCTCGCACGTATTGCGCTCACTGGGGCGCAGCCGTGAGCTCGCGCAGAGCTCGCTGCGCTTCTCCCTGGGGCGCAGCAGCTGCGAGGTGCAAGTACAGCGTGCGGTGGCCGCGGTACGCCGCGAGGTGCTGCGGCTGCGTGCCGCGGCTCCATGACGAGCTGCGTCGTGGCAGACGAGGACCCGCTCGGTGCGCGAGTGCGCGCACTCTTCGTGGATCTGGCGCATGCGGGGGATCTGCCCCCCGCCGCGGCCGGGGAGGCAGAAACGGTCTGCACCGGCGAGGCTGGTCGCATCGGTGAGGGCACTCAGGTGCGCTTCAGCCTGCGGCTATCGAACACGCGTGTGCAACAGGTGCGCTACCGTGCCTACGGCTGCCCGTTTACGCTCGCGACCTGCGAGTGGCTGGCACGGCGACTCACGGGGTGCCAGCTCACCGCGGCCTCGGATCAGGCCCTCCAGACGGCGCTGGGCATGCCGGCCGACTGGGCAGCGACGTTGGGGGTGCCCCCGCCGCGGCTGGGGCGGCTGCTGGTGGTGGAGGATGCACTGCGGCAGGCGCTGAGCGGCAGGCGATGCTGAGACCGTGGAGCATCGACGCGTAGCCCTATGCTGCGTCGCAGCAGTGAGCGTGACCGTCCCTGACGAATCCATGACAGATTCAGGATAGTATTCCTGCAGGTTCAAATCGTATGGCCATCTCCCTCACAGCCTCCGCAGCCGAGCGCGTGCGCAGCCACCTGGCGCGGCGGGGCAGCGGCCTGGGACTTCGGCTGGGGATCAAACCCAGCGGCTGTTCGGGCTTCAGCTACATCATCGACTACGCCGATGAGGCGCGGCCCGATGACCAGGTGTTCGACAGCCATGGGGTCAAGGTATTCGTCGACCCCGCGAGCCTGCCGGCCATCGACGGCACGCAGGTGGACTTCGTGCGCCAGGGGCTCAACGAGAGCTTCCGCTTCGACAATCCCAACGTGCGCGGCGAATGCGGCTGCGGCGAGAGCTTCACCGTATAGCGCAGCGTCCGCCTGAGCCGGTCGAAAAGCCCTTACAACTCGGGCACTTCCGCGCGCGATTTGATTGCCCGGTGAGCGCGCCTGCCTCTATACTGCCGGCCTTTTTTCCCGGAGGTCCTCATGGCGCTCGAGCGCACCCTGTCCATCGTCAAGCCCGATGGTGTCCGGCGAAACCTGATCGGCGAGGTCTACCGCCGTTTTGAGAACGCCGGGCTCTGCATCGTAGCCGCGCGCATGCGCTGGCTCTCGAGCGCTGAGGCGGAGCTCTTCTATGAAGTGCATCGCGGGCGGCCTTTCTACGCGGATCTGGTGCGCTACATGAGCTCGGGACCGGTCCTGGTGCAGGTGCTCGAAGGGGACAATGCGATCGCCCGCAATCGCGAGATCATGGGCGCCACGGATCCGAAGAAGGCCGCTGCCGGCAGCATCCGCGCCGATCTGGCCGAGAGCATCGAGGCCAACGTCGTGCACGGCTCGGACGCCGCCGAAACGGCCGCGCGTGAGATTGCGTTTTTCTTCAGCACGCTGGACATTTGCCCGCGCAGATGAACGATGGCCGCATCAATCTGCTGGGCCTGACCCGAGGGGAGCTCGAGACCTTCTGCGCCGAGCTGGGCAGCAAGCCGTTTCGCGCGCGCCAGCTGATGAACTGGCTCTACAAGCGCGGCTGCGATCAATTCGAGGACATGAGCGACCTGGCGCGCGACTTCCGGGCGCTGCTCAGCGAGCGCGCCGGGATCGGCGTGCCGCAGATTCTCACGAAGCAGCAGGCCAGCGACGGCACCTGCAAGTGGCTGCTCTCGGGCGGCAACGGGCAGGCGTTCGAGATGGTCTACATTCCAGAGACCGATCGCGGCACGCTGTGCATCTCCTCGCAGGTCGGCTGTGCGCTGGACTGCTCGTTCTGCTCCACGGCGCAGCAGGGCTTCAACCGCAATCTCTCCACCGCGGAGATCGTCGGGCAGGTCTGGCTCGCCAATCGCGAGCTCGGCTTTCAGCCCGGTGGCGAGCGCATCATCACCAACGTGGTGCTCATGGGCATGGGCGAGCCGCTGGCCAACTATCGCCAGGTGTTGCCCGCGCTGCGGATTTTTCTCGACGACCTGGGATTCGATCTATCGCGCCGGCGTGTGACGTTGTCGACCTCGGGCCTCGTGCCGCAGATCTACCGGCTTGCGCAGGACATCAATGTCGCGCTGGCGGTCTCGCTGCATGCGCCCGACGACGCGCTGCGCAGTCGCCTGGTGCCGATCAATCGTCTGCATCCCATCGCCGAGCTGCTGGCTGCCTGCTGGCACTACATCGATGAGCAGAACGGGCGCAGCGTGACTTTCGAGTACGTGATGCTCCAGGGCGTCAACGATTCCCCGGCGCAGGCGCGCGCGCTGGCGCGCCTGCTGGCCGGGCATCCGGCCAAGGTCAATCTGATCCCCTTCAACCCGTTCCCGGGAACGGCCTACCGTCGCTCGGAAGAGCCTGCCGTGCAGCGCTTTCGCGATGAGCTGATCCGTTCCGGCCTCATCGCCACGGTGCGACGCACGCGTGGCGATGACATCGACGCGGCCTGCGGTCAGCTGGTGGGGCGCGTCAGCGATCGCACCATCGTGCGGCTGGGCAGCCGGATGAGCGGGGCAGTGCGGGCAGGGCAGAATCCTTTGGCGAGGGCACCGGCATGAGCCAGCAGCATCCGACCGGCACGGCAGCGCGCGTGGGCATGCGAGCCGGGCTTGCACTACTGCTGCTGCGGACGGCCGCAGGCTGTGCGATCTGTGCGCTCGTCGCCTGTACCACGACGACGACCACCACCACCAGCTTCGCCCCGCCGGGCGCCGAGTCGGAGGCCAACAACACCGATGCCGCGGCGATCAATGTGCAGCTGGGAGTGGACTACCTGCAGAAGAACGAGCTTGCCCTCGCGCAGACCAAGCTGCAGCGTGCACTCAGGGAGGATCCCCGCAGCGCAGACGTACACGACGCACTGGCGCTGCTCGATGAGCAGCTCGGTGACGCCAGGGGTGCCGACCGAGAGTACCGGCGCGCACTGGAGCTCTCGGCACACGGTCCGCGCGAGCTCAACAACTACGCCGTCTTTCTGTGCAGTCATGGCCGCGCGGCCGAGGGCGTGCGCTACTTCGAGGAGGCGGCCTCCAATCGGCTCTATCCCACGCCCTGGGCGGCCTACACCAACGCCGGGATCTGCCTGCGTGGCGTGCGCCAGAATGCCGCGGCGATGCAGCGCTTCCTGCGCGCGCTGCAGGTCAATCCCACGTTTGCCGATGCGGCCTATGAGGCCGCGAGCCTGGAGTATGCCGAGCAGGATTACGCCGCCGCGCGCTCGCGCGTGGACAGCTTCCTGATGAACAACCGCCCCACCGCTGCATTGCTGCTGCTTGGCTGGCAGGTCGCCCGCGCGCAGAGCGATGTGCTCGCCGAGCAGCGCTATGCATTGCTGCTGGCGCGCGATTTCCCGAACTCCCCGCAGGCCCATGCGCTCGAGCTGTCGAGGCGGGGCGGGGCGGATTGAGTCGCGAGGCAGCACGCGCGCCGATCCCGCCGGTGCGCGGCATGAACGATGTGCTGCCCGATCAGATCGGCGCCTGGCAGCATCTCGAGCAGCTCGCGCGGCGCCTGTTCTGTGCCTATGGCTATGAGGAGCTGCGCCTGCCGGTGGTGGAGCACACCGAGCTCTTCAAGCGCTCGATCGGCGAGTTCACCGACATCGTCGAGAAGGAGATGTACACCTTCCAGGATGTGGGCGGTGACAGCCTGACGCTGCGTCCCGAGGCCACCGCCGGGGTGGCGCGTGCGGTGATCTCCAACGGCCTGCTGCGCGGGGCACGCCACAAGCTCTGGTGCAGCGGCCCGATGTTCCGTCACGAGCGTCCGCAGGCGGGCCGTTACCGCCAGTTCCACCAGATCGACGTCGAGGCACTCGGTTTTCCCGGTCCGGACGTGGATATCGAGCTGATCGCGCTGACGGCGCGCTTGTGGCGCGAGCTGGGCCTCACGCGCGTGCGCCTCATGCTCAACTCCCTGGGCACCCCCGCGGCACGCGCGGGCTACCGCGAGCGGCTGGTGGACTATTTCCGTGCGCATGAGGATAAGCTCGATGAGGACAGCCGCCGCCGCCTCGCGGGCAACCCGCTGCGGATCCTGGACAGCAAGAACCCGCACATGCGCGCACTCATCGATGCCGCGCCGCTGCTCACGGACTACCTGGATGCCGAATCGCGCGCGCACTTCGAGGCACTGTGCGCGGCGCTGGAGGGACTGGGCATCCCCTACACGGTCAATCCGCGGCTGGTGCGCGGATTGGACTATTATTCGCGCACCGTCTTCGAGTGGGTCAGCGATGCGCTCGGCTCGCAGGATGCAGTGTGCTCGGGTGGCCGCTACGACGGACTGATCGCGCAGCTGGGCGCAGAGAGCACCCCAGCCATCGGCTTTGCCATGGGCATGGAGCGCTGTGTCGCGCTGATGCAGGCGGCGGGCAGTGTGCCGGCGGCGAGCTCGCCGGAACTGTACATCGTGGCGAGCGGGGCGCTGGCCGAACGCGAAGCGGCCCGTCTGGCCGAGCAGCTGCGCGATGTGCTGCCGGGGCGCGCGGTGCTGACCAATCTGGGCGGGGGCAATTTCAAGACGCAGTTTCGCCGCGCCGATCGCAGCGGTGCACGGTTGGCGTTGATTCTGGGCGAAGAGGAGCTCGCGCGCGGCGTAGCCGGCGTGAAACCTTTGCGCCGCGAGGGCGGTCAGAGCGAGTGTCCGCTGCCGCTGCTGGCCGAGCGCATCGGGCAGCTGCTGGAGCAGGAGCCGCTCGGTGCCGCCGCCAGGGACGAGCTGGGGAGAGGATAAGTGGACGAATATCTGGATGAACAGGAGCAGTGGCGACGCGTCGTCACCTGGCTGCGCGAGTCCGGTCCGGCGATGCTCGCGGCCGTGCTGGTCGTGCTGCTCGGCTATGGCGGCTGGCGCTACTGGCAGAACCGCAAGACCAACATTGCTCTGGCCGCCGAGGCGCGCTACCAGCAGGTGCTCAGCGCCCTGGATCAGGGCAACCTCACACTGGGCTCGACGCTGGCCGACCGCTTGATCCAGGACTATCCCAACACCCCCTACGCCGCCCAGGCCGATCTCATGGCTGCGCGGGTGGCCGTGCAGAACGATCAGCTTCCGGATGCGGCCAAGCGGCTGCGTCATGTGCTCGATACGACCAAGGATTCGGACCTGAAGCTGCTGGTGCGCCTGCGCCTGGCGCGCGTGCTGCTCGGTGAAAACCAGCCCGATGAGGCCCTGAAGCTCATCGACGGTACGCAGAGCGGCGCCTTCGCGTCGCGCTACGCGGAGGTGCGCGGCGATGCGCTGCTGGCCAAGGGAGATCGCGCCGGCGCGCTGCAGGCCTATCGCAGCGCCCGTGCCGGGGCCGACACCCTCGATGCCCAGCTGCTCGATCTGAAGATCGAAGACCTGGCGCGCTCGTGAGTTCCGCCCTGAGGGCGCCGCGCCGCGCGCGGCAGGGGCTCGCTGCGCTGATGCTCGGCGCCGCCCTGGCGCTGGTGGCGTGCAGCGCCAAAAACCCCGAACGTCCCGCGCCGCTGGTCAAGAAGCTCGTGCAGCGCGTGCCCGTGCACACCCTCTGGCGCACGCGCCTGAGGCGCGATGCGCCCAAGCTGCGCGTGGGACTCATCGCAGCGGTGGATGGACAGCGCGTTTTCATCGCCAGTCACAACGGGCGTGTCGAGGCACTGGACCTGGCGAGCGGGCGGCACCTGTGGCGCATACGCGTGCGTGCCACGCTCTCGGGCGGTCCGGGCGCGGGCGCCGGCGTGGTGGTGGTCGGGGGCGCCAAGGGCAACGTGATCGCGCTCTCCGAGACGGACGGCAAAGTGCGCTGGCAGCGACGCATCAATTCGGAGATTCTCTCGGCGCCGGCGGTCGGCACGGACTTCGTGGTGGTGCGCGGCGTGGATGGACGCCTGCAGGCCCTCACCACGGCGACCGGTGCGGACACCTGGATCGCCATGCAGACGGTGCCGCGGCTGTCACTGCGGGGCACCGGCATCCCGATCCTGGATGGCGATCTGGCCATCTGCGGCTTCGATGATGGCCACGTACTGGCGGTCGATCGCAGCAATGGCATGGTGGCCTGGAGCGCCGCCGTCGGTCAGCCGCACGGCACCTCCGAGCTGCAGCGGCTCATCGATCTGGATGCGCCGGTCGTGCCCGCAGGTGATGACCTGTTCGCCGTGGCCTATCAGGGCCGCGTTGCGCGCCTGGACCGCAACAGCGGACGCATCGCCTGGACGCACGACTTCTCCAGTTACCGCGGCCTGGCGCTGGACGCTTCGGCACTGTACGTCGCCGGTGCCGACGGCACGCTGATCCGTCTGTCGCGCCAGAACGGCGCAGTGCAATGGCAGCAGCGCATTCTCGCCAACCGCGAGCTCTCCACACCCGTGATCTATCACGGCGAGCTGGTGGTCGGTGATCGCGACGGTTTCCTTCACTGGTTCGACCCAGCCAGCGGCCGATACCTTGCGCGTGTGCGTGTTGGCAAGAGTCGCATCAGCGCGGCGCCGGTCGTCGCGGGCGATGAGCTGCTGGTGTTCAATGACGACGGCACGCTGGCGGCGCTGCGCACGCCCGATGCTCCGGTCGTGCTGCCGGCGCAGACCGCCTCGGGAGCCGCGACGCGGTGAGCCGATGCTGCCCATCGTCGCCATCGTCGGTCGGCCGAGCGTCGGCAAGTCCACGCTCTTCAATGCCCTGACGCGCACGCGCGCGGCGATCGTCGCCGACGTGCCCGGAGTCACGCGGGACCGGCAGTACGGCTATGCGCGCGTGGGTCGCGTGCCGTGCGTGCTGATCGACACCGGCGGCCTCTTGGCTTCGCCGCGCGGGCTGGATGCGCTGATCCGCGAGCAGACTGACCGCGCCATCGCCGAGGCCGACAGGCTGATTCTCGTTGCCGATGCGCGCACCGGGCTCACGGCGCAGGAAGAATTCATCGCACGCGAGCTGCGACGCGGCGGCAAGCCGGTGGTGCTGGCCGTGAATAAGGCTGAAGGCCGCGATCCCGATGTGGTCGCCGCTGACTTTCATCGCCTCGGTCTCGGCGCCCCCGTGGCGATCGCCGCTGCGCACGGCTCGGGCATCCGCGAGCTCATCGACATCGTCCTGGCCGACCTGGCCCCGGGCGACGACGGCGACGATGCGGGTCGGCAGACAGAGGAGACAGAGGATGCGGGGGAGGCAGTCACGCGTAGCGGGCCGCGGGCCGCCGCGGACGTATCCGCCCAGGCCATCCGTGTCGCGGTCATCGGCCGGCCCAACGTGGGCAAGTCGACGTTGGTGAATCGACTCATCGGCGAGGAGCGCGTCATTGCCAGCGAGCAGCCCGGTACCACGCGCGACAGCATCCTCGTGCCCTTCGAGCGCGAGGGTCGCCGCTTCCTGCTGGTGGATACGGCCGGCGTGCGCAGACGTGCGCAGGTCGATGACCCCATCGAGCGCGCCAGCGTCGCCCGCACGCTGCAGGCCATCGCCGAGGCACATGTCGTCGTTCTCGTGCTCGATGCGCACGACAGCGTCGGCGAGCAGGATGCCAGCGTGCTCGGGCAGGCGCTCGAGCGCGGCCGTGTGATCCTGATCGCCGTCAACAAGTGGGACGGCATCCACGATGCGCAGCGCGAGGAAATCCGCCGCCAGCTTGCCCTGAAGCTCGATTTCGTGCCCTTTGCGCCCCTGCACTTCATCTCCGCCCGCCACGGCAGCGGCGTTGGCGAGCTGATGCGCGACGTCGTGCGCGGCTATGAAGGCTCGATGCGTGAGATGCCGACTGCCGAGGTCATGCGCACGCTCGAGCGCGCGCTCGAGGCGCATCAGCCGCCGCTGGTCAAAGGGCGGCGTATCAAGCTGCGCTATGCACACCAGGGCGGACGCAATCCGCCTCGCATCGTCGTGCACGGCAGCCAGGCCAGCGCGGTGCCGGATGCTTATCGGCGCTATCTTGCCAATGTGTTCCGCGAGCGCTTCGATCTGTATGCGACTCCCGTGGCCGTCGAGTTTCGCAGCGACGCCAATCCCTACGACCGGCGCCCGGGGCGCTCGCGGCCTACGGTGGCGGCAGGAACAATGCCGGGTCGACGAAGGCGCGGTTGAGGACCACGCCAAAGTGCAGGTGCGGGCCGGTCACGCGGCCCGTCGCACCAACGCGGCCGATGAGAGCGCCGCGCGCCACACTCTGGCCGATATGCACGTCGATGCGCGAGAGATGGCAGTACATGGTCACGAAGCCGCTGCCGTGGTCGATGAGCACGGTCTTGCCGTCGAAGAAATAATCCCCGGTGTCGATGACGCGCCCCGCGGCCGCGGCATGCACCGGCGTGCCGGTGGGCGCTGCGATGTCCATGCCGGTATGCGGAGCACGGGGCTCATGGTTGAAGACACGCCGTGAGCCGAAGGAGCTCGTGCGCACACCGCGCACCGGGGAGGAGAGCGCGAACGTCTCCGGCAGCACATCCGAGAAGGTTGCGATCGCCGCCTGCAGCCGCGCATGCTCGCGCTCGTAACGGGCCAGATCGTGCGCCGAGAGGTCCACCTGCGCAGGTTTCACGTGCAGACTCTGCACCACATACTGCTTGGAGCCGATCCTGAAGGGTAGCGCTGCCCCCGCAACCTCGATCTGCGCGGGTCCGGGCATCACCGTGAGCGGCACGCCGACCACCGCGATCCAGCCCGGGCCCCGTCGCAGAACCGCGACGCGATCCCCGCCATAGCTCACCCGTGGCGCCTGGGGGGCATCATCCAGCGTCGCCGGCAGGGGCAGCAGCACCACGCCACCGGGCACCGCCTCCGCGCGTGGCAGCTGCACAGCGCGCGCCGGCTGCGCCCGGCAGGCGAGAGTCAGAAGCAGCGCCAGCGCGCAGAGGCAGCGGCGGGTGGCTCTCATCCCCGGCTCTCGGGGGACTCGGCTGCCAGCACGCTCGCCGTCAGGCGCCCGCTGGCCAATCGCACGTCGATGCGCTCGTCGGGCGCGACCTGTGCCGCGGACGTGACCAGCTCGCCATCGCGACTGCGCGTCACCACGGCGAATCCGCGCTCCAGTGTCGCCAGCGGACTCACCGCCTGCAGCGCGCGCGCCAGCGACTGCAACCGCGTCTGCTCGCGCGCCAGGCGCGCCTGCAGCACGAACTGCAGACGGCCTTCGAGCTCATCGAGCCGCTGTGCCATCGCCTGCAGCCGCATGCCCGGATGCGAGGCCGTCAGACGCCGTTGCAAGCGCGTGAGCGCAGCGTTCTCGACCGCGAGCGTGCGCCGCATGGCCGCCAGGAAGCGCTCATGTAGCTGCGTCAGACGGGTGCGCCAGGCGGCGCCGTCGGGCACCACCAGTTCCGCGGCACCCGAGGGTGTCGGGGCGCGCAAATCGGCGACGAAATCGGCGATGGTGAAGTCGATCTCATGACCGATGCCCGTGACGATCGGCAGGCGCGCGCGATGGATGGCGCGTGCCACCCGCTCATCGTTGAAGGCCCAGAGGTCCTCGAGCGAGCCGCCGCCGCGCGCCACGATGAGCACGTCGCACTCGGCGCGGGCGCTGGCCAGATCCAGCGCCGCCACGATGGCCGGTACCGCCGCCGCCCCCTGCACAGGCACGCCATAGATGAGCACCCGAGCCGCCGGAAAGCGCCGCGCCAGAATGTGCAGAATGTCGCGGATGGCCGCGCCGCTGGGCGAGGTGATCACCCCGATGCAGTGTGGCGCGGCCGGCAGCGAGCGCTTGCGTTCCGGGTCGAACAGCCCTTCGGCTGCCAGCCTTCGCTTGAGCTCCTCGAAGGCGCGCTGCAGGGCACCGAGCCCCGCGTCCTCGAGCTCCTCGACCAGCAGCTGGTACTCGCCACGCGGTTCATACAGGCCCACGCGCGCCCGAACCAGCACCTGCTGCCCGTCGCGCGGCACGAAGCCCGTGCGCGCATTGCGCAGGCGGAACATCGCGCAGCGTACCTGCGCGTCGCGGTCCTTCAGCGAGAAATACCAGTGACCCGAGGCCGGGCGCGAGAAATTGGATAGCTCGCCCTGCACCCAGAGCTGGCCGATGCCGGACTCGAGCAGCTCGCGCACCTCGCGGTTGAGCCGCGACACGGAGTACACCGTGCGCGCGGCCGCCATGCCGCGGGGCGTTGCGGCACCACGCGGCGTCATGGGGCTGAGCGCTGCAGCGGCGGCGATAGGGGCGGTAGGGGCGATGGGGGAGGCGTTGCCGGCGGCGCTCGGCGACACCAGCGGCAATTCCAGCGAGGGTCCCGGACCCGGCGCGCTCGGCGCTTGGCGCGCTGCCCGCCGCGTCCGCTGGCCCGCCGACGCATCGGGCCGCTCCAGGCCCGCCGGCGATGGCGGGGGAGTAGGCTTCATCGTCGGATCTTAGCGGCGGGGCGTAGCCTTTGCTACAATGACGCGCTTCCTTCTCCTTGGTAGGCCGCACGAGGCTGCATGCGAATACTCGAGGAAGCGCTGACCTTCGATGATGTCCTGCTGGTGCCGGCGCGCTCCGACGTGCTGCCGCGCTCAGTTGACCTCTCCACCCAACTAACCCGCAAGATCCGCCTTGGCCTGCCGGTGCTCTCGGCCGCCATGGATACGGTGACCGAAGCGCGCCTGGCGATCACCATCGCCCAGGAAGGCGGCATCGGCATCATTCACAAGAACATGTCGATCGATGCGCAGGCCCGCGAGGTTGTGCGCGTCAAGAAGTTCGAAAGTGGTGTGATTGCCGATCCCATCACGGTGCCCCCGGACATGACCATCCGCGAAGTCATCGAGCTCACGCGCTCGCGCGGCATCTCCGGCGTGCCGGTCGTCAGCGGCACTAAGGTGGTGGGAATCGTCACGCACCGCGATCTGCGCTTCGAGCGCCAGCTGGATGCGCCGGTGAGCGCGGTCATGACGCCCAAGGCGCGCCTCGTCACGGTGCGCGAGAACGCGCCCAAGGATGAGGTGCAGCGCCTGCTGCACAAGCACCGTATCGAGAAGGTGCTGGTCGTCAACGGTGACGACGAGCTGCGCGGCATGATCACCGTGAAGGATTTCCAGAAAGCGACCGAGTTCCCGCGCGCGAGCAAGGATGAGACCGGCCGGCTGCGCGTCGGGGCGGCAGTCGGGACGGCGCCCGATACGCCCGAGCGCGTCGCGGCGCTGCGCGAGGCAGGTGCCGACGTCATCGTCGTCGATACCTCACACGGGCATTCGCATGGCGTGCTGGAGATGGTCGCGCGTCTCAAAGGACGCTGGTCGGCCCTGGAGATCATCGCCGGCAATATCGTCACGCGCGAAGGCGCGCTCGACCTCGTGGCCGCGGGCGCCGATGCCATCAAGGTCGGCATCGGCCCGGGCTCCATCTGCACCACGCGCGTGGTCGCCGGTGTCGGGGTGCCGCAGATCAGCGCCGTGGCCAATGTCTGCGCGGCTCTCGAAGGCCGCAATATCCCGGTGATCGCCGACGGTGGCATTCGTTACTCGGGCGATCTGGCCAAGGCGATCGCCGCGGGTGCCAGTGCCGTCATGATCGGCGGCCTGTTCGCCGGGACCGAGGAATCCCCGGGGCAGGTCGAGCTCTACCAGGGCGCATCCTACAAAGCCTATCGCGGCATGGGCTCGCTCGGCGCCATGTCCGAGCGCCACGGCTCGGCGGACCGCTACTTTCAGGACACGGCAAGCGAGCTCGAGAAGCTCGTACCCGAAGGCATCGAGGGACGTGTGCCGTACAAGGGAAGTCTTGTCACGATCCTCTACCAGCTGGCCGGCGGCCTGCGCGCGGCGATGGGCTACACCGGCAGTCACAACATCGAGCAGATGCGTTCTCGCCCCTGCTTCGTGCGCATCACCAGCGCCGGTGTGCGCGAGAGCCATGTGCACGACGTCACCATCACCAAGGAGGCGCCCAATTACCGCGTCAGGTGAGGCTGCCACCGCCCGCAGCGCGGGTGCGCGTCAGAGCGCATCGACTGGTGTCCCGCGCACGACTTCCGTCGCCACGCGCTCGAGCGCGCCCGGCGCCGACATCCACGCTCATCGCATTCTGATTCTCGACTTCGGCGCGCAATACACCCAGCTCATCGCCCGCCGCATTCGCGAGCTGGGCGTGTACTGCGAGATCCTGCCCTGGGATGTCGGAGACGGCGCGGTACGCAGCTTCGGCGCGCGCGGCATCATTCTCTCGGGCGGCCCTGAGTCGGTGACCGACAGCGCGCCGCCGCGCGCCCCCGGCGCGGTGTTCGAGGTCGGTGTGCCGGTGCTGGGTATCTGCTATGGCATGCAGACCATGGCGCAGCAGCTCGGTGGCCGCGTCGTCGCCGGCGGTACGCGCGAATTTGGTTACGCCGAGCTCAAGCTCGGCACGCCCTGCCGCCTGCTGGAGGGGATCCACGACCGCGAGCGCGGCGGACGTGCGCTGCTCGATGTGTGGATGAGTCACGGTGATCGCGTCGAACTGCTGCCGGGCGGCTTCATAGCGGTCGCGACGACCTCCGAGGCCCCCGTGGCGGCCATGGCCGACGAGCGCCGCCGCTTCTACGGCGTGCAGTTTCACCCCGAAGTCACGCACACCGCGCAGGGTGCAGCGATCCTCGAGCGCTTCGTGCGTGAGATCTGTGGCTGCGATGCGCTCTGGACGCCCGGCAACATCATCGAGCAGCTCGCCGAGCGGGTACGCAGCCAGGTTGGCAGCGGCCGCGTGCTGCTCGGGCTCTCCGGCGGCGTCGATTCCTCGGTGGTCGCAGCGCTGCTGCATCAGGCGATCGGCGATCAGCTGGTATGTGTGTTCGTCGATCATGGTCTGCTGCGCCTGGGCGAGGGCGACCAGGTCATGAAGACCTTCGCCGATTCGCTCGGCGTGCGGGTCATCCGGGTGGATGCCGCCGAACGATTTCTCGCCGGTCTCGCCGGTGTAGTCGACCCGGAAGCCAAGCGCAAGATCATCGGACGGCTGTTCGTCGAGGTGTTCGAGGAGCAGGCGCGCTCGCTGGAGGATGTCGGGTTCCTCGCGCAGGGAACCATCTATCCCGATGTCATCGAATCGGCGGGGGCGAGCACCGGCAAGGCGCACGTGATCAAATCCCATCACAACGTGGGCGGACTGCCGGCGGAGCTGCGCCTGGCGCTGGTGGAACCGCTGCGCGAGCTCTTCAAGGACGAGGTGCGCCGCATCGGTGTGGAGCTCGGACTGCCGCACGAGATGGTCTATCGCCACCCATTCCCAGGGCCTGGCCTCGCCGTGCGCATCCTGGGAGAGGTAAGTGCCGCCCATGCGCAACTCCTGCGTCGCGCCGACCACATCTTCATCGAGGAGCTGCGCCGCCACGATCTCTACCAACGCACCAGCCAGGCTTTCGCGGTGTTCCTGCCGGTGCGCTCGGTCGCCGTCATGGGCGATGGGCGCCGCTATGAGCACGTCATCGCGCTGCGAGCGGTGGAGACCGTCGACTTCATGACCGCGCAATGGGCGCACCTGCCGTATGAGTTCCTGGATTTGGTCTCCCGGCGCATCGTCAACGAGGTGCCCGGCGTCTCGCGCGTGGTCTATGACATCTCCGGCAAGCCTCCGGCGACGATAGAGTGGGAGTAGGGGGCAACTCGACACATTGCCAGGTTGGCTGGCTGAGCGAAATGGGCGGTTTCGCTGAAATTTCGGCGACACCTGGGTAACGAGTCAGCGCGACCAGAGAAATCTTCCAACGGATATTCGAGTGCCTGAGGCGACGCGGGCGTGCTCGCCGGCAGGCTATGAGTCGGACCGACACCAGAGGTGAGGGGTTTTCGGCAGCGCGCCGATGACGCAATTCGGCCAACTGCGGACGGCCCGAGGCTCAGACAGACTCCTCCATACCGGCCATCTGGTCTGCAGCGGGAACGACTCAGGGTTACTCGCAGCTGCGTCGACCGAAAAATCTGTGACTTTGAGGCCTTATCGGTTTGCGGTGGGCTAGCGGAAGGATCATATTAGATTTACGCCGGGAAAGTAGAACAAAGAGCACAGCGACTCTCGCCTGAAATTCCAACACACTACTCAAGGAGAGAGAACATGAGGCCTCGGATAGCACTTCTATTGACGCTAGTGTTAGCTGCTTCAGCGACAGCGATAGCACAAGATTCCGCCGCACCGAACTTGCCTACCGCTGCGCAAACAATGTCCCACCCGGTTGGCTCGAGCGAAGCCAACATCACGCAGCTTGCGCAAAGCCAGGCAGCCGCCAATTCACACGTCGGGCCGCGCAGCGTGCCTGGTAGGGTGATTCCCGTCCCTACCGATGTCAGCCCAGAACTGCAGACGGCCATCGCGGCGCCTTACTCGGGATTTGGAAACCCCAACCCGCCCCGGACGAATGCGGAATGGAAGCAAGAGGTGGCCACTAGTGCCGCTGCGTTTGCTGCTAGTGTGCGTCGGCTCCGCGAGAGGCTCGGAGTCAGCAGTCAGGAGACAACCATCGGCGGGGTACACGCGTATATTCTGCAACCTAAAGAAATTCCGCTAAAAAATCGAAACCGTCTTTTATTTAACATGCACGGTGGCGCTTGGGTCTTTTTTCCGGGTGAATCCGGTACGGAAGAGGCGGTGCTAATGGCCGCCTATGGAAAGTTCAAGGTGATCTCGATCGATTACCGAATGGCGCCCGATTTCCCATATCCGGCTGCTATGGACGATGCGATGACCGCGTGGAAGTCCGCGTTGAGAATGGTGAAGCCGGCAAATATTGGCGTATTTGGGACTTCGGCCGGCGGCACCATGACGTTGGCACTGGTGTTGCGCGCCAAAAAGGAGGGCCTGCCGCTGCCGGGTGCCATCGCACCGGGAAGCCCATTGGCCGACGCCGATCAGTCCAAGGCCGGCGACAGCCATCGGACGAACGAGTGGCTCGACAACGTCCTGGTCAGTGTTGACGGCCCTACCGTGCAGGGCATGAATCAACTCTATTTCGCTGGCCATGACTTGAAAGACCCGCAGCTTTCGCCGATTTATGGAGACTTCCACGGCTTTCCGCCGGCGATCCTGACCACCGGCACCCGCGACGTGCTGCTCAGCGATACCGTGCGCATTCATCGCAAGCTGCGCGAGGCGGGTGTGGACGCCGAGTTGCAGGTGTTCGAGGGCATGTCGCACGCGCAGTATGTGCTCGCTCCCACGGCCCCCGAATCGAAGGAGGCGTTCGAAGAGATCGCACGGTTCTTCGACACGCACCTCGGGAAATAAGGCCTAGGCGGCTCCTCTTTCTGTGGCATGTGGCTAACCCGACTACGTAACGTACGGCCCACTCCCTCATATCGTAGCTCTAGATGTTGCCTCGAAGCTGCCGGTCACGACTGACTCAAATGGGTCGGGACCGTCGATCATGACCATATTTGCGCAGAGACCCGCGGATGGCCGACGATAGGCACATGGCGGGACCTCGTCGTGCGACCCCGGAGCGTCTGAGTACTTTTTCTGACGGCGTGTTTGCTGTTTTGATCACCGTCCTCGTTTTGGACCTACGGCCACCTCAGCTTCCGACGTTCAAGGCGTTTCTATTGCTCTGGCCCACCTGGCTAAGCTACGCCGTTAGCTATCTATTCATCGCTATCGTCTGGATGAATCATCACTACCTGATGCGCTATGCAACCGAGGCAACCCCTCGTCTTCTATGGTTCAACTTCGCGCATTTATTTTCCATGTCATTGCTACCTCTCTCCACCGCATGGATGGCCGTGAGCAAATTGGCGCCGCAGCCAGTTGCGTTCTACGCCTGGGTATTTTTCCTCGTCAATGCTACTTACATTTGCTTGATTTTTGAGCTTGTCGACCGGATTGGAGTCCCAAGAGCCGTCCGGCGGATAATGCGATTCCGATCGATCGCGACCTTGGTGCTCTTCGGCGCGGCCTCCTTGGTGGCGCTCAGATACCCGTCCGTAGGCCTAGGCATCTGCATTTGCTGCCTCATCTTCTACCTAAGACCAGAGCCGCCCGGAGCAATGCCGACCGCTTAGGAAACTGCCTTCCGTAAGCAGACGGTCATGACCGACTGCAACGGGTCGAGATGGAGTTCCGGCACTCGTCAGTTACCTACTTGACTTCTTGCACGGCCATTGCGCCGATAGTGCCTCGATCACCGCCGTTGCAGTGCTCTGATCCTCTGATAGATGAGTCTGCCTACCAAGCAGGTACTCGGCGACGACGGTGTAAACCTGATCATCCGACTCAAGGATGCCAGGGCACCAATCCCGCTTAGCCGTTGTACGGGTGATGATCCCCTGAACAAACCCCTGGAACTCTGCGGCGTACCAGTAGGTCGCTGTACTCTGTGTCGGCTTGGCGTCGTGAACCAAGCTCATCCACCTTGCGGCGCACATAACGAGATACCGTGTAGCGCCGAGGCAGGAATAGAACGGACGCTGATTCAGTGGATCGGCTTTGACATACAGCTGCCCGTTGGGCGCTACCGCAGTCGCGGCGTTAGCCCCTAGATTTAATAAGTACATGCAGACTGCAATGGCTGTGAAAGACGCAGAGATACGCGTTTTCATTGAAGCTTCCAAGCTCGCCAGTCTGCAAATTCTCGCGCTTAAGGGCCCCGAGGGCTTTTCAAAAAAAAGCGGTCGTTCGTGAGTGGCGTTTCTGGGCCAAAAGTGCCCTTGTGGGTCTATCAATCATAGCCTTCAGTTCAAGACGGTTGGTCGAGTCGTCACATATCGCGGGCGCTGCGGGTGAGTTCTTGCCGATGTCATTGACGAAGAGGAACCTGGGCAAGCAGCGTCGCTGGATCATTTTCAGGCACGGCAACCAGGGGCTTTACCCTGGAGCTGTGTTCACTGCGATTCCGACTTCGGCTGCACTTGCAGCTGGTTATCGACCCGCCGCACGCCCGGAACCGCTTTGGCCACTCGCACAGCTTCAGCGCGCTGCTCGCGCGAGTCCACGGACCCGGATAAGTACACGACTCCGAGCTTGGTCGTTACGGAAATGTCACGCCCTTTGGTCAGTGGGTCTTCAATAAAGTCTGCCTTCACCTTCCCCGTAATAGTCGCATCATCGAACGCCTGTCCCGTCGCTTCGTGCGACGGCGTCGCTGCACACCCGACGAGAAGCGCAACGGCTAGGGTCGAGGCACACAGAGTTCCAAGGCTACGTCGCATGAGAAGTGCTCCTATGGGGGTGATCAGGGGTAACTGACTATAGTCGGCGTGAGGGTCCTTCATAACTCAAGACCCTCCCTGTTTATCCGGCATCGGAGGAGATGCGATTGACCGGTTTGATGAGACAGCGAGGTGCGTCAGTCCTACGGCAGCGAGTCCGCTCATTTCGACCCCTGCCTCGAGACAGTATCCCTATCCCAATTGGAGCTGGGCGGTTTGGCGTGAGCGGAGTGGTGGCTACTTGGCCGCAATCCTATCCGTGGCTCAGCTGCGATCTGGCCCCATGGGCCTG
>Ga0335075_10002498_pt1 | contig 29480 bp, 28 predicted proteins | sample Lox_Sample_24_FD_206723 | JGI IMG/M metagenome (GOLD analysis project Ga0335075, IMG submission 206723) | Soil microbial communities from Loxahatchee National Wildlife Refuge, Florida, United States - Lox_Sample_2.4 | ecosystem: Environmental > Terrestrial > Soil > Wetlands | place: USA...
CTGGATGGGATCTTGTTCATCGACCGGCTGGACCCGGAGCAGCGCAAGCTCGCCATGAAGGCGATCCGGGAAGCCGAATGGTTTGGGCAGCCCGTTCCTGAGGTCAGGGCCTCGCCGCATCCGACCCAGCGGATCTCCTGAGAGGAACTGCCGTTGCGGCTCGTCTTCGCCGGGACCCCGGCGGTCGCGGTGACCGCACTCCGGGCGCTGCTCGCGTCGCGGCACACCGTCGACGCGGTCGTCACCAGGCCGGACGCGCCCGCCGGGCGGGGTCGCCGGGTCGAACCCTCGCCGGTTGCCGTGCTGGCCAGGGAGCGGGGCCTCGAGGTGCTGACGCCTGTCCGGCCGCGCGAGCCGTGGTTCCTTGACCGGCTCCGCGATATCGCGCCGGACTGCTGCCCGGTCACCGCGTACGGCGCGCTGATCCCGCGCCACGCGCTGGACATCCCGCGGTTCGGCTGGGTGAACCTGCACTTCTCTGTGCTGCCCGCCTGGCGCGGCGCCGCGCCGGTGCAGCACGCGATCCTGCACGGGGACGACGTCACAGGCGCCACCACGTTCCGGCTGGTCCCAGAGCTGGACGCCGGGCCGGTGTACGGCGTGCTGACCGAGCCGGTGCGCCCGTCCGATACCAGCGGGGACCTGCTCGGCAGGCTCGCGTCGGCGGGCGCGGAGCTGCTCGTCGCCACCCTGGACGGCATCGAGGACGGCACGCTCGAGGCGATCCCGCAGTCAGCCGAGGGCGTCAGCCTCGCGCCAAAACTCACCCCGGCGGACGCGCGGGTGGACTGGAAGCTGCCCGCGCACCTGATCGACCGGGTGATCCGGGGCTGTACGCCGGAGCCGGGCGCGTGGACCTCCTGCCAGGGGGAGCGGGTGAAGCTGTGGCCGGTGGCGATTGATGGTGGTGCCGCCGCTGACCTGGCCGCCGACGATCTCGCTCCCGGCGAGCTCGCCATCGGCCGCGGCGCGGTCTACGCCGGCACCGGCTCGGAGCCGGTCCGGCTCGGTGACGTGCAGCCGCCGGGCAAGCGACGGATGCCGGCCGCCGACTGGGCGCGCGGGCTGCGTCTCGCACCGGGCGCCCGTGCGGGCTTCAGCTGATGGTGGCGGCGCAGCGCGGCGGTCCCAGCGGGCGGAATGGCCGCGGTTCGCCCCGGCGGCGTTCGGACGCGGCGCGGCGAGCGGCCTATGATGTGCTTGCCGCGGTGGCCGATCGCGCCGCCTATGCGAACCTGCTGCTGCCGAGGCTGCTCGCCGAACGTTCCATCACCGGCCGGGACGCGGCGCTGGCCACCGAGCTGGGCTACGGAACGCTGCGCGGTCTCGGCACTTACGACGCGGTGCTCGCCGTATGCAGCGACCGCCCGCTGAGCGAGCTGGACCCGCCGGTCCTGCACGTGCTCCGGCTCGGCACGCACCAGCTGCTTGCCACCCGCGTCGGCAATCACGCGGCGGTGGCTACCTCGGTTGACCTGGCCAAGGATGTGGCCGGGCCGCGAGTGGCCGGCTACGTCAACGCCGTGCTGCGCCGGGTCTCCACCCGCGACCTTGAGCAGTGGCTCGCGCTCGTGGCGCCGCCACGGGAGACCGACCCGGACGGCTACCTGTCCGTCCGGTACAGCCACCCGCGCTGGATCGTCGGCGCTTACCGGGACGCGCTCGGCGATCCGCCGGAGGAGGAGCTGGAGGCCGCGCTCGCCGCGGGCAACGACCGGCCGCGCGTCACGATGGCGGTCTTCCCCGGCGGCCCCGGTCGCGGGGAGGTCATGCCCGAAGGCGCGGAACCGTCCCGCTGGTCTCCGTACGGGTTCACGCTGCCCGGCGGCGACCCGGCTGGCCTGGTCGCGGCGGGCAGCGCCGCTGTGCAGGACGAGGCCAGCCAGCTCGCCTCGATCGCGCTGGCGAGGACATCGGTGAGCGGGAGTTCTGGCCGCCAGGAGGCCTGGCTCGACATGTGCGCGGGACCCGGCGGCAAGGCGCGCCTGCTGTACGGCCTGGCCGCGGCCTGCGGCGCCCGGCTGGTGGCCGCGGACGTGCATCCGCACCGTGCTGCCCTGGTCAAGGCGACGCTCTGCTCCGCGCCGCGCGGGGACGGCGGGGCCGGTGGCTCAGCAGGTCCCGCCGCCGTGGTCGTCGCGGACAGCACCCGGTCGGCGTGGCGCGGCGGCGCCTTCGACCGGGTCCTTGTTGACGTGCCTTGCTCCGGTCTCGGCGCCCTGCGCCGCCGCCCCGAAGCCCGGTGGCGCAAGGCCGAGCCCGACATCCCGGCCCTGGCGGAACTGCAGCGCTCGCTGCTGCGGTCCGCCATCGCCGCCACCCGCCCCGGCGGCGTGATCGGCTACGTGACCTGCTCGCCGGTTCCGGCCGAGACAAGGGACGTGGTCAACGCCGTGGTCAGCCAGCAGGACGGGATCGATATCGTCGACGCTCCGGCCGTCCTGCCTGAGGTACCGGACCTGCGCTCGCTGTCTGTTCGGTTCGCCCAGTTCTGGCCGCACCGCCACGGCACTGACGCGATCTTCATCGCGCTGCTGCGCCGCACCCGCTGAACCCGCCCGTGACCACGGCCTCGCCGGTACGGACAAAAAGACCAAAAAGGGATATAAAGCCACAAAATGCCCGACACGAGCTCCCTGATCGTGAAGACATTTTTCCTGGTGTAAATAATTCATCGTATAGATACACAAAATCTTCGCCAGGAAAAATCTCTTCACGAAAATGGCAGCGAAATTCCGTCATCTCTCGCATAACGGCCCGGTTCATACCGGGGAGCCGCTAGCGCGGCGCGTCTCCCATCCGGTATTCGCGAGTGAGTTCGTCCATCTGCTGCTTGAGGCCCGGATCGAGCTTGTGCTCCACGGCGGCGAGGCTGGCGTCGAGCTGGTCGGGCCGGCTGGCACCGATGATCGGCGCGGTGATCGCCTTGTTCGCAAGCACCCAGGCGACCGACAGCGTGACAAGGCTGACCCCGGCCTGGTCGGCGAGCTTGCGCAGCTTTTCCACGGTCTCGAACTCGCGCTCGTGCCAGTACCGGTCCTGGTAGGCCTGCGCCGCCGAGCCGAGGGTGAAGCGGCTGCCTTCCGGCGGCGGCGCGGTGCGATTGTGCTTGCCGGACAGCAGGCCGCCGGCGATCGGGTTGTAGGGGATGACCCCGACGCCTTCTTCCCCGCAGAACGGCAGCATCTCTCGCTCGATCTGCCGGAACAGCAGGTTGTACCGCGGCTGCACCGAGTCGAACCGGCAAAGCCCCAGCGTCTCGCTCCGGCCGATAGCCCGGACCAGCTGGTACGTCAGGAAGTTCGAGCACCCGACGTAGCGGACCTTGCCTTGGTGCACGAGGTCGTCAAGCGCGCCGAGCGTCTCGTCGATGGGCGTGTTGTAGTCGTAGCCGTGTAGCTGGTACAGGTCGATGTAGTCGGTCTGCAGCCGGCGCAGCGAGGCGTCCACGGCGGACAGGATGTGCTTGCGGGAGTTGCCCGCGTCGAATGGTGCGGGGCCGGTCGGCGCGAAGCACTTGGTCGCCACGATGAAGCGATCACGTTTCCCGCGGAGCCAGCGGCCGATGATCTCCTCCGTGACACCGCGGGTCGACAGGTCCCCGCCAAGCGGATAGGCGTCGGAGGTGTCGAGGAAGTCGGTGCCGCCTTCGGCCGCGCGGTCCAGGATCGCGACCGCGGTCGGCTCGTCGCTCTGCAGCCCGAAGGTCATCGTCCCGAGGCACAGCCGTGATACCTGCAGGCCGGTCCGGCCCAGTCTGACGTGTTCCATACCCGCACGCTACCGCCCGCACCCGCGAGTCAGTCGGCGTGGTATGCATCGTCAATCCCGATGGATTCAGCGGCATCAGCTCGTTCTGGTGCCGACGAGCAGCGAGTTGCGCAGGTCGGGCAGCACGACTTCGACAGAAAGCAGCCGAGGGTCGCCGAAGAAGAACTCCCGCTTGGGATCGCTGGCCAGGAACGGCGAGTCCGGCGGCAGTGCCGCATGCGGCGTGACGTCGTCCATCACGATGCGCCCGCCGACGCGAAGCAGGTCCACAAGCTCGCCGTAACCGCCCCCGCCGCCATCGGCGAACAGCAGGTCAAACGGCCCACGGCCGGATATGACCCGCCGGGCGTCGCCAGTTACTACCGCTACGCGGCGGTCGTCGGCCAGCAACTGGCGGGCCGCGCTGGCCAGGTCCGGATCGATCTCGGCGGTGACAAGCGTGCAGTCCGCTGGCATCGCGCTCGCGATCCACGCCGCCCCGACGCCGGCCCCCGTACCGAGTTCGCCGATCCGCCCGCCCGCGCAGCCGGCCGCGAGCATGGCCAGGAACCTGCCCACGCCAGGCAAGGACGCGGACGGGCCGGTCCTGCCCGTATCCTCCCGGGTGAGCGGAAAGCCGCGCTGCCGCGCGAGGGTCCGGGCGCGCTCGACAAGAGGCGGGAAGTCCTCCATTGGTCAGCGGCTGAGCGCGGCCGCGGAGCGCGACCTGATCTTGGTGCTGCCGATGTCGGCTTTCTGGCCTTCGCGGTAGCCGTCGGTGTAGCCGCTGCCGGTGTAGGTCACCCGGGCCTTGCGGGTGCGGGGGTAGGCCTGCTCGGCGTGGTGCCGCACGGTCAGCGCCCGGTCCGCAAGCACCAGCGCGGTCGACGGCCCGCCGTCCGCGTCAGGCCCGGCATGGTCAGCCTCCGCGGCGGCCGCATCCTCGGCGGCGCGGACCCGGGAGACCACCGCCGAACAGTAGCCGAGCATCCACGACCGGCGCCACGCCTTGGCCCGGCCCCCGGCGGCGGGCACCGGCTGCACGGCCAGCGCCCGGGCCATCTGCACCAGCAGCGAGGTGAACAAGATGTCGGCCCGCTCCAGGTCCGAGGAGTAGCCGAACACGTGCACCCGGCTGCCGGGCACCGGCCGGCTGACAAGCACGCACTGACAGCGCAGCGCGGCGGCCAGCCCGGCCAGCAGGTGGGCCTTGACCGCCGCCCATGGGTTGTCCAGGTCGAAGACCCGGTCGGCGGGGGAATCCGTCTCGGGGTGCAGGGCGCCGAGCCGGGCCCGGTCGATGCCGTAGCGGGCCATCAATTCGGCGGCCTTGGCGGTCAGCGCCTCGGCCTCATGCGGGGTCACTCCCTCGTCTTCGGCCTTGGCGAGCAGCTTGCGGACCCGGTCCAGCAGGTCCGCGGGCGGCTGGGTTCGCACTGGGTGCCTCCTGATAAGAAGAATCCGAACTCAGTGCTGAATAGTAGCGACGGGGAGTGACATTCTGGGGTCACAGACGCGGCCCACCGGCCGCACTCTACACTCGCAATGATGGCCGTTCAGATCTCGCCCAGCATCTTGTCCGCTGACTTCGCCCGGCTCGCCGACGAGGCAGCGGCCGTGTCCGGCTCGGCCGACTGGCTGCACGTCGACGTGATGGACAACCATTTCGTGCCCAATCTCACGCTCGGCCTGCCGGTTGTCGAGGCGCTGCTCAAGCACGTCACGCTGCCGCTCGACTGCCACCTGATGATCACCGACCCCGACCAGCACGCGCTGGCCTACGCCGAGGCGGGCGCCAGGAACGTGACGATCCACGCCGAGGCGGTCAAGGCTCCCGTCCGCACGCTCCGCGCGATCCGCGCGGCCGGGGCGCGCGCCGGGCTGGCGGTCAACCCGGGCACCGCGGTCGAGCCGTACGAGGACCTGCTGCCCGAACTGGACATGCTGCTGCTGATGACGGTGGAACCCGGGTTCGGCGGCCAGCGCTTCCTCGACCTCGTGATGCCGAAGCTGCGTCGCGCCAGGGCCATGGTGAACGCCCACGGCGGCTCCGTCTGGCTGCAGGTCGACGGCGGGGTGGGCGCGGAAACCATCGAGCGCTGCGCGGAGGCCGGCGCGGACGTGTTCGTGGCTGGCTCGGCCGTCTACGGCGCCGACGACCCGGCACGGGCGGTGCGGGCGCTGCGCGAGCAGGCGGAGCGGGCGACCGCCCACGCGGCCTGGAGCCGCTGACCAGCCGGTCCGGCATGGACCTACCACGGCCTGATGTCGGAAAGCAGGCCGACGCCGACCAGCACCGTGATCTGCTGCCCGCCGGGGGACACGGTGAGCTGTGAGTCCAGGCTCACCAGGCTGGTCGAGATCGTCACCTGCACGCTGTGGCCAGCCGCGAGCGTGCCCGACGACGGGGACACGCTGAGCATGCCGAGCAGGCTCGACGGCTCGGAGATCGACCAGCTCACCGGGCCGCCGCTCGCGGTCAGCGTGACCGTGCCGCCAAGCAGCGGGGTGAGCACGATCGTCGTGGGGTGGACATCGAGCGAGCCCTGAGCGGGTGGCGCCGCCGCCGAGGAAGAGGGCGTGGACGAGGACGGCGCCTGTGAGCCCGAAGGCCCGGTCGCCGGGCTGGACGACGCGGCCGCTGACGGGGAACCTGACCCGCCCGCGGCGCTATGGCTGGCCGCCACGGAGGCGGACGATCCGAGGCCGCCGCCGCCCCGGCTGCCCGCCGGTGTGCCCTTCCGCCCGACGGGCGGCGCACCCGATGGCGGCGTCGCTGACGCACCCGGCGATGGCCTCGCCGTCGGCCCCGCGGATGGTCCCGTTCCGCCCCTGCTGGGCTGCGAGGCGACGATCGAAGGTCCGCCTGGCGGCCCGCCGCCAGCGAGCCGCGTGTGCCCTGGGCTGCCGGTTACGGCGATAACGATCGCGGTAACCACCGCCGCGACGGCCGCCGTGCCACCGGCCGCGGTGATCACCCGCTCGCGCGATGCCCGCGGCAGCACCGGCTTAGTCGCGGGGAGGGCTTTGGGGAAACCACTCTTCCCGAACGATCCGGCGCGCTGCCCCAAGGTCACCCGGTGCGCCACCGCGCTGGGATCCTGGCTGGAGGCCATCGCGAGCAGCTGGTCCTTGAGCCCGGCGGGAGCGGTTCCCACGTGCCGGACGGCTTCCGCCGCCGCCGCTCCCGCCGCCGCCATGCCGGGGAACAGGCTCATCAGCATCGCCGGCCGCAGCTCGCGCCGCTGGCGGTCGGAGCAGACCTCGCACCGGCCGATGTGCCGGCTAACCCGCTTGCGCAGCGCAGCGGTGAGCTGACCGTCCCAGCCGGTGAGCATGGTGTCGAGCGCAATGCAGTCGCGGCGCCCGGAGCGCCCCACAAGCAGCACGCCGACGGACGCGGCGAGCTGGTCGCGGGCCCGGGACAGCAGCGTGTGCGCATGGCCGCGGGTTATGCCGAGCACCGCGGCCGCGTCGGCGGCCGCGAGGCCCTGCCAGGCCTGGAGCTCGATGATCTCGCGCTCGCCGGAGTTGAGCCCGCGGACGGCGGCGCGCAGCAGCGCACGCAGCTCCGCTCGCTCGGCGTCGCCGCTGACGTCGGACGCCTCGTCGGCTACGTCGGGCGCCTCGTCGAACGCGGAAACCGCCTTCCTTGACCTAAGCATGCGCAGGCATTCGTTACGTGCCACCGCGTACAGCCAAGCCCGCAGCCGTTCCGGATTACGCAAGTTCGCCAGCTGCGTGGAGGCGATGAGAAAGGTGTCCTGCACCGCGTCGGCCGCGTCAGCCGGCTCCCGGAGGAGGGTGCGGCAATAGGAGTAGAGGGGAGCCGCGTACTTATCGTAGGCTTCAGCGAGCCCGGCAGGGTCACCAGCCACAATAGACGCGACCACCTCGCTGTCGCGCATAGGGCACCATGGTTGTAGTTCGTTTTATTTCGTTGGCATTTTATCCATGCGGATCGCCAAATTGAATAGCCGTGCATAACGCTTATGCCTCAGCCGCGCCCGGCTGCTACGTAAGGCCTGGCAGCGGGGTTCCGGCGAACGCGCGCCCCTGCTACGCGTTCGTCCCGGTGCGTCCCGCCGGTCCAGGCCTTTACTCGCCGCTCCCGACAGGACACCGGGTTGCCATTGCCGTGGCAACCCGGTGCCTGCCGTCCCCCTTCCGGTCAGGGCCGCGTCATGACCGGACCGGCCGATGCCCCCTCTCCCATCGGAGCCCTGCCCTGCCAGTTCCCTGCCGTTCCCCGTATGTATGAGTCGGGGCATGCCGGATGCCAACAACTTTTTTCGGGATTTTCGGCACAATTTTGCAGCGGCCTGTCCGGGCAGTCCCGACAGCCGGCTGATCACCGCGTCCGCAACGACGCCGTCACGCGCTGCCGGAGTCGTACACGCAGCTCCGCAACGACACCGGGGCGGAGCCGGACGGGTCGATGTACCGCGGCGCGCAGCCGGTGGCCGGGGATCGTCTGGTAGCCGGTCACGCACCGGATCACCGCCACCGGCTGGAACGAGGCGGGCAGCGGCCCGCTGGCCACGCGCGCGGGCCAGTCGGTGCAGGACGGGTAGCCGGAAACCGTGCCGCCGCTTCCGGGCGGGGCGCCGGGCGCGACCGGGGTCACCGGCGTCCGGGTGACCGTCGGTGCCGCGGAAGCCGGCGTCTTCGTGCCGGAGCTGGAAGCGGCGGAAGACGTGGCCGTCCCGCACCCGGCGACGGTCAGCATGACCAAGACGGCGAGGCCAAGCAGTGGGGCCGAAGCGAGCGATGTGACCCGGCTGGCGGCCGTGCGGCGTGTGACCATTCGGATGCCTCGATTCTCCGGACATCCGCTTAGACGCTCCTCGACCAGGGGCCGGTTTCGGCCAGTCGCCATGAACTGTGTGTTACGAACCTTCAGTTTCGCCAGCCCGGCGGCCACACTGGGAAGGTGCACGACTTTGACCTGCTGGTGATCGGGTCCGGACCGGGCGGGCAGAAGGCGGCCATCGCCGCCGCGAAGCTGGACCGGCGGGTCGCCGTGATCGAACGCCCGGACATGCTCGGCGGGGTATGCCTGAACACCGGCACCATTCCGTCGAAGACGCTCCGCGAGGCGATCCTCTATCTCACCGGCGTCGATCAGCGGGAGATCTACGGGCAGTCCTACCGGGTCAAGGACGAGATCACCATCGCCGACCTGACCGCCCGCACCAGGCACGTGGTCACCAGGGAAAACGATGTGGTCCGCAGCCAGCTCGCGCGCAACCACGTCGCGATCATCCCGGGCACCGCCCGGTTCATCGGGCCGCACGAGGCCGAGGTCGACGACGGCGGCGGCCGCACGCGCAAGGTCAGCGCGGAAAAGATCGTCATCGCCACCGGCACCAGGCCGGCCCGGCCGGACAGCGTGGCCTTCGACGACAGGACCATTATCGACTCGGACGGGATCATTCACCTGGAGCGGGTGCCCCGCTCGATGGTGGTGGCCGGCGCCGGCGTGATCGGGATCGAGTACGCCTCGATGTTCGCCGCCCTCGGCACCAAGGTGACCGTGGTGGAGCGGCGGGACCGGATGCTCGAGTTCTGCGATGATGAAGTGGTCGAGGCGCTCAAGTACCACCTGCGCGACCTGGCGGTGACCTTCCGCTTCGGCGAGACGGTCGCTTCGGTGGAGGCCCGGCCCGAAGGCGCGCTCGCGCTGCTGCGCAGCGGCAAGAAGATCCCCGCGGACACCGTGCTCTACTCGGCTGGCCGCCAGGGAATGACCGGCGACCTCAATCTCAGCGCCGCCGGGCTGACCGCGGATGAGCGCGGCCGGATCGCGGTCGGCGAGTCCTTCCGCACCGCGGTCGGGCACATCTACGCGGTCGGCGACGTCATCGGCTTCCCGGCGCTGGCCGCGACGTCGATGGAGCAGGGCAGGCTGGCGGCGCACCACGCGTTCGGCGAGCCGGCCGCCGCCGGTCACGCGCCGCAGCCGATCGGCATCTACAGCATCCCGGAGATCAGCTTCGTCGGCCGCACAGAAAACCAGCTCACCGACGCCTGCGTGCCGTTCGAGGTCGGCGTCTCCCGGTACCGCGAGCTTGCCCGCGGGCAGATCCTCGGCGACTCCTACGGCGTGCTCAAGCTGCTTGTCTCACCGGAGGATCGCACGCTGCTCGGCGTGCACGTCTTCGGCACCGGCGCTACCGAGCTCATCCACATCGGGCAGGCCGTGATGGGCTGCGGCGGCACCGTGGACTACCTCGTGGACGCGGTCTTCAACTACCCGACGCTCGCCGAGTCCTACAAGGTCGCCGCGCTGGACGCGACCAACAAAATGCGCCAGGTGAGCCGGCTCGACGGCTGACGGGGCGGGCAACCGGTTTCCGCCCGGAATACCTCGTGTGGCACACTAGTTATCGCAATGAGAAGCGTGCTCCGGGGTCGGTGAAAGTCCGAACCGGCGGTGACAGTCCGCGACCCGGCCGCACCTGCGGCTGGCTGATCCGGTGAAATCCCGGAACCGACGGTTAAAGTCCGGATGGGAGGCAGCACGCGCGCGTGCGGCTAGTGACGGCTGGCCGCGCTCGTCCGCGTTCCCCGGAGCCACGGTCCGGGAGGAGGCGCGGATGTTCACCGGCATCGTGGAGGACCTCGGCGAGGTCGAGTCCATTGAGCACCTTGAGGATGCGGCTCGTATACATATCCGCAGCGCGAAGGTCACCCAGGATGCTCAGATCGGTGATTCCATCGCGGTCAACGGCGTCTGCCTGACGGTCACCAGCTTTCTGGGCAGCCCGCCGGACGGCGGGCCACTCACCCCTCGCGGGTTCATCGCCGATGTGATGGGCGAGACCCTCCGCCGGTCCAGCCTCAAGGAGATCGCGCCCGGCGCGAAGGTCAACCTCGAGCGCTCGGTCCGCGTCACCGACCGGCTGGGCGGCCACCTCGTCCAGGGCCATGTCGACGGCACAGGCACGATCCTCGCCCGCACGCCGTCCGCGCACTGGGATGTCGTCCGCGTCTGGATCCCGCCCGGCCTGACCAGGTACGTCGCGGAGAAGGGCTCCGTCACCGTGGACGGGATCAGCCTCACCGTCTCGGCCGTCGGACCGGACTGGTTCGAGGTCAGCCTCATCCCGGAAACGCTCAAGCGCACCACGCTCGGCACCAGGAGCCCGGGCGAGGCAGTCAACCTGGAGGTCGACGTGATCGCCAAGTACGTGGAGAAACTGCTCGGGGAGGCCCGATGACCGCCGAGGCCGTGGAGCTGAACATCCCGCTGGACGAAGTGACCCGGGCGATCGAGGACATCGCCGCCGGGCGCCCGGTCGTCGTGGTGGACGACGCGGACCGGGAGAACGAGGGAGACATCGTCTTCGCGGCGAGCAAAGCCACCCCCGATCTGGTCACGTTCCTGATCCGCTACGCGCGCGGGCTGATCTGCGTCCCGATGCTCGGCCAGGACCTGGACCGGCTGCAGGCGCCGCAGATGACTAGCGAGAACACCGAACATCACGGCACGGCGTTCAGCATCAGCGTGGACGCGCGCGACGGTATCAGCACCGGCATTTCCGCCGCCGACCGGGCCCGCACCATACAGCTGCTCGCCAGCCCGGCGACCAGCCACGCCGACCTGGTCCGCCCCGGGCACGTGTTCCCGCTCCGCTACGCCGAAGGCGGCGTGCTCCGCAGGCGCGGGCACACCGAGGCCGCGGTCGACCTGGCCAGGCTGGCCGGCCTGCCGCCAGCCGGCGTCGTCTGCGAAATCATCAACGACGACGGAACGATGATGCGCCTGCCGGCGCTGCGGGAATTCGCCGACAGCCACGGCCTCGCGCTGATCTCGATCGAGCAGCTCATCGACTACCGCCGCCGCACCGAGCGCCTGGTCACAAGGGTGGCGCAGACCTGGATCCCGAACGCCTACGGCAGGTGGCGCGCATACGGGTACCGCAACGACATCGACGGGACCGAGCACGTCGCCCTGGTCCTCGGCGACATCGGGGACGGCACCGACGTGCTGACCCGGGTGCACTCGGAGTGCCTCACCGGTGACGTGCTCGGCTCACAGCGCTGCGACTGCGGCGCCCAGCTCGACGCGGCGATGGCGGCGATCGCCGAGCGCGGCAGCGGCGTGGTGCTCTACATGCGCGGCCACGAGGGCCGGGGCATCGGCCTGCTGAGCAAGCTGCAGGCCTACGAGTTGCAGGACGCCGGCGCCGACACGGTGGACGCCAACCTGGAACTCGGGCTGCCGGTCGACGCGCGCGAGTACTCGGTTGCGGCTCAGCTGCTCACCGACCTTGGCGTGCGCTCGGTGCGGCTGCTCACCAACAACCCGGAGAAGGTCGACGGGCTGGCGCGGCACGGCTTCGAGGTGACGCGCATCCCGTTGCCGCCTCTGATGACGCCGCACAACCTGCGGTACCTTACGGCTAAGCGGGATCGCCTCGGCCACAAGCTAGGGGCCCTGCCCCTGACTACCATCACGGGAGAACGAGCCGGATGAGCGGAACCGGACGGCCGCAGCTCGATGCGGTGGACGCCGCTGAGCTTACGCTGGCGATCGTGGGCACGCGGTGGCACGCGGAGATCACCGATTCCCTGGTGGACCGGGCAACCGCGGCCGCCAAGGCCTGCGGCGTGGAGGACATGTGCGTGGTCCGGGTAGCCGGCGCCGGCGAGCTTCCGGTTGTCGCCGCCGAGCTGGCCAGGCACTACGACGCCGTGGCCTGTGTCGGCGCGGTCATCCGGGGCGGCACGCCCCACTTCGAGTATGTCTGCGACTCGGTGACCGCCGGGCTGACCCGGGTGGCGCTCGACGCGGGAACTCCGGTCGGCAACGGCGTGCTAACGTGTAACACACTTGAGGAGGCCCGCGATCGCTGCGGGCTGCCGGACAGCGGCGAGGACAAGGGATGGGAGGCAGTCGTGGCAGCGCTTGACACCGCGCTCCTACTGCGCTCGATCCGCTGCGGCGAGCTGCCGGGCAACTCATCGCGACATTAACCGCGCCGCGTAACCCCTGGCGCCTGGCACCCGTCCTTTCAGCGACGTTCACTCCCATGTCGCCGATGGGCCACCCACCACGCTCTAGTGTCGTCGGGGGCCGTTGGCGCTTTCTCGTGTGAGTCAGGCCCCTGTCGTTTCTCGTGTGAGTCAAGCCCCCTGCCGTTTCCCGTGTGAGTCAGCCCCCTGCCGTTCGGAGGGCTCTGCTAGCCCGGGGGACGGCCCCCGGAACCCCCGAAGGAGAAATTCGTGCTTTCGCTGGTACTTCCCAAGGGCTCGCTGGAGCGTGCCACCCTCGACTTGTTCGACGCCGCGGACCTGACCGTGCGGCGCGCGTCGGACCGCGACTATCACGCCTCGATCGACGACCCGCGGATCGAGCGGGTCCGTTTCCTGCGCCCGCAGGAGATCCCGTCCTACCTGGAGCGCGGGCTGTTCGACGTCGGGATCACCGGACGCGACTGGATTTCCGAGACCGAGGCGGACGTGGTCTCGCTCGGCGAGTTGCAGTACTCCAAGGCCACCTCGAACCCGGTGCGGGTGGTCCTCGCGGTGCCGGAGGGCGCGCCCTGGAAGACGGTGGCCGACCTGCCGGACAGCATCAGGATCTCCACCGAGTTTCCGTCGCTGACCAGGCGGTTCCTCGACTCCCATGGAGTGCGGGCCATGGTGGTGCCGTCATACGGGGCTACCGAAGCCAAGGTGCCCGACATCGTGGACGCCATCGTAGACCTCACCGAGACCGGGTCCTCGCTGCGCAAGAACGGACTGCGCATCCTGGAGACGCTGCTCACCAGCTACACCGAGCTTGTCGCCTGCCCGTCGGCCTACGCCAGCCCGGACAAGCGCGCCGCGATGGAGGACATCGCGCTGCTGCTGCGCGGTGCGATCCAGGCGCGGGGCAACGTGCTGCTCAAGCTCAACATCCCGGCCGGCAAGCTGGCGGCGATCACGCAGATGCTGCCCGCGATGTCGTCGCCGACGATCACCACGCTTGCCTCGAGCGACATGAACGCGGTCGAGACCGTGGTGCCCAAGCGGGGGGTCAACACGCTGATCCCAGCGCTCAAGGCGGCTGGTGCGCAGGACATCTTGGAGATCCCGATCTCCAAGATCGTTGAGTGAGCTGGCATAGCCGATATGGCGGCATAGCAGATGCCCGCGTAGCGTTCGCAATGAGAAAGCGTGAAGCGTCGAGGTGGGGCAGTGCGTGACATTCTGAGCACGATCACCAAGTGGTGGGAGACGGGCGAGACGTTCGGCCTGGCGACTGTGGTCCGGACGTTCCGGAGCGCGCCGCGCGACCCGGGTGCCGCCCTGGCGGTGGCGTCCGGTGGCCAGGTGATCGGCAGCGTCTCCGGCGGGTGCGTCGAGGGCGCGGTCTACGAGCTTGCGACCGAAGTGACCGGCAGCGGAGCCCCGGTGCTTCAGACGTACGGCGTCAGCGACGACGACGCGTTCGCGGTCGGCCTGACCTGCGGCGGGATCCTCGACATCTTCGTCGAGCCGGTCAGCAAGCAGACGTTCACCGAACTGGGTGAGATCGCCGCCGCGGTGGAGCGGGGCGAGCCGGTAGCGGTCGCCACGGTGATCTCCGGTCCCGGTAAGGTCGGCGCGCGGCGGGTGATCTGGGCGGACGATCACGCCGGGCGGGTCAGCAGCGGCAGCCTCGGCGCGGGCGATCGGCTCGACGCCGCGGTGGACGATGACGTGCGCGGCATGCTGGCGCAGGGCCTTACCGGCGTCCGCCGCTACGGTGAGCACGGCGAGCGCCGTGGCGACGAGCTCGGCGTGTTCGTGAACTCGTTCGCGCCGCCGCCGCGGATGCTGGTGTTCGGCGCCATCGACTTCGCCGCGGCCGTGGCCCGGGCCGGCAAGTTCCTCGGCTATCACGTGACCGTGTGCGACGCACGCCAGATCTTCGCCACCCGGTCCCGGTTCCCCGACGCCGACGAGGTCGTGGTCGACTGGCCGCACCGGTTCCTTGCCGGGGTCGAGGTGGATTCCCGCACGGTGATCTGCGTGCTAACCCACGACCCCAAGTTCGACGTGCCCGTCCTTGAAGTGGCGCTGCGCACTCCGGCGGGTTACGTGGGGGCGATGGGCAGCCGGCGGACACACGAGGACCGGCTGGAACGGCTGCGCGCCGCCGGGCTTACCGAAGCGGAGCTGTCGCGGCTCCGCTCGCCGATCGGCCTAGACCTGGGTGCCAGGACGCCGGAGGAGACCGCGGTCTCCATCGCGGCTGAGCTGATCAAGCTCCGCTGGGGCGGCAGCGGCCGCGCCCTCACCGACACCGAGGGCCGCATCCACCACGAGTCCGCACACGCAGCTCCCTAGCCGCCCCGTCCTCCTGCCGGCAAATCTGAAATGTCGGATTAGTCTTTCCGGCCGGTGAGCGCCAGCCGCACGCCGATGCCGACCATCACCAGGCCGCCGGTGCCGCCAATGAGCTCAAGCCGCCGGGGAGACCGGGCGAGCCACGCGCGCGCCGTCCCCGCGACCAGCGCCCAGGTGCTGTCCGAGAACAGGGCGATGGCGGCGAAGATCGCGCCGAGCACGATGATCTGCGTCGGCACGTCACCGGCCTGGCGGTCAACGAACTGCGGCAGCATGGCGGCGAAGAACACGATGACCTTGGGATTCGTCACCCCGACGGTGAAGCCGTCAAGCACGATGCGGGCCGCGGTCTTCTGTTCCGCCTGGGCGCCGAGTGCCGTCGTCAGCGAGCGACGGTGCCGGATGGCCTGCACGCCGAGGAACATCAGGTATCCGGCCCCGGCCAGCTTCATGACGGTAAACAGCGCCACCGATCGCTCCACCAGCGGGCCGATCCCGAACGCCACGGCCGTCACCTGAACGAAGGCGCCCAGCGTATTGCCGGCCACGGTCGCCACCCCGACGACCCGGCCGAGTGCGATCGCGCGGCTTACCACGAAAAGCACGCTCGGCCCGGGAACCGCGATCAGCACGAACGCCGTGATCGCGAACGTCAGCAGATGCGTCGTCGGAGGCACCCTCCGAGGGTAAACCCGATGCCCACGACGGTCGACACGAATTCGCGGCGCGAATTCAGCCCTGACCACACGCTGACCGCAGTCGACTAGCGGCAAATGCCGGAGATAGTGCGAAATGCTGGAGTCTTGGCCCGATTAGGTGATGGTCACAGGAATCACTCCTGTTGTCTTTGTATGCGTCCCGACCATTTCCGTGGTCAATTTGTCCCGGTTTGTGGATGCGGGGAGCATACAAAGTGAACGGCAGGGACTGGCGTGGTTTCTGTGGCAAACGCCTCCGGATCACGTCGCTGTCGGCGCGAGCCGGCCGGGGTCGCTGCCAGGGCCTGGACACAGGAAGCCGAAGATTACGATGAAACTTCCTGGCATCTGGGAGGGACGATGAGCCGTGTCGCGGGGATCCTGCTGGCGGCGGGGGAGGGGTCTCGGCTGGGGCGGCCGAAGGCGCTGGTGGAACTCGGCGGGCGGACGCTCGCCGAGCGAGGCGTGGCGATGCTCCGGGAGGGCGGCGCCGATCCGGTGCTCGTCGTGACCGGCGCCGCCCCCCTTTCGATGGCAACAGTACATACCGTATACAATCCCGAATGGCGCTCGGGCATGGGGTCCTCGCTCGCGGCCGGGCTCCGCGAGCTCGGCAGGGAACGGGACGCCGGTTCCGGCGCCGCGGTGATAGCGCTCGCGGACCAGCCGCTGGTCGGAGCCGAGGCCGTGCGGCGACTGATCACCGCATACCGGCGCGGGGCGGCCGTCGCGGTCGCCGCCTACGGCGGTAAGCCGCGTAATCCCGTGCTGATCGCCCGCGGGCACTGGCCGGCCGTGCTGGAACTGGCCACCGGCGACACCGGGGCACGGCCGTTCCTGCGCGCCCACCCCGAGCTCGTCACGCTTGTCGAATGCGGCGACACGGGCAGCCCCGACGACATCGACACCCCAGAGGATCTGGAGCGGTTGGCGGGTATTACCACCGCTCGTTCGGCAGGAAAGCCCTGATTCCCCAGCGGGAAGTCGCCGATTCCCCCGGCTCGAGCACTACCAGGTCGTCGCCGCTCACGAAGGCGTTCGGCGGGCAGGTCATCGGCTCCACGGCCAGCGCGGCCCGGCGGCGCTCAGGCTCAAGCGAATCGCCTGTGAACACCTGCAGCCAGCGGTAACCGGCGTCCGCCCACAGCCCGGTGCGCGCGCCGCCCGCCTCCAGCCGGACCCAGGCCAGCCCGTCGGGATCACGGCGCAGCCCGGTGAAGGCATGGTCGAGCTGGGTGGCGCCCACCTTGCGCGGGGCGCGGAAGTCGAACTCGCTTCCCGTCACCTCTCGCGGCGGCCCTGACGGGATGCCGCGGTCGTCGACGGGCAGCCACCGGTCCGCGGGCAGCGTCAGCTCGCCGTCGTCCACGGCCCGCCCGGCCACGGTCAGGTACGGGTGCTGCCCGGTGCCCCACGGTGCCGACCGGGTGCCCTTGTTAGTGGCCGTGACGCTGACGTGCAGGCCAGAGCCGGCGTCCAGGCGATAAGTCGTATCAATCTGAACGACGAATGGGTACCCCTGCTGGCCGAGCAGGACGCAGCGCAGCGTGGCCTCGCATGGCTCGTGCGCCGCCCGCGCCCAGGACAGCCAGCGGGTCAGGCCGTGGATCGCGTTGCCAAAGGTTTGCTCGGAGATGGCGAGCTGGTATTCGGCGCCGCCGAAGGAGTAGCTGCCGCCATCGACGCGGTTCGGCCACGGGGCGAGCAGCTGGCCGGCGCCGTGCGGCGGGAGTTCGTCGGCTTCGTGGCAGACGATGAGCGGCTTGCCGTCGTACTCTAGTTCCCGCAAACCGGCTCCTAGCTCGGTCACGGTGGCACGGTAGGCGCCCGCTTCGATGGTGTACTGGGCGCCGGTAACCGGGATAGTCATGAGGCTCAGGATACGGATAGCATCTGCGCCGCGCGGCAGCCGGCCACCAGTCCCCACGCCAGGTCCGCGGCGCCGAACCCGGCGCCGAGCAGCCGGCGCGCCGCCGGCTCCACCGGATCCTCGCCGGCCACGCCGCGCAGCACGGCGGCGACCTCCGCCGCGGCCTGGCCGCGCGCCGCGCAGTGCAGCAGGGACGCGGCGAGTGGCGTCGTCCGCTGCGTCGCGTAGCTGGTGACGGCGGCGCTCAGCCAGCCGGCCAGCCACACGGCCCGGGTGCCGCCGGGGATCGCGCCGCCGAGCAGGCGCAGCGCGAGCAGCAGGCCGCAGAGCACGTTGTCGCCTGCCGGGATGATGCCAGGTCCGAGACCCACCAGTTGTTCGGCCTGCTCGGCGGCGCTGGCGAGATCGCCACGCGCGCACAACGTTGCCAGCGCCTTCGGGCCGTGGTGCTGGGCCAGGCTAGGGCCCGGATCGGCCTGCGCGCATGTCAGCGACAGGATGGCCGCGCCGCGGTCCAGCCGTGCCCGTGACAGCGGGCCGAACACCGGGGACGGATCCCACCATCGGCGTGCGTGCACGGTGAGCCCTCCCACGCAGATCGAACCGCCGCCGACGTTCGCGTTGTTCGTGGTATTTATGGCATTCGCCGCGATGGTGAAATTTGCATCGCTTGTGGCATGCGTGCTTCCCGCGGCATTCGTGACGTCGGCCGCGGAGATGCCTTCGGCGATGATCGCATTCGGCAGCCGCACGCTATCCGGGGCGGATACTACGATGACCCGCGGTTCGCGCTCCGCCCGGGGGAACTCCGCGATGATCACGCCGTGTGCCCTGGCCGCCACCCTTCCGGCGCGCTCGGGGCCATGGAGAAGGTCGCGTGCCGCCAGGCTGGCGGTGCCCGCCACCTCAACCCGAGGGGCCGCCTGGCGCGGGCTTGTGATCACGAGCGTAACGTTACCGTGATCGCCGGGCGCGGCGCTTCCCCCGGCGCTCGCGTGGTTTCCGTGAGAGAGATGCGCGTCATTTTCTGACTTACTTCTGGCCGTAAATCATCGGCTTATAGTGAGAAATGGTGACGATGCGAAAGATGTTCTAAAGAAAATCTAGAAAAATTCTTGATACCCCTGTTGTGCTGCGGGTATGTGATCTCGTGCCGTGATAGCGCTCACAGCTTCCGAGAGTGGTAAGGGTCGGCGGGGCTGCTTGGGGAGCGGGGGACCGTCAGCCCCGCCGACGCTTTAAACCTTAGCGGTAGCTAAGTAGCGGGTGCGAGCCTTTCAGGTCATTTGGCGAGCCAATGTAAGCCTTTTGAAATGTTGCATTCCGTGATCGTCCCTGGCAGGAGCGTCGTGTTGCCGATCGGCGGCTCGGTACGGTGACGGATCGAAAGTGTTGCCATAGCCACACCAACGATCCGGGATCTTTTAAGATTTGCGGCCACGCCCCCGAAGGGGTAAGGCGGCTGGACGATGGTCACTTCCGGTTCGCGCTGAGGCGGCCGTTGCGCAGGGCCTCCGCCGCGAGCACACCGAAAAGGTAGAAGTACGCCGCCTCCTCGTCCTCGAAGAAGCGCACCTCGTGCCGGGCGTCCTCAGCGCAGCTGAACACCTCGTACCCGCCGTCCGTCTTGAACAGGCACATGGCGCCGGTGACTTCCTCGTCGACCGCGTACGCGGACCGGGGGATGTCCGCCATGTCCACTAGGTCGGCGAAGACCGCCGACATGGCCAGCCGCGGCTTGCGCGCGGCCCGCCGCCCGCGCACCGCGCCACCCGGTTTGGCCACCACGGGCGGCTGCGCGGCGGGGGCCGCTGTGGACATGGGCGCGGCTGACGGCGGCGCCAGCTGGCTGGCCGGCGCCAGCTGGCTGGCCGGGGCTGGCGGGCTTACCGGATTCGGCGCGGTCGTCAGGTTCGCGGTAACCAGGTCGGCGGTGGCCGGTTCGGCGGTGGCCGGTTCGGCGGGCCACGACTGGACGGGCTGGAACGCCGGGGCCGGGACGAACTGCCCGGGCGCGGCCCCGTCAGTGGCGGCGGCCTGCCCGTTGCCGTTCGGGAGGCCGTTGGCGTAGTAGCCGTTCAGCTGGCCGTTCCCGTTGTCTCCTCCGGCGGCGCCATTAAGCGGGGTGCCGTTGCCGGGCGGAGGCTGGTAACCGTACCAGGCGTTGTTGTCCACGGCCGGCGAGCCGTGCCAGGCGGCGATGGCGGGCGGCTGCGGGACCGGCGGTTGGGCGGCCGACGGCGCCAAGGGCTGTGGCTGCTGTCCGGGTGGCTGCTGCGGTCCCTGTTGCTGCTGCTGCGGCGGTCCCTGTTGTTGCTGCTGCTGCGGCGGCGGTCCCTGTTGCTGCGCGAAGGCCTGCGGGGCCATCGGCTGCTGAGCGACTGGCTGCGCTGGAGCCTGCGGGACTGGAGCCTGCGGGACTGGAGCCGGCAGGGCCGGCGGCGGCTGGAGGTTCATCGCCTGCGGGCTAGGTTGCGGCTGCGGAGCCGGGGGCTGTTGCCGCGTGGCCGCGGGCTGCTGCCAGGCTGGAATCGGCATCTGCTGCTGGCTAGGCGGTGCCTGCTGCTGGCTAGGCGGTACCTGCTGCGGGCTAGGCGGTACCTGCTGGCCCGGGGAAAGCTGGTGGGCCGCTGGCATGTGCTGCGGAACGCCGGGCGGCTGCTGCGGCCCGGCCATCGGCGGTTGCTGTGCCGCCAGCGGTTGGGGGCCTGTTCCCGGCCCCGGTTGCGGCCTCGGCGGATTGGGTCCCGCGGGCTGCTGCGGCCCGCCCGCTGGCGGCAAGCCGAGCGCCTGCGGCGCCGCGGGGACGGACCTGGACAGCGTGGACAGCAGCAGCGCGAGCGGGAACTCGTGCCGCTCCTCGGCAAGGTCGGTGACCTCCTGCCGGGAGACCACCACCTCGAACACCCCGCGGTCCACTTGCCAGTAGCCCAGCTGGGCGGCGCGGCGGGAATCCATGCCCAGATAGACGATGTGCAGGCGGTCGCCGAGGTCGTCGAGCACCAGGCACGGCTCGCCGCGGTAGCTGCCGATGGGGCGGGACTCCCAGAGCGCGTCGATGTCGTTGAGCCTGACCTGCTTGCGCCACGTGCCGCCGGGAGCGGGAGAGAAGCCGTGCTCTTCCGGTGGCGGAGGAGCGGCGAACAGCGTCACGTCACGGTCAGAGGGCCCCACGGCGGCCTGGTAGGGAGCGCCGAGGTAGGACGCCATCAGCCGGTAACGCATGCCTTATCCCTCCCTCGCCGGACGCCGCCAGCCGAGCCCGTCATACCGGGCGACTGGCTCTTCGCCGCCATCCGTGAGCCTGCACAGGGTCGTTCCGACCGGTATCTGGATGGGCTCAAGATAGAACTCAACCGGACCACGCGACGTCACTGGAACATATCCGTCGATCTCCCTTGCCTGCCAGCAGAGGAAGTACATCTCCGGCATGTCCGGTCTGAACTCCGATCCCTCGTAGCCGAGCCCCAGGGCAGCGTAGGCCTCCGCCGGGGCGCGGAACATCACGTCCCGCACCCGATGCACGTAGCCGGCTATCACGGCCCGCTGACCATTCATGTAGGGCCCGACCATACGCGGCGGGACTACTTTCCGCATCGGCGTTCCGGGAATGATCCGCGCGGGCTGCGCTGGCTCACGTACACCGGAACCCAACGGTTGACTCCTTCCCGGTCGCGCCGCCACCTCTGCCCGCACACGCGGACCGGCCTAATAACTGGGTAAGCCGATACATCGCTGCAGGTCATGAGGTTCCAGGCCGCTATGTGCGCGTCACCATTCTGCCTGGTAGACCATCGCCACCTGTGGCAAAGCGCATCTTTCATAGGATCCATTACTTTTCGTGTCATAGCGATGACGCACTGTCAATGCCGGACGCGCGGTAAGGTCGCAGGGTGCGGTTCAGCAAACGCCCTGCGGACACTGGAGAAGCCGACCCCGCCGTCGTACGAGCGCTCGATGCCTACGCTCGCGGAACGGCCAGCGAGCATGGCGCGCTGACCGCGATCGCCGCCTCCCGGCTGCTGGTTCCGGTGGTCGCCCTGGCCGGGGGGGTACGTGGGGACGGGCAGCCCCACCGTGAGCGGGGGGATCCCGGGGGCCAGGGGGGATGGGGGACGGGAGCCCCCCATGCCAGAGAACCGTCCCCCCGGGCAAACAGAGATGAAACCGACATGGCGCTGCCGACTCTCATTGGCAACGACGGCCGTAAGGCGGTCATCGCCTTCACCGGGACGCCGTCGCTCAGGCTGTGGCGGGAAGACGCCCGTCCCGTCCCGGTTTCCGCGGGGCTGCTCTGGCAGGCCGCGGCACAGGAGGAGGCGGCTGCCGTGGTCATCGACGTGGCCGGGCCCGTGCCGTTCGTGGTGGAAGGGGCACGGCTGGCCGCCCTGGCCGCCGGAGAGCAGCCCCCGCCGCCCCATCTGGACCCGGATGTCCGTGCCGAAGTCGCGGCGGTGGCCAGCGACTTCACCCTCGGCCCCGGTGAAAGGGACACCGATCTGCTCGTCACCCTGCACGCCACGGACACCGCCGCCGCCCGCCGGGCAGGGGAGGAGATAGCGATGCGGCTGGCCGGGCGGCTGCGCCGCGGCATCGAGATCCGCACCTCGTGATCTAGGCTGGACCCGGGGTGCGCCACCGTCCCGTTCGGGATAACAGGGAGAGCAGCGCGCGGTGACGGCAAGTCTTGGCAAGCGTGGAAAGTAAGGTAAGGGCATGTTTCGGTGGCTGACCGCGGGTGAATCGCACGGGCGGGCACTCGTGGCGATCTGCGATGGCGTCCCGTCGGGGGTGCGGGTCACCACCGGGGACGTGGCGGCGGCGCTGGCCCGGCGGCGGGCCGGATACGGGCGTGGCGCGCGGATGAAGTTCGAGCAGGACGAGGTGGAGTTCACCGGCGGCGTCCGGCACGGCGTCACGCTGGGCGCCCCGGTCGCGATCCGGGTGGCCAACACCGAGTGGCCGAAATGGGAGACGGTGATGGCGCCGGACCCGGTTTCACCGCGGGAGCTGGAAGGCCAGGCGCGCAACGCTCCGCTGACCAGACCCCGGCCGGGACACGCTGATCTGGCGGGGATGCAGAAGTTCGGGTTCTCTGACGCGCGCCCCGTGCTCGAGCGGGCAAGCGCGCGGGAGACGGCGGCGCGGGTCGCGCTCGGCGAGATCGCCCGGCGGCTGCTCGACCAGGCGCTCGGCGTGCGGATCCTGAGCCACGTGGTGGCGCTCGGCTCGGTCTCCGTGCCCGCCGACGGCGCGATACCCGGCCCCGGTGACCTGGCGCGGATCGATTCCGACCCGGTGCGGTGCCTGGACACCGCGACAAGCGCCGCGATGGTGGCCGAAGTGGACGCCGCCCGCAAGGACGGCGACACGCTCGGCGGCGTGGTGGAGGTCCTCGCCTACGGGCTGCCGCCCGGCCTCGGCAGCTACACGCACTGGGACCGGCGGCTGGACGCGCGTCTCGCCGGAGCGCTGATGTCGGTGCAGGCGATCAAGGGCGTGGAACTCGGCGACGGGTTCACCACCGCCGGGCGGCGCGGGTCGGGCGCGCACGATGAGATCGAGCTCGGGCCATCCGGGGTCCGCCGCCGCACGAACCGGGCCGGCGGCGTCGAGGGCGGCATGTCCACCGGCGAGGTGCTGCGCGTCCGCGCGGCGATGAAGCCGATCTCGACGGTGCCCCGCGCCCTGGACACGGTGGACGTGGCGACCGGGGAGTCGGCCAAGGCGATCAACCAGCGCAGCGACGTGACCGCGGTGCCCGCGGCTGGCGTGGTGGCGGAGGCGATGGTGGCGCTGGTGCTCGCCGAGGCGGCGACGGACAAGTTCGGCGGCGACTCGGTGGAGGAACTGCGCCGCAACGCGGAAGGATACCTGAAATCGCTGGTGATCTCATGACGTCGGCTGAGACCGGCATCGTCCTTATCGGGCCGCCCGGTGCGGGCAAGTCGTCGGTCGGCTCGCTGCTCGCGGACTCGCTCGGGGTCCCGTTCGCCGACACGGACGCGCTCGTCGAGCTGACGGCCGGCAAACCGGTGGGAGACATCTTCGTCGAGGACGGGGAACCGGTGTTCCGGGAGTATGAGCGGGCGGCGGTCGCGCGGGCGCTGGAAGTCGTCGCGGCCAATGGCACGCGCGGGGTAGTCGCGCTGGGCAGCGGCGCGGTGCTCGACCCCGACGTCCGGCGGATGCTGGCCGGATGGCTGGTGGTGCACCTGGAGGCCGGGTTCGCGACGGTCGCCCGGCGCACCGGCATGGATGCTCCGCGGGTCGTGATCCCCGGCAATCCGCGGGGGCGGCTGCGCGCGATGCTTGAGGAGCGGCAGCCGGCGTACGCCCAGCTGGCATCCGTCGCCATCTCGACCGACGGCATGGCGGCCGAGGAGGTCGCCGCCGACCTAGCCAAGCGGCTCGCCTCATGACCGTGACGCGGATCCCGGTCGAGGGCGAGCAGCCGTACGAGGTGGTCGTCGGCACTGGGGTGCTGTCCGAGCTACCGGGACTGGTCGGCAAGCGGGCGGAGTCGGTGGCGGTGATCCACGCCGCCAGGCTAGACGCGATCGCCCGGCCGGCCTGCCGCGTGCTGGCCGACGCCGGGTTCTCTGTGTCCGTGGCGGAGGTTCCCGACGGCGAGGCCGCCAAAGACATCACGGTCGCCGCGCGGCTGTGGTCGTGGCTGGCCGCCTCACGGGTGACGCGCTCGGACTGCGTCGTGGGAATCGGCGGCGGAGCAACGACCGACCTGGCCGGATTCGTGGCCGCAACCTGGCTGCGCGGCGTCTGCGTGGTGCTGATCCCGACGACGCTGCTCGGCATGGTCGACGCGGCGGTCGGCGGGAAGACCGCGGTGAACATCCCGGAGGGCAAAAACCTCGTCGGGGCGTTCCATCCGCCGGCCGGCGTGCTCGCGGACCTGGCGACGCTGGCGACACTGCCCAAGGCCGACTACGTGGCCGGCCTGGCCGAGGTGATCAAGGCGGGGTTCATCGCGGACGGCTCTATTCTGCGGCTCGTTTCCGCCGATCCGGCCGGGGCCGGCGAGCCGTACGGGCCGCACACCCGCGAGCTCGTCGAGCGGGCGGTGCGGGTGAAGGCGTCGGTGGTGTCGTCGGACCTGCGTGAGGCGGGGTTGCGGGAGATGCTCAACTACGGGCACACGCTGGGCCACGCGATCGAGCGGGCCGAGGAGTACCGGTTCCGGCACGGCGACGCGGTCTCGATCGGCATGGTGTTCGCCGCCGAGGTGGCCCGGCTGGCCGGGCGGCTTTCCCCGGCGGAGGTTTCCCTGCACCGTGAGGTGCTCTCGTCGGTAGGGCTGCCGGTGTCGTATCCGCGGCACGCCTGGCCGCGGTTGCGTGAAGCGATGAGCCTGGACAAGAAGTCGCGAGGGTCCCGGCTGCGGATGGTGGTCCTTGACGGCGTGGGGAATCCGGGAATCCTGGACGATCCGCCCGAAGAACTGCTCGAGGCGGCGTACGCGGAGGTGTCGGCGTGAACGACACGAGCGTGAACGACGCGAGCGCGAGCCGTCGAGTGCTCGTGCTCAACGGGCCGAACCTGGGCCGCCTGGGCAAACGCGAGCCCGCCGTGTACGGGACGGCGACCTACGCGGACCTGGTCGCGCTGTGCGAATCGGCCGGCAAGGAACTCGGCCTGGACGCGCGGGTGCGGCAGACCGACTTCGAGGGCAACCTGATCGGCTGGGTACACGAGGCCGCGGACGAGCGGCTGCCCGTCGTGCTGAACGCCGGCGCGCTCACGCACTACTCGTACGCGCTGATGGACGCGCTAAAGATGAGGACCGCCCCGCTGGTGGAGGTACACATCTCGAACATCGCGGCGCGCGAAGGGTTCCGGCACGAGTCGGTGGTGACTCCAGTCGCGGACGGGATCATCGCCGGGTTCGGCTTCCAGTCGTACGTGCTGGCGCTGCGCGCGGTCGCGTCGCTGCTCGGCCCGTTACGGTTACATTGACAGCCGGGCATTTCGGTGGCGTCGCTTGATGGGAGGCTCGGTCATGCGGGTGGGTATGTCGCTCGGCTACGCCGGCGGATTTAACGAGGCGGTCGCGGAGCTGGCCGACTTCGAGCGAGCCGGAATGGACATCGTGTTCGTGCCGGAGGCGTACTCCTTCGACGCGGTGAGCCAGCTCGGCTTCATCGCCGCGCGGACCGAGCGGCTGCAGCTCGCCTCGGGCATCCTGCCGATCTACTCCCGTACCCCGGCGCTGACCGCGATGACGGCGGCCGGGCTGGACTTCGTCTCCGGCGGCAGGTTCACCCTCGGCCTGGGCACGTCCGGCCCGCAGGTGATCGAGGGATGGCACGGCGTGCCCTACGACGCACCGGTCGGGCGGACCCGGGAGCTCATCGAGATCTGCCGGATGATCTGGCGCCGGGACCGGCTGGAGTACAAGGGGCGTTATTACACGCTTCCCCTGGAGGGCGGCACCGGCCTCGGCAAGCCGCTCAAGCTGATCAATCACCCGGTCCGCGAGCGCATCCCGATCATTGTCGCCGCGCTTGGCCCCAAGAACGTCGCGCTCGCCGCCGAGCTGGCCGAAGGCTGGCAGCCGATCTTCTACTTCCCGGAGAGGGCTGCCGAGGTCTGGGCGTCCGCGCTGGCCGAGGGCCGGGCGAACCGGCCCGCCGAGCTGGGCCCGCTGGACGTGATCGCGGCGGCGCCGCTGGCGATCGGCGCCGACGTGACCGGGCTGCGCGACGTCGCCCGGCCGTACTTCGCGCTCTACATCGGCGGGATGGGCGCGCGTGGCAGGAACTTCTACTACGACCTGGCCTGCCGGTTCGGTTACCAGCGCGAGGCCGCGGCGATCCAGGACGCGTACCTGTCCGGCCGCAAGGACGAGGCCGCCGCGCTGGTCCCCGCCGAGCTGCTTGAGAAGACATCGCTGATCGGCCCGGAAGGCTACGTCGCCGACCGCCTCGCCGTCCTGCGCGAGTCCGGGGTCACCACGCTCAACGTCACCCCGCTCGCCGCCACCCATGGTGAGCGCGTCGCCGCGATCGAACGGGTCCGGGAGCTGGCGGGCTAAAGGCTGACTGACCAGGCGCTATACGCCGATGGTGCCGTCGATGCGTTCCCGTAGCAGGTCGGCGTGGCCGTTGTGGCGAACGTTGCCTGATGCGGCACCAGGAAGCGCTCACGCTGGGCCGGGACCGACGTACCATTTCCCGCCCACCTCGACGCATGGCTCCAGCGCGTATGCGGAGGTGCTGCTGGAGCTCGGGCTGACCGTTTGCGTCCACAGCGCCGCGAAGGTATCCCCTGCGGAGAAGACGGCGGCCGGGTTGGTATTCGTCATGCACTCGGGTACAGCGCCTGGCGAGCAGATCTTGCCGGTGAAACCGACCAGCGCACGCGTTCCGCTGACCGCCACGTAACCGATCTTGAAGGACACGCCGTACGGGACCTGATTCCGCGAGCCTTGACCGGAGGGTGGCTCACACTGGGCGGCGGGATCCACGAATGTGTAACCGCAGGCCGTTGCGGAGTCCTTGGCCGACAGCGCGGCCACCAAGCCGGTGAACGCCGCGCCTGGCGAGCCGTGGCCGGGTGCTACCTGCCCGGGTCCGGTCACCGTCACGCCCGAGCCGAGCGCGGTTACCCATGGGCGTGGCGCGCTCGTCCCGATCACGCCGGCCAGCGTCAGCGCCCCGATGATAACGGCCGCCGCGACGGCGGCCAGGAGCCAGCCCCGCCACGTCGGGCGCCGCCCGTTCCGCAGCGATTATTCGCTGGCCCGCGACTAATGCTCCTGCTCACGGTCGCCCGGCTGGCGTGCTCTCCGGATGGTGACAATCCTGCGTTTGCGCAAAGACTCGAGCCATTCCTGCCCGCTGAGCAGTCGCGTGGTCTTGCCCGACTTGACCTCGCCCGCGGCGGCAACTGCCATCGCGACGCTGGCAGCGGTCATATCATCGGGTGCCTCATACACGACGAGCAGGTCATACTCGCCAAACGGAAAGCCAGCCACCACGAGCTTGGCTCCCACGTCCTCCAGTGCCGGCCTGATCGCTTCCACGGGATCTTGCGGCTCCGTGAGCTGAGCTGTCATCGACTTTGCGGTATAGGAGGCTTGGTACATGTAAAGCGCCATCGAGATTCCCCTCGGCGGGAACAGGCGAAGAGATCACCCGGCGGTCCCCGTTACGGCTGCCGGCTTGTGCCGACGTGGGCGAGGCAAAGGGCTGGAGACCACTGAGGTTTAAGATCGTAGACCCGGCCCGGACGGCGCACCAGCCTCCGCGGAGTGCGCATGGACAGCGGCAGAAGCGGACGTCAGTTTCGTGAGCTTCTGTGCATCACGACTTGCCTGGTAGCCAGGAAAGAGCTGGCCTCGTAGTAGCGAACCAGACCGGGTGAGCAGAACAGCGGACCGGGACACCAGGTAGTAGTCGTACATTCGGGCCGGAAACCTATCGCCGCCATGCTCCCGGCACCACCACGCCAAGCACGCCCCCGGCTGGAAACTCCAGCAGCCCGAACCGGGCGTCATGCGCTGGACGCCCCCCAGCGGCCGCGTCTACACCACCAGGCCCACCAGGTACGACGAATGAAGCGCCTCGCGGCGCATCAGGGTTTGCGGGCGACACCGCCGTACATGCTGACCTCGGCCGGCGTGGGACGCGGGCCGGTGCCTTCCGGCCGCCATTCCGACACGAGCACCACCCCCGGCGGCACCAGTTCGAGCCCGGAGAACGCGATCTGGGCGAAGTTGTCCGAATCACGGAGCCGTCCCCTGATCCCGGCGGCGTGGTAGGCGCGCTCCCCAGCGGCCAGCGCGGCCGGATCGTGTTCCATCGTGAGGTGGGAGGCGACGAAGTAGCTTCCCGAAGGCAGCGCGCTGAGCAGAGTCTGGACGATTTCCGCGGGCTTGTCCTCGTCGGGGATGAAGTGCAAGATCGCGACGAGCATGAGCGCGATCGGCTGGCTGAAGTCCAGGGCGTCGCGGGTGGCCGGGTTGGCCAGGATCGCGGCGGGGTTTCGCAGGTCGGCGTGGATGTAGGCGGTGCGGCCTTCAGGCGAGCTGGTGAGCAGTGCCCGGGCATGCGCGAGCACCATGGGGTCGTTATCCGCGTACACCACCCGGGACGATGGCGCGACAGCTTGCGCGACCTCGTGCACGTTGTTGGTGGTGGGGAGGCCGGTGCCGATGTCGAGGAACTGGCGGATGCCCGCCTCGGCGGCCAGGTACCGGACCGCGCGGCCGAGGAACTTGCGGTTCTCCCGCAGCCCCGTGCGTGCCGACGGCCAGCTCGCGAGCGCCTTATCCGCCGCCTCACGGTCGGCCGCGAAGTGGTCCTTGCCGCCCAGGTAGTAGTCATACATCCGGGCGGTGTGCGGGCGGGATGTGTCAATGTCCGGCGGTATTTCCTTGTCATCCATGTCGAGACGAAATTGTACGGTTCCCACCGCCGGCCGCGTCGGGTGGTCCGGGGATAACGGCTTGCGGGCAACCCCGCCGTAGCAGCTCACCTCGGCGGGCTGTGGGCGAGGGCCGGGACCCTCTGGCCGCCATTCCGATACGAGGACGACGCCAGGCGGCACGAGCTCCAGACCGGTGAACGCGAGTCGGGCGAATTCGTCGGAGTCACGCAGCTGGAACGATATCCCCGCGTCTTGGTAGGCGCGCTGACCGTCGGTCGCCTCGACAGCGGGAACGTGCTCCCCGGTGACGTGCGAGGCAGTGAGGTAACTCCCCGGCGGCAGGGCGTCCAGCAGGGTCGCGATGATCTCAGCGGGCTTGTCCTCGTCCTGGATGAAGTGCAGGACGGCGACCAGCATCAGCGCGATGGGCTGGCTGAAGTCCAGCACGTCGC
>Ga0335075_10002500_pt1 | contig 29473 bp, 26 predicted proteins | sample Lox_Sample_24_FD_206723 | JGI IMG/M metagenome (GOLD analysis project Ga0335075, IMG submission 206723) | Soil microbial communities from Loxahatchee National Wildlife Refuge, Florida, United States - Lox_Sample_2.4 | ecosystem: Environmental > Terrestrial > Soil > Wetlands | place: USA...
GTCCTGCGAGAACGCCACGGAGTTGACCCAATCAGAGTGGCCCTCGAGTGTCTGCTGCTGAGCTCCTGTCTCGACATCCCAGAGCCGGACCGTCCTGTCGGACGAAGCAGACGCGAGCCGCCGCCCGTCCTGCGAGAACGACACGGACCAGACCCCATCAGAGTGGCCCTCAAGCGTCTGCTGCTGAGCTCCTGTCTCGGCATCCCAGAGCCGGACCGTCCTGTCGCTCGAAGCAGACGCGAGCCGCCGCCCGTCCTGCGAGAACGCCACGGAGTAGACCCCATCAGAGTGGCCCTCGAGCGTCTGTAGAGAAGGACTCCAGTTTTCTTCTACTAGTGGCAAAACCTCAATCCATGACGGACCTTCTTGATCTAAGAATTTTCTTCTAATTAGACTCATCTTAGGGCTAAATATAAGAGCAGATGTGTACACTTGGAGTGGGGCCTTTTCGATGATTGAACTGTTGTAAAGAATAAACCGTTGTGCATCCTGGACCATAGCGAGCAAATGAGGGTGATTATTAGACTATAAACAGCTATATCAACTTCACGTACTGTGTATGATAAGTTAGAATGACTTACCTCAAGCATAGACTTTAACATTGAAACCATTTTCACTCCTTTCGATATCTCCTTCATAAGACTGAGAGCCTCAAGCCAATGAAGGAAGTGCTGCTGAAGGAATACATGGACGATTCCATCATCACATAGACCACTTTTTTCTCGCTGATGATTGTCAAGTTGCTGAAGATGGTCAACCCAGTATCGACATGCATACTGAACATGACTTGGAAGGTCACGGGCTATGCTGCTGCTTTTCACCTCGCTTACGAGGGTACCTGGCTTTTGTAGGCCACATATGTCCTTTTTTAGATCCTTTAACATAACCTGTAAGCAGTTCTTGACCAGACCCTCCTGCACCTTCTTCTCATTGATCCAGAAATAATCATCTTGACATGCCTGCTTGTTTAGGAGAAAGTCACGGAAGGACGGGTGGAGTAACCTGATGGGAGAGTCTTCCTTCTCTGGAGCATCGAGAACAGAACCTAGCTTTCGCAATGCTGCCTTCATGTCTCCTTTGTCCCTTGAATCCACGGAAAGGAGCTTGCTTAGAGAATCGACAGACAGTAGATCAAATATGAGAATAATAGGTCCAACATATTGTTGAAATCGTTGGGCTAGCTCATCCTTTGCGTCCTCGCTACAGTTGACTCCAAAGACAGAATAGTCTAAAATCTGCTTGTAGAGTTTGGGCAGGTCTCCCCCTTTCTGTAAATGTAAAGGCGACTGTCTAGATTTTCGACCCTCCTCAATCTTTTCTAGACGTTCAGCTGGATCCCTCAAATCATCCCCAATAAAGCGGCATATGGTTGCAGCGTAGATAAATAGGCCACCAGCATCCTTAACAAGATGCTTGATCCTTTCGCCCCCGGGCCAGTCTTTAGCAAGATGGAAGTCATCCTGGATTCTGGCTAGTTCATGCTCAATGAAAATTGAGATATCGTGGTCGACAACAGACTGATCAATATCGTGGAGAACAAGATCCTCACGTGCGTCCAAGGGGATTTTGTTGAACCCAACCTGAATGAGGAATTCGGGTCTGCTTGTTAAAAGGATTCGTAATCGTACGGTATCGAGATCTTTCGCCTCTGCAAGGAGTCGAAGAATCACTCCTATACTTTTATAGTCCCTGCACTCATCCAAGGCATCAATTACAATAACGAGGGTCCGAGTTTTCCAGCCTTCCAGTTTTTTCAGCGGAAAAAGAATCAGCTTTTGCCATTGGATGTCTAAGCTTTGCTTAGGGATATCCCGATCCGCGGCTATTGCTTCACCAATAGAGCGGTTAAGATGGGAAGACGTTTTTGCTAATTGGGAAGCAATGGTAGGAAAGAACTTGGCGGCGTTCTCAAGCTCACCCTTACCTCTAGAGAAGAAAAAACTTGCTCCAAGCTTCCCAAGCTTTTCAAATTCACTTGCAATCGTATGAGCGATTGTAGACTTCCCAGTGCCAGCCATACCCTTTAGCCCAAAGATACATTTGCTGTTAGGACTATCGATCCATCTCCTGAGTTTGGCAAGGAGGTCGACTCTGGTCTTGTGAAGGCATTTGGGCTCATGTTGACGAGAGAATGAGTTGAATGCAGCACTCTCGGCAAGAAACCCATCCGGAAGCACAACTAGTCCTAGTTAGCAGAGTTTTATGTAGATGCATTTGATATTGTACTGCCGCCGAACTCGATGAGCCTATGTATCAATTTCTATATATGAAAGGATTACTAACTTTCTAATTTTTCAGCCTGTGCTTTATCAACTAATTGATTTGTCCCTAACAATTTTTTGATAGCTTTAGACACCTCGATGTACACTGCATCATCTTTATTAGTGCATTTGTTAAGACCAGAATGATCTTTGTCAATTGGAATATTTTCAAATTCTGGACGACCAAGAAGCTGCGCAGAGTCCCTCTCAACAACCTAGGTATAGTTAAGATAGCTCTTCTTGCATAGGGTGATAGTAACCGACCAGTCCAAGTGAGAATCCAAAGATACGCGTAGGCATTGTCTCATAAAGTGAAAAGATCATCTTGTCTCCTCCTAGGCTGTCTAGAAATGACGTTTGCATGTTAGAAAGTGACGGATCATGAAACTGTAGTGACTTGAGTAGCATGGTATTAGACCCAAAATAAGTTGTTAGCCAAGCTGCCCAAGTGCCAAGTGCGGAGGCTGTAGAGCCTTGGTGCGGTGTTCCAAGAAAAATAACACCGCGAGTAGCGTCCAAGATGTCTTTGTATTTGTCTGCTTGTTTGGCACGAATCAGTGCCTTAAGTTATTGATTACCATGAGATCCACAGTGTAGACGAATAAAGGGGAATTCATACTTCTTTCACAACAATGCCACCAAGACTGTGGGCGATAAACACAATAGGACGTTGTTCCTTATTTAGCCTCAGCATGCGTCATGCGTTTACCATCAAATTCCTCCAAACCTTATTGTTTTTCCGGTGGTCTTTCAACTCGCGTAATAGTATGCCTGCCCTCTCATATATAGTCGCTTTAGGTGATCTAACGAACCAGTCTGCATTGTAGCCAAATAGCATAATCTGCGCTTTAGGGAAATTCATAGGAAGGTATGTCTCAAGCCAATTGATGCGATCATACTCCTTGCTACTACCTGGAGAGGCCTTGAAAGCCTCGCTCGGGGAGGTCAAAGGTGGGTTGATAGAAGTTTTGGGGTGCTTGGTGGTCCATGTATAGTCAGGATGAGCTCCAAGTCCATGAACTGCAACAATGCTGCGATGCAAGTCAGTTCAAATTCTCCAGGTCTGTCCATTTTAAAAAAGGCAATACATACTCAATCTCTAACGGGTTCCCGCTTTCCTTGGGAGCAAGCAATTTGATTCCCTTGAAGCGTGGGTGATTGTCGCGTCGATGTACCAACTTGACAGTGAAGCTGATGAATTGACCGAGGATGATAATTACCACTAAAGGGAGCAGAACAGATATGCTAGGATAGATGTAATCTGCCATCCGGACCATGTTTTAGAGAGATCGCACCTGCTTTACGCAGGATGGATGGTCTTGGGCCGATTCACGCTGTTGTTTCGCAGCCCTACTGAGATTCGGCGGCATCCCAACGCCGCCGCTAAACACGGATCTCTGATACGTGAAGCGCGAAAGCAAGTGAAGCCTGTCGCATACTCCTCTTTTTGTATGGCGTTCCCATACAAATGCGAAAATTGGGTTCTTTTCATATAACTCCACAACGCTACTATATATAATAACTTGTAGAATAATTCCCTTATATTTGAGTAATTAATTTTTGTACGATTTAGAACTTTCTACTACCCTTTACCCTTGATACAGTAATATAGTCGCATTACTCTACCCTAATTATGTATATCTTAGCATCTAAAATACCCTAGAAAGAATTGAGTTGGCGCTTAAGATATACTAGCTATAGTAATGATGATATAATGTGTTTATAGTATTATTTTACAAGACCGTGGAAAGTTCTTGGCAGACGTGAGATTCGGGGCCAGAAGTGCTTCATCAACAAGAATGAGGCCGAGCAGGGTGACGTGCAGACTAGGGACCAGGGACGGACCAAAGATAATCTTAGGGAGGGGGAACGTATTCCTAGCTTCTCTGTGAGCCAACGCGTCGCGAAATAAAAACCTAGGCACAGGTGAAAATTTACACATCCTTCATACTGAGATACTGCTTTGCGAACTCGCACGTGAATTCGATTAGGATCCGATAGGGCCTGCTATTAGGGTCGCAAAGCAGGGTCACAATGATGTAGCAGTAGTAGAGGTTTAAGGGTGCTAAAGGTCGGTTTCCAGAGAAGGCAGCTATGTGGTGGAAGAGAGCGAGTTGGATGCGGTGCCAGCCGTGCGAGTACCTATTCTTCGTTATAGTTGATCTGGAGGACTCCTACAAGATCCTCGATATACATGGCCGTCTCCTCGCGCTTCTCCGTCAAGCAGTGTTTCTTCGCCAGCTTCCTTAGAACAGCCTCTAATCAGTGGTAATTCAGACAGGATTCAGCAGGCAGACAAGAAGCGCTACTCACCCGATGCATTTTACAGTTCATCTTGCCCTTGATCTTCTCACCAGTCACCTGTTCATGTACGAGATGTCTGACCCATCGCTATCGTCAGATGAGGAAGAGCTTGGTGTCGATTGGCGACGCCGCATATCGTTTGACTTGATCTGCCGAAGGAGATGACGACGATGACGATAACGATCAATTCAGAAGAGAAAGCAGAAGATGTTGGGAGGAGCCTGCTGCCCAAGGAACAGTATCGGAGGGGAGGAGAAATGGAGCTAGGAGGTGGTTGAGTATGAGAGGTTGGGAGGGAAGAAGATGGAGAAGGGAGGGAGGATCGAAGAAATAGGATGACCGCCATCTTCAGTCACCAGGGGATGGACATCCATTTTCTGCTCCCTGAAAAGGCTCCTCAGAAAGTAGATGTCGTTTTTGGGGTGTTCCAGCAGTCGTCTGGGGTCGTGCCGCCTTGGCCATCAGGTACCCGAGCGTTAGAGCAGCGCGAGATTTTGGCCAGTTGGCTGCAGAAAGCAGCGGCCAAACCCCTCCCCACAAAACAGCAGCCAGTTTGCCGTCTACTCGATAAATGGAGTGGAAAATCAAAGCAGCAAGTCTGCTTCCGGAAATCCGGATTGCCTATTCGCGCAACGCTTTAGCGCCTCGTTGGCAACGTCATGTCTAAATCATCGCCACATACCGTAGTACTCGGCCGGTACTACTTCCTCGTTCTGCACCAACAAACTGAGCAACAGCTTTTTTAATTGTACGAATCGGATAATTTCAAGCTAGTATTACGTGCTCTCAATTCTGACATCTTATTCTTAGGGCTCTAAATTTCTCGACACTCTCGCAGGTGCCCCTTTGATGAGGATATCAAGTCGTCTTTATCGAGGAAATCTCCAGTGTCACTACGGAATCCTTAAATGCGCAGCAATCCGGGAGGCTATCCTCCAGATGACCCATTGATTCGCAATCTCAGGCCGGCAAATTCCGAAGCTCCTCTAAACTAATTTCTTGAAAGAAGAACAGGAACAATAGTAGGCGTCTCTAGAATCCATCCATGGCAAAAGCTTCTCTCATATTTTGCGTACAGTCCTTCTTGTTCGTTCTTTGTTTATATATGTACAGTAATGTCGTGGCCACTGACCAGCGATTGGCGCCAAAACGGCGTGTTCCTGAGCATCCCTGCCATTGATTGTTAACGCGCTAATGACATTTCCTGGGGGTAATTTTTGCCAGCTCCGCCAAACTAAATTGCCAGGGAAAGAGTAAGGCATTGCCTCCTCCTGTCTTGACCGGCAACATTTCAATTGTACAGGACTTGTCTTTGATAGAGCTTTCCCCTTCTCTCTCAAATCGAACTCGACCTCTATTACATATTTCGTATCTTTTGAACCTCACCGACTTTTCGGTTCAGCGGCAGCGTCTGACAGTTAGCGAAGGTAGGTGCCCATACTTGTTCTTCGGAAGACACGAAAATCAACAGTGATTGCGCATTTTTAAGACCACGAACTCTTTTTCTTGCCGGCCGTCCTTGTAGATGGCCTAAATGTTTCTCAGCATCCCACCCGCAGTCCTATAAAGCATTCATATGTCCAACGTACGATTCAGCCACTACCTGCAGCTGACGAAAACAGTTAGGCTCGACTTGGAAGTTTAACACTATTGCCGATGCCTTCACCATAGTACGCTCGATTTTCTCTATCTTTGACCATCATGATTGCGCCATCTCTCCTTCCGGCACGGTTTCGCGGGCTACAAGTTGCAAGCTCTCCATCAGAGCCCAGCTGGTTGAATAAGCAAATTACACCACTTCTTCAATCACTATCCCGGCGAGCTTGCAGTCATCCAATACATACGGTAGTGATTGTAGCCTTGCTTGCGAGTACAACCTATATTGGGCTCCTAGATGGAACTCTTTTTGAGCCAGGAGAGCGATCGAGGGCAGGCCGAGCAGAATGGTCCTCCTTGATCGAGGGGAGCAAGCAGCTGCAACTGGGCGAGAAGACTGGATGGATGTGGCAGCCAAGAGATAGTGAAATCCCAGTCGATTCTAGCAGTCAACACCTTGCCTTGTTGACTTTTGTCTTCCCGGACTCGCTATCCACTCACTCGCCTCAGACAGCACCTTTGGCACATACCGTGCCGCTACCGCAGAACCTATCGATACGGGCACTCCCATCAACTTCGAATCCCTTCACTCCTATATCTCAAGACAGTGCGCTAGCCTTCTCAATCCCATACAGCCAAGCGCCAGAGTTTCTGGCTTCAGCACAGGAAATTCCTAATGTCATGGCATTACCAAAGAGCGAAAAGGTGCAAAGTGGTTCGGAAGCTGAGCCAGCAAAGGAGCAGAAAATGTGGATTATGAAAGCTGCAAAGGCTCAAGGCGGCCCCGTGAGACAATGGATCTCGGATGCTTGGACTGAATTCGTTGACCTCATCAAGAATGCCGAATCATTGGATATCGTTATCATGGTGCTGGGATACCTTTCTATGCATCTGACATTTGTCTCTCTATTTCTCTCAATGCGGAGAATGGGTTCGAACTTCTGGCTTGCAACTACGGTACTCTTCTCCTCAGTTTTCGCATTCCTTTTTGGACTTATTGTTACGACAAAGTTGGGAGTGCCAATCAATATGGTACTACTCTCGGAAGGCCTTCCCTTTCTAGTGGTTACGATTGGCTTCGAGAAATCCATTATCTTGACAAGGGCTGTTCTCTCTGCCTCTCTTGATCACCGCAGACCGCTAGCTAAGGACAGTTCAGCGCAGGACCGTAATCTGAAGAAAACTGGCGTTTATCCAACGTCAATCCAGTATGCAGTACAAGTCGCAATCAAAGAAAAGGGCTTCGAGATTGTCAGAGACTACGCCATTGAAATTCTCATCTTGATTGCTGGCGCGGCCTCGGGAGTTCAGGGTGGGCTCCAGCAATTCTGCTTTTTGGCCGCTTGGATATTATTCTTCGACTGTGTTCTGCTATTCACATTTTATACATCTATTCTCAGCATCAAACTGGAGATAAACCGCATAAAGCGGCACGTCGAATTAAGAAGAGCTTTAGAAGACGACGGTGTCAGCAGACGCGTGGCAGAGAATGTCGCACAGAGCAACGAATGGCCGAGGATCGGCGAAAATGGCTTCGCTAGCGACATAAATATATTTGGCAAGAAAGTCAAAGATAGCAGCATACCGAAGTTCAAGGTCTATATGGTTTCCGGTTTCATTCTCATTAACATCCTCAACCTGTGCACAATTCCATTCCGTGGCGGGAGAAACAATGTAGCTCCCCCAACAGTCTCTGGCCTCTCTGGACAAGGTCTTTCGAGTGTCATGACACCCCCTCTTATGGATCCTTTCAAGGTTGCTGCGAACGGCCTGGATGCTATCTTTGATTCCGCTAAGGCTAATGGCCAGTCAACAGTTGTAACAGTACTGTCGCCAATTAAATATGAGTTGGAATATCCCTCCATATATTATGCCTCTCCAAATTCCAAGGACCATAAAGGAAACCGGTCAATAGATCCTAATGGGGCGGACCTTACAGACAATTTTGGTATGGGAGGCAGGGTCGTTGATAGTCTCTTGAAGAGTCTGGAGGATCCCGTTCTCTCAAAGTGGATCATCGTTGCTCTCGCTATGAGTGTGGTCCTCAATGGGTATCTCTTCAACGCCGCGAGATGGAGTATTAAAGATCCTCAGATTGCTGATCATCCAGTGGACTCTGTAGCCCTTGGCAGGGCTGAGCAGTTTAACTCCTCTCAGATTCCTGCTCTACAGAGTGGCCAATTCAGTGACGGCGTCCAATCTTCGGCTAGCCTTCCAACACCGACTACAACGGATGATGAGAGTGACGTGCTTAGTATGGGAATATCCCCCTCCTCAAGTCAGCCTACCATTCGTCGTACAGCTGAGCAACTGGAGAAAATGCTCCTGGAAAAGAGAGCGCCGGAGCTGACGGACAAGGAGCTTATCGAGCTCTCGCTCTCAGGTAAGATTCCGGGATATGCTCTAGAAAGGACACTACGGGATACCACCCGAGCTGTGAAGATCAGAAGAGCAGTAGTATCACGAACGGCAGCAACATCAGACACAAGTAGTCTTCTGGAAGGCTCTAAATTACCTTATGAGCACTACAACTGGGATCGCGTCCTCGGTGCGTGCTGTGAGAATGTCATTGGTTATATGCCACTTCCCCTTGGTGTTGCGGGACCCATTGTGATTGATGGACAAAGCTATTTCTTACCTATGGCCACTACTGAAGGCGTACTTGTTGCAAGTACAAGTCGTGGTTGCAAGGCTATAAATGCAGGTGGCGGCGCGATTACGGTCCTGACTGGCGATGGTATGACCCGCGGGCCGTGTGTCGGATTCGAGACCCTTGAACGTGCTGGCGCTGCCAAGGTGTGGCTTGACTCTGAGGTTGGACAGAAGACGATGAAGAACGCTTTCAATTCGACCAGCAGATTCGCACGACTGCAGACTATCAAAACTGCATTGGCCGGTACATATCTCTACATAAGATTCAAGACGACTACCGGAGATGCTATGGGAATGAACATGATCTCAAAAGGAGTCGAGCATGCACTCCATGTTATGGCTAAGGAGAGTGGTTTCGAGGATATGATGATTATTTCGGTTTCTGGTAATTACTGTACGGATAAAAAACCAGCTGCGATCAACTGGATTGATGGGCGAGGCAAGAGCGTCGTTGCAGAGGCAATCATCCCTGGCGATGTCGTTCGAAAGGTTCTGAAAAGTGACGTAGATGCCCTGGTAGAACTCAATACCAGCAAGAACCTGATTGGTAGTGCCATGGCTGGCAGCATTGGTGGCTTCAATGCTCACGCTGCCAATATCGTTACTGCGATCTTCTTAGCGACTGGTCAAGATCCAGCCCAGAACGTTGAGAGCAGCAATTGTATCACCATCATGAAGAAGTGAGTTAGATTATTTTCTTCTTAAAAAAACCCTGCTGACCATGGTTTTCAGCCTACGTGGATCACTACAAATCAGTGTTTCTCTGCCATCGATCGAAGTTGGTACACTCGGCGGCGGCACCATCCTTGAACCGCAAGCTGCTATGCTTGACCTTCTGGGTGTCCGAGGTTCGCACCCTACCAATCCAGGCGATAATGCTCGCAAGCTTGCTAGAATCGTTGCCGCTGCTGTCTTGGCTGGAGAACTCTCCTTGTGCAGCGCACTTGCAGCTGGTCATCTCGTACAAAGCCACATGGCTCACAACCGCAGTGCGCCTGCGACGAGATCGAGCACTCCTGCACCCATTGCCACAGGCGCTCAGACGCCTGTCTCATTAGCCATGACAAGCATGCAAGAACGGACTGGCCTGGGATTGTCTCCTGCCGCGATCGAAAGACTTGCGGCTGAGAGGAGGTAAATATTTGTGATTGTACAGTGCATTGCATTCACGGAGTACGGAGTGATTGAAGTTGTGCAACCTACTAGCAAAGGCCGGGCGACCGAATTTTATAAATATAGATTGGACCTCTCGGCCTGATTGGTATTGGAGTCATTTTCAAAAGCAAAGAGATTAGAAGTATAGAGACAGAAAGTTGTTAATATTCCAAGACCGATTCTAACCTTCCATCACACGAACCTTGATTTCTGCATTTTCCTTTATGATCTGACAATTAATGTGACGGTACATGGCTGTCTACATCACCGTCTCATAACAATAAGATATATAAAGATAGACAGCTGCGCCTCGTGTAACATCCCATCGCCCTTACCCTTATGGCCCCATCAGATAAGGATACCCGCTTCAAACAAAACAATATAGCATCAAGTAAGAGCCGTGCATTCAACGACTACGTCGGTAGTCCAGTGGTGGCAAGCGCAAAGCGCCACAGCTATGATAAGAAAAACATAGCAGCTACTACTAAACATTTTCCTCCAGCGGCTATAGAGTGAGTGACTGAGAGTATTGGTTTTCTTGGGATATAATAAAAGGTGAAGAGCTGCTGGATCCACACACCCTAGACGATTGGGAGTGCGATGTCTGTAATTAAGTACGCAACTAGGTGTTTTCCTTTGAATCTGTCACGGGAAAGAGTGGTTCTTTATTGTTCTTTGGGATTGAGATTTCTTGTGATAGTTTTTATTTTAATATAAAGATCTATTGGCCCTGAGCTTCGGGTAGAGGCTTCGTGTAGGGATTGACGAGGGGCTCTAGGAGGTCTTGATTGAGAAAGAAATGAATGAATGAGCAAACAGCAAAATAATAGTCTAACTTTTTATAGCCGATCCACTTCATCAAGTCGTCCGTTTCTCGAGATGATCCAGCCTGATGCTCACAGCCCTCCGATGCGCTTCCAGCTCCTCCACTTTCGCAAGCTGCATTACGGCCCCGCCGACGTTTCGGAGACCTTGCTCTGTCAAGTTCGAGCTGGTTATGTGCTTCACGTATGAAGCTAGGTTGACGCCCGAGTACTGTTTTGCGTAGCCGTATGTTGCTAGTCATCGTGTTAGTGTGAGCATTTGGATGAATTACAAAATTAAGGAAACTTACGCAGAGAATGATTTACTCCAGCAGAATAGTCGCCGACACTCTCGGGCGTCCATTCGCCTATGAACACACTACCTGCATTCTGGACGAGATCTACGGCCTTTGCTGCATCTTTGATTTGTAGGATCAAGTGTTCTGGTGCATACTCGTTGCTCAGCTTCATGGCTTCTTCGAGGTCTCGTACGACCAAAGTCACAGAATGTTCGATAGCACCTCTAACAATGTCGACTCGTGGCAATGCTGTTGCCTGGCGGTGAAGCTCATCCTCAATAGCTTTGAGCTTAGCCTCAGAAAGGTCAATAGCAATGAGAACAACCTGGCTGTCGGGACCGTGCTCAGCCTGGGAGAGCAGATCTGAAGCCACAAAGGCTGGGTTTGCATCCTTATCTGCAATAACGAGGACCTCAGACGGACCAGCTGGCATATCGATGCTAACGCCAGCATTGGTGTCATTGCTGACGTACATCTTGGCAGCCGTGACAAATTGATTCCCAGGGCCAAGAATCTTGTCGACCTTGCTAACGCTCTCGGTTCCATAAGCCATTGCTGCAACAGCCTGGGCTCCACCGGCCAGTACTATACTTTCTGCACCAACTTTATGAGCGATGTAGACAATTTCTGGGGTGATGCTTCCATCAGCTCGAGGAGGTGAAGCAAGAACAATCTTCTTACAACCAGCGACCATTGCTGGGACTCCTAACATGAGCGCTGTACTCGGAAGTACGGCACTTCCACCAGGCACGTATAGACCCACCCGTTCGATAGGACGGGAGAATCGACTGCAAACCACTCCAGGCATTGTTTCCACGCGTAAAGGCTTTTCTTCCTTCTGAGCAGCATGGAATTTGCGGATGTTCTCAAATGAGACATCGATCGCTTCAATAGTCTCTTTTGGGAGGTTCATGAGCGATTGTGGGAAAGGCGCCTTAATAACAGGAGACTTCAATGAAGTGGCTTTCTCAAACTTTTGCGTGTACTCCAATAAAGCAGCATCTCCTCGTATACGTACTTCCTTGATGATTGGGTTCACAATGCCCATGATCATCTCAGTGGATTTTTGTGAAGGGCGCTGAAGAGCCTCCTTGAGTTCTGTAGCAGAGGTCGTAGCTGCGTTATATCTTCTCATATGGATTCTGCCGTTCTCTAGACCGGCTTTGTTATCATTACTCTTCGGTATTGACTCAGCCTCTTTGACAACCTCGGTCTCTTTCTGAGACTTTTCGGTCTTCCCATTTGATATACCTTTTTTAGCCGCCCATGGACCTTTTGCATCCCCCTGTCTCCTCGTTACCTTGAGGCTCTTAGCATCCAGGCTTCGTTCGATATCCGCCAAAGTTACACCAGAACCGACGGCCTTAGTTAATGCAAAATATATGAGATCCGCGGCTTCAAAGGCTATGTCTTTCTTCTCTTTTGCATTACATAGTTCTTCTGCTTCTTCCATAATCTTGGCCCGTAGTAGTTTTTCATCCAAGAAGAGGCGAGCTGTGTATGATCCCTCTGGTGCAGAGACTTTTCTTGATTGCAAAGTCTTCTCAAGCTTAGATATACCACGATACTCACCAAAACAAGTTGGTTGAGGGAGATGACAAAATCCTTTTATAAAATTAGCCATATCTTTGAAGGAGTAGGCAGACATACCACGACCTTCCTGCTCGACGACAAATCGTAAGCAGTCCTGATCACAGTCTAGGCTTACTTGCAACAATTTCTGTGTGTCGCCAGATGTTGCGCCCTTGTACCATAGACCTCGTTTGCGACTTTGGTAAACCCCTAGATATTTCTAATTAACTATTGAATTCGAGTGGTTTTGGAAAGTTTCGAAGTTTACCTGTGCCTGTCTTCAGAGACTCTGACAAGCTCTCTTGACTACTATGTACGAGCCCCAAAGCAATACCTCTCTCGTCGGTCACCACTGTGGGAACCAGGTGATCGTTCCTATCAGACGTCCAGGATGCTGCAATGACTGCGGGCACAGAGAGCAGATCTTTTGTGCTCGTATTCTCCATAGTCAAATGTGCTGCAGGAATGACAGCAGTGAGCGAATTTTCTCGCGCAAGGTCCACGACAGCCTGCATATTATCCGTAGAGGCAGTAGAAAGGAAGATGGGTGATGCCTTCGACTCTTTGCATAATTTCAGGGCGGCCTTAGAAACCTCCAAGTCCTCTCCACATTCTATGAGGATTCCTCCGGCGGGGATTTGGCCAAGGTCCTGTTCAGCGTCTGAGACAACCAGGGCAACTCGGTCATGGTAAGCTTTCAGGCCTTCGAGCTGTGATGATTCTACGAAGACTGTACGTGCTCCAGCATCCAAAATTGAAACAATGCTATCCAATGAGGTTACAGCCGTAACATTGGCATAACCTCTCTTCTCTACATGTTGATTGAGAAATCCCAGCAATCGCTGAACTTTACTGTCATTAATGGTGAAAAAGACACAACCAAGGAGCGAGCATTGGTCCCTTGTGATCCCTTTTTGGAAGGGAGGGCCAAGAGTGATATCAACAGATGCAATTAGCGGAAGAGGATCCGTAGTTTCCATTTTCCCCCTTGCTGCGGACGGTATGAGGGTCCAATGAGTCAATGAAGCTTTTCGGTGCTGAAAAAGAACCTTGGCCGATTGCGGCATGGTGGGGCAGAAGAAACCATTGTGAACTAAGAAATAAGCGGTGGTCTGAGCACTCAATTGGACAGGGGGGGTTCTTCATTGCAACAGAGCCTCCATTACAAACCTGTTTTACTTTCTGACATATACTAGCCTAAATAATAATTAGTATTACACATCAAAGAAGGGTACAATCGTTGACAGCTACGAATTAGATGCACTCCTGAGCTCCCCGCCGGCAGGCTTTATCAATTTCATCGCTTCACCATTCTGCCCTCCTGAAGCACTTTCAACATGGCAGAAGTAAACGGCGACGCTCCCCCGCAGACCAACGGCCACGCATCCTCTTCACCAACCTCTCAACCCGTGCCCGCCCCAGCAACATCAGCACCAGGACCCGCGCCCATCATGAACCCCTCCGTCCCACTAACCTCCCTCTCAGACAACGGCTTCGCCAAACGGCCCCGCGACGCCCGCCTCATCCACATGCTCCTCTCCTCCCTCGGCGTCACAGCCTACCAAGAGCGCGTCCCGCTCCAACTCCTCGACTTCGCCTACCGGCACACGTCGTCCATCCTCTCTGACGCGCTGCACCTCTCTTCAGACGCCTACATCTCGCAGCAGACGCGCGCGCGTGATCCTCCCGGAGGCGGATTCAAAGATGCCGATGGCCAAGTCAGCATGAGCGCGGTGCAGCTCGCGATCCAGAGTCGCCTGCAGTATCAGTTCAATGGTGGCAATGGCGGGGGCCTGAGCAAGGAGTTCCTGCTCGAGACGGCGGAGGCGAGGAACAAAGTCCGGTTTCCGAGGGTGGCGCAGGACGAGTGGGGGATCCGGCTGCCGAATGAGAAGTTCGTGTTGACGGGCGTGCCGTGGGGTTTGAAGGAGGAGTGGGAAAGTGAGGCTGGGGAGGGAGATGCTGATGTCGATATGACGATTGAGCCGGCGCCAGGAGAGGCTGGAGAGGTGGAGGAGGAGGGTGGCACTGCGGAGGACCTGTTCGGGGATGATTTGGGGGATGATATCATGGCTATGGAGGAATCATAGGTTAGGGCGAGGCGTTCTCGGCGTTGGTAGAGCGGTTGACAGGGTGGATGCTATTGACCCAGCGTGCCATAGAAGTATCACTGGATCTCTAGCTACGCTACATGCAAAGAGGCGTACGGCTACCAAAAGTCCAACTCATTTGAGGACAAAAATACAGCTTTCTAATGAATTACAATTACTGGACACGCATAGGTTCCTTTAGATGGGTTGTGCCATAAACTCCACAAAAACGAGAGTCGATCATGAGGGAGAGTAGTAGCGCGAGGTCCCGCACCAGTGGCGCAAATGATCGCAAAGGCGCAAAGTGCAATTACCACGGGGATATAAACTACGTAGAGCGAGAGGGTAACGGTAGTGGGTTGTATGAGGGATATATTCACCGGAGCATGTCCTTAATCTCGCAGATTTGGTGTCCAAACCCGGACAGAGTAAGGGCTGCTTTGACACCGTTCCCCCTTTTCGCTGTGCTAGGTTTTGCGTTTGATTCGTTAAGGATACGGATGAGCGGTCTGCAGGTGCATGTAATACCTTGCTGCTATTCATTACTGATATTGTTTTTCTAACTAGACAGGGGCTGTCTTAGAAGTTTTCGCGTTCTCCAACACATCCTCCCATACAGCAGGATGTCTCCGCCCGCCTGGATACTTCTCATTAAGCCATTTCTCAGCATCTCTGCCCCATTCAATCAAAGCATCTTCACTGCCCCACTCACCCATAGCATGGAAGCCAACAGGAATATCGCCACTGCCTTTGGCGGGGCTGACGTATCCGACAGGGCAGCTAAGAGCGGGGCATCCAGTGAAGTTTGCCAGCCAGACGTACTCCATGTTCCGTAGAGATAGGTTTGCGTCAGTGAAACCATACTTCAAGTCACCTTCCTGACCAATGGGCCATCCCGCTATCGGTGTTGTGGGCGTCACTATCACAAGGCCTGGATGCTTCTGGTATAGGAATGCAAGGTGGCTCATTATTAGATGCCGCAACCTAGCTGCCAAGATGTAGTCTGGAGCAGGTGTTTGCGATCCAACGGATAGAAGCACCTTATTTGCGGCCGTAAGGTCGGTGAGCCAGGGTCGAGAGGGATGGAATTGGCTCTTCGCAGTAGTGGCCATTTCTGAAAGGATAGTTATTGCGTGGGCACTTTGGCCTTCAGAAAGGTACGGAATCTCTATATCCACAACCTCATAGCCAAGGCTTTCGCGCAAATATTGGACTACTTGGTGACATAAACTCTTAACCTGGAGATCAGCTCGCTCAAACCATGGTCCATATATGCCCATTATCTTCGGCCGGCTTCCTTCCAGAGGCTTTGGCTGCTTGAACAAAGAGCTAACAGGATGTGTCGGAATTGGCAATGCCATTACTCTGTAAGCTACCTCAAGGTCTGAAATATTTGCCGCAATCGGTCCGATGACGGTGACAGTGCTGGGATAGTCCCCTACTCGACTATGAGAAGGTTTTAGACCATATATTCCACAGAAAGATGATGGAATTCGGATACTGCCACCACCATCAGTGCCAAGGGCGATTGGCAGAAGCCCAGCAGAAATTGCGTACGCCGGTCCACCGGAGGACCCTCCAGGATAGTACTGAGAATTATGGGGATTGCGAGGAGTTCCCCAATGTGGCTATTAATGTCAGTTGCATACCATAGGCATCAGTATTAAGACACCTACATTGTTGTTGTTTGTATCTATCATATTGGTAAGCCATGGATTCTAACTGTGGGCAATTTATAGGAAAGGCTGTTAGACTAACCGGAACCAATTTCATGCATGTTCATCTTCCCCATGATTATAACACCAGCTTCTTGCCATTTCTGTACCGGCCATGCCGACTCTGCCTTGATCTCAAACAGCTTGTCATCTCTTTTCCTGCCGCTAAACGTGCGGTAACCAGCAACATCGCACTCGTCCTTGATCCCAGCAGGAACGCCATCAAGCAAGCCGAGAGATTTACCTTCTTTATACCGCTGTGTAGAAGCCTTAGCGGCTTCTAGAACGAGCTCAACATTGCAGTCAACAAAAGCAATTGAATGAGAAGAAGCTGAAGTCACATCTCGTCGAATTAGAGGCAGTAAGGACTCAACCACTGCTAGTGGGGTGAGCTTTCTTGCTAGATACAGCTCATGATAATCTGCAATCGAGCGGTATTGCCCAGGGAGGCCACTTGGAAGAGACTTGAACGTGTCGGCTTTGGTATATGTTGATGGTGAAAATGCAGGTTCTTTGGACACTGGAATCACGGCAGGCTAGAAAGTAAGCTGATTGAAGAGTTTTCCAGCAAAGTGAATGCGTACATTATACAGCTCGCTGTACTTTGAGATCTCTCTGAGGCTTCGGAGCCTGTTGAAGCCCGCATTGGCCCATAGGTATTTTTGGACGGACTCGAGTTTCGACGCTCTAGTTCTTATCAGCTTGCAACTATCGGAACTGAGGGATCTACTACATACACCCAGGCGCTGATAACGAGTACTATACCCCGCAATACAGGATTCTTGCCCTCTTTGTACTCCAATTTGATATTTACAACCTCCCTCGCCGCAGGATAGCCATAGAATTCCTGCTTGTTTGCTGTGGGGGCTTCAGACATTTGGCAGTTGCGAGTCGCGGAGATGATCGTATGTCAGATGGAGCCTTGGGAAAGTCTTATCTCCGTGTACTAGACCGTCAGATCTTCGAATATACCAGCAATCAAAGTCCGAGTCTAAGAGTCCGAGATGGTCATCACTACAAGGTATGCTCGGACAACCGGGGTAATCTTATTCTGCCGCCAATGACCGCCTTTTCGATATGCCAAGCACCACTATACGTCACTTATTGCACCGCCTCAATATCTCCGCTATGATGGCGAAACAAGGGCAGCAATTGACGTCTTTTTTGCTTCCAAATCCCCGGGAGGGCATATTTGTACATAATTTGCACCTTGTTAGGCAAACGAAGAAATGGGTGCACAAGCATTTCAACCGGAAATAAATTCACTTGTCCATTTCCCTATTCCTTGTCCTTAACCTTCCACCTACACCTTCTCACCCACCTTGTCCTCACTTCCTCAACCAAGACCTGCAAATTCAAGTTGAGTAAGCTCACTGCGTACAGACATCATGTGCTTCGGAAGCTCATCAGAAAAAGACACTTCAGCCGTCAACTCTCGGCCAGTCTCAGATCTTAAGAATATCACAATACCTCAAGAGACATACGCACCACCTCCAGGGCCTCCACCAAATTTCCAGCACCAGAATGCTGCTTCCAGCCAGCAATCTGAGCAATACGCCCCACCTCCCGGCCCACCACCCTCACAAGCACCACAGCACAACTGGCAAACAGCAGTACCAGACACATCCCTCCTCCCACCACCCCCAAGCGTAGGCTACCAAGTCAGCCCCACCAACAACGCTACAGAAACAGAGGCTAACTCCGCTGAAGCCTGGCTCTGCAATCGCCCCCTGGCCAAACCCCTCCGGATCACTGATCCCGCCGTCCTGAACCGCGATAGTACAACCCTTCTACTACCCCCAAGTTTCCAGGGGACTGTCAAGCCCCTCTCCCAAGGCCGATACCACATCAAGACGAAGTCCAAAAGCCCAGACGCGTGCATCACCAGCTCATTGCCATTATACTCCGTCTTCTACCACTCTCAACTTCCTTACGAGAACAAACACACAATCTACTTCGAAATCAAACTCCTCCCCGGAAGCCGCTCTTCGGAAATCTCTCTCGGCCTCGGCTTCGTGGCCCAGCCCTACCCCCCTTTCCGCCTCCCGGGCTGGGAACGCGCGAGTCTAGGCGTCCATGGTGATGATGGGCACCGGTACGTGAACGACAAGTGGGGCGGGCGAGATTTCACACGGCCGTTCAAGCGTGGAGAGACGGTTGGGATTGGGATGACATTTGCAAGGAAAGCCACGGATCAGCCGCCTGCGTATGGAAAGCTGCCTGTGGCGGCGGCTCAGATGGATGTCGAAGTTTTCTTTACGCGAGATGGCAAGAAGGACGGCGGGTGGGATATCCATGAGGAATTGGATGCGCAAGAGGACTTGCCGATTACGGGGCTGGAGGGTGCGCATGATTTGTATGCTGCGGTGGGGACGTTTGATGCGGTGGAGTTTGAGGTGCGGTTCGCGGAGGAGGATTGGCTTTATAAGCCATAGAGAAGAAGCTTAAAGACGCGAGAGTTGGAAGTGTATTTGTATTATTAGGTTAAGGGGGTGTTTCCGGGTGGTCTTTTGCTATAAGAATACAAATCAAAGGCTGTATAGAGTCTAATGGCATATTTTCATGACCTGGAAGGGTCTATCTTGTGTAAGACCTTTTCCGCTTTTAGCAACTCGAGCGTCTCGACCAGGTCAAGCCACTCACATCTACAACAACGATCAACCTCGCCAAGCACTCACCCCGGCACGAGCAACCGTGTGTAAGTTATCTTAATGGCCATTAGGGTAGTGTATTGTTATCGTTGTGGATTTATCTGCCGTCACATCATGTTCTGTTGTCGAAAATAGTCCGTTGTTATAAGTGACTTTGGCCAAGTGATGATGCTGCCGGATCATGAGTGACAGCACCCCTCCCCACCAAAAAAAAATTCCGAACACATAATGGAATTAATAGGGGAGGCAAGTTGAGAAATGAACGGCATCGATGATTGAATTATTTACTAGCAATAAACCCTAAATCCATTTATCCATATCATGCTAGAGACTCAGACCCGAGTATTCTCATATATATGCAAACGGAAACGACTCCAAAAAAAAAAAAAAAAAAGGGTACTATACTAAAAGAAAATCCCATGCCTGTGATGCCGCCATCAAAATGCTGCCCGCCGTGAAACACCGTTCGCCATTTAGTAACTCCAAATCTAAGAAGACACAGCAGTTAACGAAACTAGAATGAATATTTATCGTCATATTTCTCGTCATCGTGTCCTTCTCTGCCCGCACCGTCGATGACATCGACCCGTTGAACCAATTCCTTGGTCTCCCGCGCAATCTCAAAAGCGATAGGTGGCAGGGACTGCGTCCACATGCGCCATTCCATCTCTCCGCGTCCGGCGTCATCATCGCCCATATCGGCAATCTTTCTCCCCTTGTCCTCAGCCTCTATCAGCTTGGTCCGGCACTCGCTCAACTTCTTTACGATCCCCTTTGCTTGCATCCGCAGCTCGGCGTTACCTGTCGAGGACATTGCAGTCTCGGTTGAGGTGACTACATTACCGACGACGGATGCGATGGCGGATAATTCTGTTGTTATGGCAGTGATGCCCGCTTCAGAACGGATTGAAGAGACTAAGGACTGAATCGTTTGCACAAGAAGGGCCGTCTGGTCTTCAAGGTAGATCTAGAGTCGGCAATTAGTATTTAGTCATTGTTTCAACCTCACTGTTTTTCCCCCAGCGTACCTTGAGATCCTCAACATCACTCTCTTCAGTTCTGATGCCAAATCCGATGGGACCAGGTGGAGTATTCTTTTTCCCGTTCACTCCATTAATTCCGTTCGCACTTGGCCCATTCCGTGACAGTGGCCGTCGGCTGGCCCATGTGTCTTTTGCTGAGCTACTCCGAGGCCTTGCAGCGGTAGATTCTCGAGGGGAGCCAGCAGAACTGTACACAGAAGAGATGGCGCTAGCGCGGTCATTTCGAAGGCCCAGAAATGGTGGTCCCTGCTTCTCTCGTCTCTCATCTCGATTTGGGAAGAAACCGGTAGCATCAACAGCCGGCAAAACTCCATCATCATCATCCTCGAGTTCTCCAGCTGGAGTTGGTCTTATTTTGACAGTTCGGACCAGCTCTACCACTGCAGTTGTAAGATGTGATGCAGCAGCATCAAGCAATGAAATCGGAGACAACCCTTTCGATGCAGCAAAATTCTTCGATGCGGTAATGAGGTTGTTGGCTGTTGCAGAAACCCTTGACTTCAATTTCGTTTGCTGCTGTGCTAATTCGCCAGTATTTGACGAAGATTCATCAATGTCTTGGGTGATTCTCATCACATTTATTACCACAGCTTTCATGTAGTCGACGACTCTTTCGGGATCATCAGTGCGGGCTGTCCGTAGAAGCTCGTCAATCGAAATTTGGAATTTTGTAACATGGACATCCTTGACCAAGCCATCCTCGCCAGTAAAACCACTCTCCCTGGCATACTTTGCAGCGTCTTGTTGAATGGTCAGGCCAATCGATGAGGCCCGTAGGCTCCGTAATTGTGTCTTTGTTCTGGCATAGCGATTTCTCCAATCCTTGACCTCCTCTTCGAGCTTGTTGACTTGATTTGCGAGCTGCTCCTCACGTTCGAATGATGACCCACTACGTTCTGACAGCATCCTCATTTCCTTCAGAAACTCTTGAGCCTCTTGTCGAACTTCTTCAGTGATTTCTTGTTGCTCCTGAAGTTCGTTTCTCAACTCTTGATTCTCGCGTTCCAGTTCAGTATTACCCGCTCCATGGTCGTTGTTGTTAGATGCCCGCAACTCATCAATTTGAGCCCGTAGCTCCCTCTCCATGTTTGAATGCTCGGAACGCACGCGGTCAAGCTCTGATTGTAAGTTTTCATTCAGGTTTCGGGCATCTGCTAATTGATTCTCCAACCTTAGGCGTAGATCTGACAGCTCCTTCTTCTCTGCATTGAAAGTCGCTGCTTTACGCCGCTCGTCGTCCAGGGCATTACTCAGCTCCTCGCTTTTCTGGCGTAATGATTCTTCTGTATTTTCCAGCTTTTCCTTTAATTCACTAACTTGTGCCCGATAGCTCTCGATGAGCTTCTTATCATCCTGTGTCAAAAATTAGTAAGGTCCAGACCTTGAGCATGGCTACCTACATCAGAACCTTGGCCACTATCTTTTTTGCTTTCACGACTTCTGGCCGCGCTCTCTAAACCAAATACATCTTCATCATCGTTGTCCTCTCCACCAGTTTGATCATCATCATCTTCTACCATTGTACTCTTATTTGGAACTATAGTATTACTTTGAAAAGTCTTCGGCTGAGGTCTTCCATAATCGTTCGGCGGTAATCCGGGTGATGGTGGAATCCCATTTACCGCCCGAGACCCATTCCTGGAATCACTTCTGGGGTACCCTGATATTGCTGATACGCCGGACATGACGCTGACTTCTGAAGGTCTCCGTATTCGAGGTCCTCCGCGAGATCCAGGTCGGTAGCCTTCCGCTGGTGTTCCTATTCGACTTGGAGGCCCTCTCATCGAAGCAGGGCTGTCGGTTCGACTAATGTCACCACCAGCAAATCTGGAAAATCTTCGTTCCAGCTCGTAAAAGACATCTGTTGCGAGATCTCGAAATCGTGGTGGTGCCAATGTAGACAACTTCTGCCGAGCTTGATTCCGCTTTGGGTGGTATTCATCTTTTGCAAGTAGGTATGGAGGAGGCCCACCGTTAGCAGGACCACCGTTTGGTCCTTTCCCGCCCCCAGCCTGTCGACGTTGGAGCTCGTCAAAAACGTCTGTGCTAAGCTCCTGGAATTGTACAGGAGACAATCGTAATAACTTATCCCGCGCTTTATTTGGTCTGGGATTTCCCGTTTCATCTCGTAATGATGCGGCCAGATATCTCTTCAGTGCAGCATAGTGTTCCGCTAGCAAGGCCTCGTCATCTTTTCGATTCCTGCTGCTATCGCTCCCGCCATTAAGTGTGGAACCATTGTAGAAGCTCGCTCCATTGCTTGATCGTGCCACTGATGATGGCGGCGAAGGCCCGTTTGAATCTCCAGGCCCTCGAGAGAAGCCGCTACCGTTCATTGTACTGTTCGAGCCGCTGGAGATGGGCGGTGAAGCCAATTGTCCGCGATTATTTGGTGAATACGGCGAGTCTGTGTCCAGGTTTTGGTATTTTGAGATGCCCGACCATTCGCTGCCGCCTCCTATAGAAACTGGAGACAAAGGCCCAGCGTCCCGGCCATTCATCGTATTTGCGCTTTCTTTATTGGCGTATGAGAATCAAATCCGGCGACAAGTTACCTGAGCAGGTCGGCCGTATACTCAGTCCTCCTGTGCCGTCAGAATACGTCGTAGAAGTCGCCGTCTTTCGAAGATCGGTTGGCGCCGCTGCTGTATCAAATACCCTCGAAACGTTGACCGTCACCGAAACACGCAGTCGAAACAACTTGACACAAAGTACACTCTCCTCACTTGCTGCCTCATCCAGGAAATATGTACAGAGTTGCGAGAAGGAGAATTGTTCGTATAAAAAAAAGAGGGACTCAAACAGAGGTACAAGTTTCGAGGCGGAACTCCTGAACGCGGTGATCGCTTGAAGTGGCCAGCGCTAAGATTCGATAGCGATAACCTTTCAACCACGGAATTACATATAAGCCCCCTTTGAAAAGTTATGAGAAGACTTTCACTGCTCAGGAAAGGAGCTTAGGAGGGGTGATCCTCGGGGTAGCCTCTATGGTGCCTCGATGGCCGAGGATAACGATTTTAGAAGAGCCTGCATTAGACTACAATTATTTATTGCCTGCTGCTTTTTTCCTCATTTCACCTGGGACTTCCATCGCGCAACTTTAGACCGGGGGGGTCCCATGAGGATGTGTGATGGGCTTGACGGTCCGCTGCAGGAGTGTGATTGGCTTCGCTTGACTGCTAGCCCAGGAACACGGTTCAGCATCCCTGGGATCGATGAGCGTTATGCATAATAATCATTTCGAGCCGTCAGCGACGCCAATTCTTCGGTCTGCGGCATTCATGAAAGGCAATACGCTCAGTTGGCTTAGGTCTTCAATAACTCTTTCTCTCCTCGTGAATCTATCTTCTATTCTATTGCAATCTACGCTTTGTTGACCCTGCATATAGCAGAAACTTGCCTGAATCCTGACGCTTCACACCCTGCATAAATTTTGTTCTAGAAGACAAAATGTCGCCCGTGCGGCTCGACCTTTTGCACACCCGAGACCCTCAATCTCTGTCGGGAAGTTACCGAGGGTCTGACGTCGCCTAACTACTCCGGGTGTTGCTTCCGTAAGGCCTTCAGAGGATATCTTAGCCTTGTACTTTAGAATGAGCCACACATCTCTTTCCCCATGCTAGACTGTAGTGGGATATGGCATCCTGTCATGCGCCAGCTCAGGTACACACCTCTACTATGGACCTTGTAATGGCTATAGCATGGCATTAACCTCCATACCGAGTACTGGATAATTGATCACGTAGTCATCAAAACCATGCCAAAGTCCAGAGAGCGGGAAGGTTGGGCCAGCGCTCCTGCCATTCCGCCAGAATTTCCGGTACACGCTCGTCGAAACCAGCCCGGTTGGTAGCATTGCCATTGTCAAAAGCAAGAGGATCCATAAGAGCTCTCTCTTCGGCTGCGACTTTATTCAAGGAGTCTGCCAAATCCGTTATTGCTCTGCCACCGACAAGTGCCTCTTCATGATTGTCCTTGATATCAACATTTATGACATGTACAGGGCGGTTCAACGGCGAGCCACGGTTGTGGAGATCATCCACCACTGCATCCCAGCATCTCTCCTCGCAAGTAATCACGATGTCTGCGACTCCTCCTTCAGTACCTTCGAATCCCTTCTCAGTCGCATGGTCAAGTCTCGGTTGACCAACCTGCCAGTCCTGCCATCGTTCCGGTCCCCATTTGACATTTCTATTACGATCCAGCATAGGTAAAATACCATTCGCGCGATAGAGTCGGGGGTCTTTGTCCTCCAACTCTTTGTACATGCTATCGTAAGAAGTCTTGTTGAACTGGTAGACATTGGGTTGCGTGAGCGAAGGTCCAGGTAAACGCACGAGAGAACCTGTCCCAAAAGAGATGACTGGATAATTTGCGGCGGAAAGTCGTAGATGTGCTTCCATAGATCTATGCGCATTTTGTCAGTATAGGTCAGTGCAGATGTCTAGTAGTGCTTACCGATTGTTGTTGCTGGCACACACAGTACAGAACTTTAGCTTGAATCCGCCCGGGTCGACACGTTCTCCATTGCTTACAAGCTGCTCAGCAGATACAGGCGGTACTCCGACAACTTGGGCTTGAGACATAGTGAGGCTTTCATGTGTGTAAGTCTGGTGAGCAAGGTTTGCAGCCGCGAAGAAAGGCAGGAACCGTCAGTATTAGTTATTCTGCACGTCTCTCTTGCATGTGCTTCGGGACGATGTCTAGACTATACGAGCCTGGTTAGCAGGTATAAAGAGATGTTTGGAGCGGCCCCGTGCAGAAAGTGAGAAGGCTGTCAGGAGAGTAAGTTGCGTAAAGTGATATGGATCATCATCGAATATCAGATAGCTCCAATATAATATTCATCATACAGCGAGGAAAAGAGAGCAGACAAGTGTTACCTACCTTTGATTATGCAGATGAAACAAAATTTTCCATTCTAGACTCACTACCTGTCGTTCTATGCCATGCCATATAATGTCACGTTCCTGTTTACTTTCTGCGGAAAGAGTTGAGATTGAACATAAATTGATACGCTAGACCACCTTCGGTAAAATGTGGAACAAAACGAGACTACCCTATGATTGGACAGGGCAACCTGAAACGTCTAAATATAATCTAGTAAGGCAAGTTGCGGATTCTCAGCGAGTCTGAAAGTCCTCAATATTTCCTCTCGTAGTCGAAAGTGCCCTTCTGTACATGATTGTGCTCTGCTCAGGATAGCATTCACAGTCACGGGCTCTCTAAATCCATCCAAATGATCCTGCACTTCTGCTTACTCTTCTCTTTTTGATCACAATCTTTGTGTTGGACTGCGGGGTGTTGCTTGCTGGCCGATCTGACAGAGGCGCATGAAAGGTCCGGCGCTTCGCCAACAACTCCAACTCGACACTGCCCTACCTGGTCTGGCCCATTGAGCGCGATAGTCTCCACAATTCCAAAGATCTTGTCCAGCAAAGCGCCTCCATTGTCCATTCGCCTAGACGCGCGCTTCCCCTCGTGATTGGGAGTCGAAGGCGGGAGCGAAGAGGGCCTGCGCGCTATTCTTTGGGCCTTAGAAGATCAAGCCTTATCCTGTTGCGCCCCCATCTATCCGTCCTCTTGCGCAATCTCAGACATTGAAGCCCAGTATCCTTTTCAATACCGCCCGGTCTCGAGCGTGTCGCTTCAGACGGCTTCCCAGGGTTAATCTGGCCTCAACGCAGGGCTAGCCTCTACGCAGACTTTCACACTTTGCCAAAGACTACAGATAGTGAAACGAAAGCCCTCAGTTTACATACGAAGGAGATCAAAGCTTGAGCAACGTGCCGCCATCAATACAATCCTTTCGACAGCATCAAAGATCAAGCACACCAGAAGTCGCTCGGGCCAGAAGTGGCTTGCTGGGCAAGCACTTTCCGACTTTGACATCATCTGAGAAGGACACTGAGCAAATATTTCAAGGTTTGAAGGCTCTTATTGTGTCTTCACTGGTACATCCTAAAAGATGACAGCGGTCTTATCATCTAATTCGTCGCCCGCGACGTCACCATCGCCTTTGTCACCACCGTCAGCAAACCCTAATCATCCACCATTAACACCTTTGATTACATCTTCCCCGATGCGGAGAGGAACAGCAGGACTCCAGCGTCCACTGTCTCATGCGTCAAGAAACAGATTGTCACAATATTCCAACGCTTCTGGACCCTCAAGATCTCGACCTCCATCACATGTCTTCCCAGCGTTTCACTCAAGTCTATCATACACAACAGTGCGGGACTTTGCGTACCCCATATTACATCCCTTACATTATGGTCCCCCGCCAGAGCCTTCACAACCACCGTCTGGTACATCGACCCCAGCGAGCGAGTTCGACAAAAGACTTTCAGATCCCCCTACATCGTGGGACAGCAGAGGCAGTTGGGTTTCAGAGCCATGGGGCTCAAAGGAAGGTTTAAATAAGGGAGAGCAACTTCCCCCTATACACTTTGGCGACGGGCCCCCTTGGAGTGAAGATGAGGATTTACAGAGCCCGGTAGTGGTTAGTTCGCGGCATAAAAAGCACAAATCATCATCTGGGAGCTTTGGAAGTGGTCCCGGGAGGGGTAGAGCCAGGAACTCCAGAGATGAAGGAGAGCGAAACCCGGATCTCCTCAGTCCCGATAATTTCGAGCAAAACCGAGGCTTCTACGCCGGACGTAACGAAGATGGGAGTGAGAGATATTATGTGAATCAAGGTGGCGAGGCTAATGGGCCAGGAGGGGAATTTGTGACATACCCACCAGATCAAGCTCGACATTCTGGACTGGCTCCGTATAATTCTGTTGGACAACGAGACTCGCATTTTGCTGGAAGTCTATTACCGAATAGTTCTTACACAGGTGGCGATCTGCAAGAGTACCGCTCGGATTCCGATGCATCAAGTAGCGAATCCTCACCTGGTCTGCCACACCACGACGAGTCTCGTTACTCGCGCAATTACCAATTTACAATAGCATCCCCTGATGAAGAAATGCACGGTAAAGCTGTTGCCCTCTTTGACTTTCAGCGGGAAAATGAAAATGAGCTCCCCCTTGTCGAAGGCCAGGTAATATGGGTTTCTTACCGGCACGGGCAGGGTTGGCTCGTAGCAGAAGATCCCAAGACTCACGAATCCGGGCTAGTCCCTGAAGAATATGTTCGACTACTCCGGGACATACAAGGTGGCCTGCACAGTCTCACTGGCCAAGTCGACGTGTTTAGCCCAGGTGGTGCAGATAGCGGTACTCCAACACAGGCAGACCATGGGCAGTCATTCAGCCATATGTCAACAACGAGTAACGGCAGCAACAGCAATGGGTATCAGCAGCCAATAGTATCAACGTTCTCGACCTCAAGTAAAGACTTACATCCGTATCCGCAGCACTTATTAGGGACCCAGGCAGGGATGGCACCGCCGCAGGTAATCCATTATCATGGACAAAGGGGAGGCAGCCAAGCCAACACGCCAACAATGGCAAATTCACATGAAGGTACACTTGGTGGAAGGAGATATAGCGAGGACGTAAAGACTCCGCTTGAGAGTTCGACTGGATCAAAAGATAAAGCGAATATCGAACCACAGGCAGAGGAACATAGTCCCGCGAGCCCTATGGACGAGGATTCCCCTGATGAGGATAGCGATGACGATTAATACTATTCAAGCGTCCAGCTATGTTATGTTCACTTATCCCGCGGCGCGCCATCGGCTTACAGCCTAGGCTTCATCTCCAAGATCCTGATGTCTTCGTCTCTGTATTACCCTCAGCGCCAACTTGGATGCACCCGCCACTGTGTGCCCTGTGCAAGCCCCCAGTTTAGCCACTTACACCCTACCGGAGAAGCGGCTACTCAAATTCACCCCTCGTACAATACACGCTCGCTTTAATATATTCAAAATCGCACTGTATTATCAACAAATTCCTCAGGTTAGGGAAAAGAAAGAGGCGAGGCATTGGTTTTCTTGCTGTTTATCTCGTCTAAGCGGTCTGGTCTGCATTTTTGTGGCATTTGCGCATGCGGCATGAATGATGATGAAAATGTTTATTCTTTTGCGATAGCCTGTTGGCCAGCACCGTCTGCGGACGGAAGCCTGTTGGCTTGTTAAATTTTTACTGGATAGGGATGAGGTGGAGATGATGGGTAACCTGTTCGATTTGGTTGAGGAGGGAATCTAGAAATTCTGCGCCATGGTATACAATTCTGATGCGTATGCTAGGGGCAGAAGCAGAGATCCTGAGCTGCTAGCTCAGGAGTAGAGCAGCGCCGGGCAAGAATGACTGAATGATGGAACTGTATGCTACAGTGTGGAACAGAACGAATGAAAAGGACTTGTCCCTCTCTCCCATGATCATTTTTCCATGTGCTCTGCTATACGTCTATATAATATGCTTCAAACTCCCGATAATCGATGTCCAAGCATTCACCCGCCCCACTAGCGCGCTTCTAATCTTTTAAATAGCCCCTTTCGGAGCACATCAGACTCCACCAACATGCCCACAGACGGCAATACATGGTCGGGGCCGAGGCAGTCTGCCGTGAAGATGAAATGGAGACTGAGTGACGAGAGCTCGTTGTGGGATCCACAGATAGTGGTGCTCGACGACAGAACGAGAAATTATGGTGAGAAGGGTTGTGATGACAAGAGGAAATCTTGAATGCAAGAAAGCTTATAATTAATAAGGTTAAATACCGATATCCCAACACGAAAATTTTTTCGTCTAGAACTTGTCAATCTAGGTTTTCTTGTAGTTCCAGGAGGTAGTTTGTGAAAGTACTGATTTAGAACTACATGTGATAGAGTGAAAACTATACGTAGATATTTACAGCTTGCTAAAGTATCCGTTTGCTGCCTTAACCCTTCCAAACTCTTCATTTTCCTTAGCTAGATCTTTTTATCCTTTAAATAATTCCCTTTGTACGCTTAACATAAGCTCTCTTTAAAAATAGTGAAGAATACCTTACTCACAATCCACCGCGATGGCGTTAGTTATTGTTTACGTCTATAACACAACTTTTGCCTATGAATAATATCAAGATATGAAAAGCTTATTCACTCCTACCTTGTCTGCAGCAAGTGCTTTCGGGCTTAGCGGCAAAGTTTGAAACAACTTGCAAGAGTGATTGTGACGACGAGAGGAAGCTCTCTAGGATTATAACGTTGAGAGAAGTTATTACTCTAAACAGATTGTACTTGAACTTATATTGGTAGCTTCTATCTCTTACGGTCAACATTGTAGATAAAAGTTGCAGTAGAAAACTTATCGCAGAAACTTCTATGCATAATTGGTTATTGCTACATACGTTCCGTCAAGATTTGTCCTTTTGCGACTCTGCGCGAACCACAAACGTTA
>Ga0335075_10002501_pt1 | contig 29466 bp, 28 predicted proteins | sample Lox_Sample_24_FD_206723 | JGI IMG/M metagenome (GOLD analysis project Ga0335075, IMG submission 206723) | Soil microbial communities from Loxahatchee National Wildlife Refuge, Florida, United States - Lox_Sample_2.4 | ecosystem: Environmental > Terrestrial > Soil > Wetlands | place: USA...
CTGCCAGCTCCAGTCCTCCAGGCTGGAGAACGCCACGCAGTTGTTCAGGCTGTGGGCGATCATGCACGGGTACAGCGAGCCGCTGTAGCGGTACAGCAGGCACAGCCCGAAGCCGAGCGCCGCCAGCGGCGCCAGGTCCAGCGCGGGCGCGGAGCCGGCGTGCACGCCGCCGAACACCAGCCCCGTGATCAGCGCGGCGGGCAGCGTGCCGCGCCAGTTGGCGAGCGCGGTGAAGATGAAGCCGCGGAACAGGAGCTCCTCGCAGATGGGAGCCACCACGCAGGTGAGCCCTGCGCTCAGCACGAGCAGCGCCGTGCCTTCGTTGGAGCCGAGCGTTTCGAGCAGCTTCTCTTCTTCGGGGTGGAAGATCGCCGCCCAGATCGCGCTGACAACGATGAACGCGAGGAGCAGCGCCACGATCAGGCCGCCCGCCGCGCGCCAGCCCACGAGCGGCCGGCGCAGGCCGAACTGCCACGCGCGCACCGCGCGCCCGCCGAGATGCGCGCAGAACACCGCGGCGAGCACGAAGCCGACGTCCTGCACGAACGTGTCCGCGATCGACAGCCCGGGCGGCGTGTGCGAGCTGGTGACCTTCACGCCCGCGATCAGCGCGGGGACGTCCACGAGCAGCCCGCCCACCAGCGCCAGCGCCAGCCCGCCGAGCAGCGCCACCGGCGCCGTCCACGGCGGCCAGCCGGCCCTCGGCGAGCGCGAGCGCCCACCCTGCGGAGGCTGCGACGATTCCGGCGGCTGCGGCGGGTCGGCGCCGCCCTCCCCGATCGCGGGCCCCTGCACCGCTACGCCACCCAGTGCCAGGTGGCGAACTGCCCGACGAACACCACCATCAGCGCGGCGGAGGCCACGAGCGCGGGCACCCGCGCGCGGGGGTGTTCGCCCAGCCACGCCGCCAGCCAGATTCCCAACGGGAACAGCACCACGAGAAAGCGCGGCAGCGACATCAGCGGCTGGGAGGCGACCGGGTCCGACAGGGCGAGCGCGAGCGCCGCGAGCACGTACACGCCGTAGGCCGCCGGCAGCCTGCGCAGCACGCCGATCACCGCGGGGATCGCCGCGGCGAGGAAGGCGAACAGCACCAGGTTGTGCCCGGCGCCCACGAACGGGCTGCCGCCGCCGGTCGGGAAGTACACGTGTGCGCGCTGGAAGGACAGCAGTTGGCGCGCTCCCTCGAACGCCGCCTTCACGCCGTCCCAAACGCCCACGTACGGACCCGCGAAGTGCCTGCCCCAGCTCTGCTGCGCGCGCAGCGGCTCGAGCGGGTCGCTCCCCGCGAGCGCCAGGTAGGCCACGTAGCAGGCGGCGCCGGCGGGCAGCAGCGCGAGCCACAGCGCGTCGCGTCGCAGGCGATAGCGCGGGCGCAGCCGGGCGCGCAGCCGTGGCCGGCGCCCACGGCGCTCGGCGCTGTGGTCGGGCGGGCGATCCTCGCGCGGCCCGTGCAGGTAGATGATCGCGGCCGGCAGGACCAGCAGCACGCCGGTGCTGCGCGTGGCGCCCGCCAGCGCGCCGAGCACGCCGACCCACATCCAGCGCCCGCGGCGCGCGTTCCAGAACAGCCCCACCGACAGCGCCAGGTACAGCGACTCCGAGTACACGGCCGAGAAGAAGAACGCCATCGGCGCGAACGCCGTGACCAGCACCGCCAGCCGCGCCGTCTCCGGGATCGCGTCGCGGGCCAGCGACGTGCGCCGGGCGCGCGCAAGCTCGAGCACGCTCAGGCGATGAATCCAGTACAGCGCCAGCCCGAGCGCGAGCGTCGACAGCAGCACCCCGGCGAGCACCGGCGGCAGGCCGGTCGCGGCGATCGCCCTCAGGCCCAGCGGATACAGGGGGAAGAAGGCGGTGCGCGGAGCGGTGTAGGCGCCGAGGTCGGGGCGGTAGCCGAAGCGCGCGATCACCAGGTACCAGGCGGCGTCCCATCTCGCCGCGGGAGCGGCCAGCAGGTTGCCGAGCCAGCCGAAGCCGCTGGTCACCCCCGGCGGGTTGAACGCTTTGCGCTGGGGGCCGAAGCCGAAGGCGAGGATCGTGCCCACTCCGGCCAGCCACACGAGCGCGCGCGAGCGCCACAGCGCGCGCCAGCTCTCGCGCGCTGCCGTGGCGCAGGCGGGGTCCGCCCGCCATCGGCCCCACCACCCCGGCGCCATGCCGACGGGCCAGGTCGCGGTCGTCGGCACGGCCGCCGTCGGCACGGCCGCCTGTTCCAGGGTGTCGGGGTTCATGGCGCCTGGCAGGGGAGCGTAGAGATGATCGGCGAGTCGTGAGGCGGCAGCGCCGCTGCGCGCGCCCGGTAACCTCGGACCCAGGGAGATGTCGCGACAAGCACGAAAGCGCCGCAGCAGCCGCGGCCGGAGCGCGCGGGTCCTGTTCTCCGGGCTCGGCGCGATCGGCGTCGCGCTGGTCGTCGCGGTGGTCGGCGCGGTCGGCTACGTGCTGCACATCGCGGGGTCGGCGCCGGCGCTCGCCTCGCTTCACCCGCTGGTGGACGGAGGCTCCTCGCAGGTGTTCGCGGCCAACGGCACCAGCCTGGGGTTCATCCCGTCCGACGAACTGCGCAGCCCGGTCGGCTGGAGCGAAATACCGGGCGACGTCAAGAACGCGACGGTGGCGATCGAGGACCAGCGCTTCTACAAAAACGACGGCGTGGACCTCACCGGCATCTTCCGCGCGGCGGTCAAGGACCTGAGCGACGGCGCGCCGTTGCAGGGCGGCTCGACGATCACGATGCAGCTGATCCGCAACCTGTATCTGGGCGGCGACCAGCACACGCTCAGGCAGAAGATCGTAGAGGCCAAGCTGGCGATCGAATACGAGAAGCACCACAGCAAGCACTCGATCCTCACGAGCTATCTCAACAGCGTCCCGTATGGGACCGTGGGCGGACAGACGGCCGTGGGCGTGCAGGCCGCGGCGAGGATCTTCTTCGACAAGCCCGTCTCGCAGCTGGACCTCGAGCAGTCCGCGCTGCTCGCCGGGCTGCCGCAGGCGCCGTCGCAGTACAACCCGTTCCTGTACCCGCAGGCGGCGCGCGAACGGCGCAACGAGGTGCTGACGAAGATGGCGCAGCTGCACTACATCACCGCCGCGCAGGCGAAGGCCACCGAGGCGGCGCCGCTGGAGGTCCGCCACAGCACGTTCTACACGCATCGCAGCGAACGCTTCTTCTTCGAATACGTGCGCCAGCAGCTGGTCGAACGCTACGGCACCAAAGCCGTCGAACACGGCGGCCTGAAGGTGTACACGACGATCGACCTGAACATGCAGCGGTTGGCGCGCAAAGCTATCTCCGAAGTGCTCGACGAGCCCGAAGACCCGGCGTCGGCGATCGTCACGCTCAACCCCCACAACGGCGACATCGAGGCGATGGCGGAGTCGGAGAGCTACGAACAGTCGCAGTACAACCTCGCCGCCGACGGGCACCGCCAGCCGGGGTCCACGTTCAAGGCGATCGACCTCGCGGACGCGCTCTCGCGCGGGATCGACCCCAACACCACCTACTACTTCTCACACACGCTCGAGCCAGGCTGGCTGCCGAGCGAACCGAAGTACGAAGTCAGGACCTTCGAGGGCACGTCCTTGAACAAGTCGATCAACCTCGTGCAGGCGACGCTCACCTCCGACAACACCGTGTACGCGCAGCTGGCCGCGGACCTCGGCGAGGACACGATCACGCACACCGCGTATGAGATGGGGGTGAAAGAGCACCTGCTCGGCAACCCGGCGCAGGCGCTGGGCGGCTTGGAAGTGGGTGTGACGCCGCTGGAAATGGCGGTCGTGTACGCGACGCTCGCGGACGGCGGCTGGCGCAACGCGCCGATCGCGATCACGAAGGTCGTCTTTCCCGACGGCCACGTGGACACCAACTGGGGCACCCCCCACCGCGTGAAGGTGCTCAGCGAAGCGGTCACCGCGGAGGAGACGAGCATCCTGCACCAGAACGTGCTCGGGGGCACGGCGGTCAGGTCGGTGATCGACTGCCCCACCGCCGCCAAGACGGGAACCACCAGCGAACTCGTGGACGCGTGGCTCGACGGCTACAACTCCCAATACTCCACCGTGGTGTGGATGGGCTATCCGAACAAGGACGTGCCGATGACCGACGTCCAGGGAGAACCGCAGCAGGGCGGCGCGCTGCCGGCGGATATCTGGAAAACGTACATGAGCGCCGTCACCGAAGGCAAGCCGTGCGCGGAACTGCACACCTCCTCCAAGGAAGCGATCTCCTACCGGCCGTTCTACGGCCACTACGCCACCACCGGCGAGACCCAGGCCGCCCAGCAGCTCGAAACGGCGCCCCAGCCCGAGCAGCCGCTGTCGACGCCCCACGGCCAGCCGCGCTCCGGCAGGCACCCGCGCGAACACGCGGTCATCGAAGTGCAGGAAGCGCCTGCGCCGAAAGCCGAAACGCCCGCGCCCAAACCGGAAGCGCCGACGCCGAAAGCCGAACCGCCCGCGACGCGGCCCGCCGAACCGGTCACGCCCGAACGCGGCGGGCCGTCCTCCCCACCGGACACAGGCGGCGCGGCAACGCCGTAGACACCCTGCGCTGCTAGTTTGGTCGGCGTGGCGAAGGAGGACAAGGTCGAATTCGAGGGCGAGGTGATCGAGGCCCTGCCCAACGCGATGTTCCGTGTGAAGCTCGACAACGATCACATCGTGCTCGGCCACGTGGCCGGCAAGATGCGCCGGTTTCGGATTCGCATACTCCCGGGCGACCGCGTCCGCTGCGAGCTGTCGCCGTACGACCTCGATCGCGCCAGGATCGTCTACAGGCACCGCTGAGACTCACCATCGCCGAGCGCTCCCTGATCGAGTCGATCGCCGCAGGGCTGGCAAGCTCGCGGGCGGACAGGCTGGTGCGTGGGATCGGCGACGACGCAGCGGTCGTGTGCGCGCGCGCGGTGTCCGTCACCTCTCTTGACGCGATGGTCGAGGGAGTCCATTTCCACCTCGGCGACGGCTGGGCTTCCCCACGAGAGGTGGGTCACCGCGCGCTCGCGGGCGCCCTGTCGGACCTGGCGGCGATGGGCGCGGCGCCCGGCGAGGCCTACCTGCTGCTAGGGCTGCCCGCGGGCTTCGAGGAGCGGCGCGCGCTCGAGCTGGTCCGCGGGGCGGACGCGCTCGCCGTGTGCACGGGCACGGCGATCGCGGGCGGCGACGTGGTCGCGGCGCCCGTGCTCACGGTGTCCGTGACCGCGGTCGGGTGGGCGGACGACGCCGCGGCGCTCGTCGGCCGCGACGGCGCGCGCGCGGGAGACCTCGTCGGCGTGACCGGCCGTCTGGGCGGCGCCGGCGCGGGGCTGGCGCTGCTGGAAGGGCGCGCGCGCTCTCCCTCGCCGGACGCCGAGGCGGCGGTGCGGCGCGCCCGTCATCCGATGCCGCGGCTGCGCGAGGGCCGGGCGCTGGCGGCGGCGGGCGTGCACGCGATGATCGACCTGTCCGACGGCATCGCTGCCGACGCCGCGCACCTCGCCCGCGCGAGCGCTGCGAGCGTGCGCGTGGAGCTGGCCGCGCTGCCGCTGGACGCGGGCGTGGCGGAGGTGGCGAGCCAGCTGGGGGTGGCGTCCTGGGAGCTTGCTGCGGGCTGCGGAGAAGACTACGAGCTGTGCTTCTGCGCCGCCCCCGACGATCGGCGTCGGGCGGAGCGCGCCGTGGGCGAGCTCGGCGAGGTGGACGTGACGTGGGTCGGCGAGGTGCTGGACGGGCCGCCCGGCGTGACGCTGTCAGACGAGCGGGGAGACGCTGTTCGGATTGAGGGACACGAGCATCGCTGGTAGCGGCGCCCGCGCCCGGGGAGCCTGCCCGGCGCCCAGCTCGATCGGCCGCGCGGCGGCCCCGCCCGGGAGCAGGGTGGCCGCGCCCACCGGCACCACGCGCGTCAGGCGCGCGTACACGAGCAGGCGTTTTTCCGCGGTGAACACGGGCGTGCAGGCCGACAGCACCAGGCGGCTGTAGCCGACCTGGGAGACCGCCGCGCGCACGTCGCCGGGCGAGACCACCCGCTGGCCGGTGACCGTGTAGGTGAAGTGCGCGTAGGGCATGTTCAGCAGGATGTGGTTGCCCGGTTTGAGGAAGTTGATTTCGCGAAACGGCGCCAGGTAGGTCGTGCGGTGCCCGGCGATCGCGGTCGTGCCGGGCACGCCGGGGAAGCGCGTTTCCGAGTAGATGCCGGGGCCGCTGATCAGGTCATGGGTGTCGGTGCCCTTGACCACCACGTAGCTGGCGCCCACACGGGGGATCACGATGCGCCCGACCGCGGCGCCGTTGGCGGAGTGCCGTTCGAGCGCGGCTGCGAGGTATGCGATGCGGGCGCTCTGGTCGGCGAGGCTGGCGAGCGCGCGACGCTCGAGCGGCGTGGGCGCCGCGCGTTCGGCGCGGCGCAGGTCGCCGCTGAGGTCGTGCTGGCGGATCGTGGCGTACAGCGCCGAGAACGGCTCCTGCCACACCAGCGTGACGATCGCGTCGAGCAGGGCGAGCGCGCCGGCGAGGATCAGCAGCAGCGCAAGCGCGCGCAGGGCGCGCCCTCCGCGAGCACGCCGCCCGCCGGCCGCGGGGGCGCCGCCGCCGGGCGCTGCTGGGCTGAGCTGCAGCTCGGACACGCCTGCCTATAGTCGCAGAGCCGACTCCGTGCCTCCGAGGGAACCGGGCCCCGCATACGACATCGGACCGCGGATCGTGATCTCGATCTCCTCGGGGACATGGCCGCCGCGCAAGAGCGGGGCGGGCGGCGAGGAGCGCACGGCGAGCATCGCGGCGGCGGCCGCGCAGCCGAAGGCGACGCTCCACAGGATCGCCGAGCCGAGCCCCACGTGCCCGCCGGCGAGCAGCAGCACCGCCGTCCACACGGTCCCGCCCGGCCCCAGCCCGAGCGCGTCGGCGTAGAACGCGATCACCAGCGCCAGCGGGATCAGCGCCAGCGCGACCAGCGCCAGCGCGACGCGCGGTCGGGGGCGCAGCTCGGGGGCGGCGAGAAGCAGCCACAGGTGCACCGCGGGCAGCGCGAGCAGCGCGGTGAACGGGTTGCCGATCCACGCGAGGAACGTGATCGCGACCAGGATCGCCACCGGCGAGAGGCCGGCGACGGCCGGGTCCGGGCGCGCGCCCCAGCGCACGCGCCGCAGCAGGCGGCCCCACAGCAGCCAGGCGAGCGCGAACGTGAGCGCCACGGCCACGACCGCGGTGACGGCCTCGCCGTCGAACGGCAGCGCGCTCTCCAGCACCGGCACCGCCGGGCGCGCGGGCAGGATCCCCAGCCATCCCAGCACGTAGGCGAACACCGCGCAGGTGAGGAACGGCAACGAGCAGCTGAGCGTCCACAGCATCGAGCGTCCGACGCGGATGCGCCGCCGGCGCGCGCGCGCGAGCCCGTCGACGCTCGCCACGAACGCGGGGAACAGGAGCGCGATCGCGAGCAGGCGCAGCGCCCACATCGGCAGCGTCTTGTGTCGCAGCAGCAGCCCCGTCTGCATCGTCGCGGGGACCTGAGGGGCGGTGTCGAGGGCGTCCACGGCGCTCAGCACCGCGCGTCCGAAGCCCTGCAGGCGTTCGGAGCTGACCGCTTCCGAGGGCGAGGGGCCGGGTTCTCCGGAGACCTGCACCTCCACGGCGGGCACCCCGCCGGCGTTCAGCACCCCCTGTTCGCCCACGGCGATCGGGAACATCAGGTGGACCAGCTGCCCCAGCGCGCTGGGCGACCCCGGGTTGACGCCGACCTGCTGGCCGATCGCCTGCTCGAGCGTCTGCTGCAGCTGCAGCGGCGCGGAGCCCAGCCCGTCGGAGTAGGGCACCACGAACGGCCTGCGGGCTCGCGCGCCCGCCAGGTCCCCCAGCACGATCGCGGCGTCGAACGGGCCGGGCAGCCCGAACGCGGCGGGGTGGGCGACGAGCGCGGCGGCGGCCGCGTCGCCGCCGCTGCCGCCGCTGGTGGAGGCCAGCACGATCGTGCGCTTGGTCTCGCGTGTGGCGAACACGCGCGCCAGCTCGATCAGCGCGGCGGTGCCCGACAGCTCGGCCTCCGAAGAGGCCCCGCCCGCCCCGGCGGCGTCGCGGTGCGCGAGGATCAGCAGCGGCGCCGCGCCGGTCGACCCCGGCCGCTGGGCGACGACGGTCCTGAGCGAGCGTTCGCCGGCGACCGTCTGGCCGCTGGAGGTGTAGGTGTGCACGGAGAAGCCGCCGCCGGCGGTGCCGCCGAGCGCTTGCAGCTCCCGCGCCACGTGCGCGGCCAGCCGGTCGTCCCCACTGGAGCCCGGCCGCCGCGCGGGATACTGCGCGGCCAGGCTGCCCAGTTCGGAGAACGCGGCGGCGCCGTCGAACGCTTCGGGGGTGAGCGTCGAGCTGGACCCGCCCGGGCGGGCGCTCAGGGAGAACGCGGCGACGGCCAGGGCGAGCAGGAACGGCACGAACGTCGCGCGGTACAGGCGCCCGTTGAGCATGCCCTAGACCATAGTCAGCGGGTCGGCTCCCTGCACTGGCGCGCCCGCGGCGGGCCTGCCGGCGCCGGACGATCGATCGCGAGAGTTCGCAGGCCGGGTCAGATATCGTGCCGGCGCGTGCTCCAGCCCGTCGCCGTCGCCAACAAGACGCTCGCCGACTACACGCACATCTGCGGCAAGGAGCTGATCGCCGAGATCCGCGAGCTGGCGGAGCCGCTGCAGGGCCAGCGCGTGGTGCACATCTCGGCGACCGCGTTCGGCGGCGGCGTGTCGGAGATCCTGTACACGCTGGTGCCGCTGATGCGCGACGTGGGCCTGGACTGCGAGTGGCAGGTGATCTACGGGCGCGAAGAGTTCTTCAACGCGACCAAGCTGATGCACAACGCGCTGCAGGGCGCCCCGCAGGACCTCGACGACGAGCAGTGGGCGACGTGGCTGCGCTACAACGAGATGAACGCCGCAGAGCTGACGGACGGCTGGGACGTGTGCCTCGTCCACGACCCGCAGCCGGCGGCGCTGTGCAAGCTGGTGCCGGAGAAGGCCAGGGGCTGGGTGTGGCGCTGCCACATCGACCTGTCGACGCCCAACCCGGACACGATCGCCAAGCTGCTGCCCTACCTCGAGCACTATCCGCAGTCGCTGTTTCACATGCGCGAGTACGTGCCCGCGGGGCTGGACGGCAATGTCAACGTGGTGCCGCCGGCGATCGACCCGCTGACGCCCAAGAACATGGCGCTGTCGCCCGAAGACGGGGCGTTCGTGTGCGGCCAGTTCGGGATCGACGTCGACCGGCCGCTGATGTGCCAGGTCTCGCGCTTCGACCCGTGGAAGGACCCGCTGGGCGTGATCGACGCCTACCACCAGGTCAAGGAGGCGATGCCCGAGGTGCAGCTCGCGCTGGTGGGCTCGATGGCCAGCGACGACCCGGAGGGCTGGGACTACTTCAATGCGACGGTCGCGCACGCGGACGGCGACGCCGACATACACATCCTCAACAACTTCAACACCGTCGGCGCGATCGAGGTCAACGCCTTCCAGTCGCACTCTGACGTGCTGATCCAGAAGTCCACGCGCGAGGGCTTCGGCCTGACGGTCTCGGAGGCGATCTGGAAGGCGCGCCCGTTCGTCGGGGGCAACGTCGGCGGCATACCGCTGCAGATCGAAGACGGCGTCACCGGCTTTCTGGTGTCGAGCGCGGAGGAGTGCGCGCAGCGCACGCTGGAGTTCCTGCGCGACCCCGAGCTGGGGCGCGCGCTGGGACGGCGCGGCAAGGAGCACGTGCGCCGCAACTTCCTCACGCCGCGATACCTGCGCGACTATTTGAGGATTTTTAATGAGTTGAACGAGTGATGAGCGTGCCTGCCTCTCCCACGCACCCTAGGCGGTCATGAGCGAAGGGCCGGCACAGCGTCCCGCGCTGGTGCTGGTGAGCAACCGCGGCCCGGTGACGTTCCACGCCGGCGGGGAGGTGCAGCGCGGCTCGGGGGGCCTGGTGACGGCGCTGACGGGTCTGGCCTCGCACCGCGAAGCGATCTGGATCGCCTCGGCGATGAACGAGCACGACGTGGCGGTCTCGCGCGAGCACGGCGGCGAGGCCTTCCCCGTGCGCTCGCCGGCGGGCGGCGAGTACCAGGTGCGCCTGGTGGTCAGCGACCCGGACGCGTACGACCGCTTCTACAACGTGTTCGCCAACCCGATGCTGTGGTTCATCCAGCACTACCTGTGGGACCTGTCGAACGCGCCGGACATCCGCGAGGAGGAGATCGAGGCGTTCGAGTTCGGCTACAACGTCGTCAACGAGGACCTCGCGCGCGCGGTGGTGGAACAGCTCGAGGGCAGCGAGGAGCCGGTGGTGATGGTCCACGACTACCACCTGTACACGCTGCCCGATCTCGTGCGCCGCGCGCGCCCGGACGTGTTCCTGCACCACTTCATCCACATCCCGTGGACGCAGCCGGACGCCTGGCGTGTGCTGCCGACGCGCATCCGCGAGGAGATCTTCACGGGCCTGCTGGCCAACGACATCATCGGCTTTCACACGCGCTCCTACCGCCACAACTTCCTGCAGTGCTGCCGCGACCTGATGGACCTGGAGGTGGACTTCGAGCGCGGCGTGGTGCGCTTCGGCAGCCGCGAGGTGTGGGTCAGGGCCTACCCGCTGCCGATCGACCACCAGGCCACGCGCCAGATCGCGCAGAGCGCGCGCGTGAAGGAGTTCGAGCGCGAGCTGCTGCGCCGCCGCCGCGACTTCCTCATACTGCGCGTGGACCGGGCCGACTTGAGCAAGAACGTGCTGCGCGGCTTCTCCGCGTTCGACCTGTTCCTCGACGACCACCCCGAGTTCGTCGAGCGCGTGACGTTCGTCGCACAGCTGATGCCATCGAGGACCGACGTGCCCCAGTACGCGGAGTACCTGGAGCGGATCGAGGCGCTGGTGGCGGTCGTCAACCACCGCCACGGCACGCCCGACTGGATGCCGATCCAGCTGAAGCTGCGCGACGACCTGGAGGAGGCGATGGCCGCGTACAAGCACTACGACGTGCTGCTGGTGAACGCGATGTTCGACGGCATGAACCTCGTGGCCAAGGAGGGGCCGATCGTCAACGAGCGCGAGGGCGTGTCGATCCTCTCCGAGAACACGGGCGCGCACGAGGAGCTGGGCGAGTACGCGCTGTCGGTCAACCCGTTCGACATCCAGGAGCTGGCCAACTCGATCTACGCGGCGCTGACGATGGACCCCGCCGAGCGGCGCCGGCGCGCGGCCGGGCTCGCGCAGATCGTCACCTCGCGCGACCCCGGCGACTGGATTGACGAGCAGCTCGCGGACATCCGCGCGAAGGGGCTAGACGCGCGATAGGCGGCGAGGACCCGCTACCCTGTGCGGCTGATCGCATGACCCTGCCGCCGCCGATATACGACCTCGTGATGCTGCTGGACCCGCAGGCGGAGGACGCGGCGCGGGCGAAGATCGTGGCGGACGCGCGCGCGGCGATCGAGGCGCAGGGCGAGCTGCTGCGCCACGACGAGTGGGGCGAGCGCCCGCTGGCCTACCCGATCGAGCGCAAGGCCAGCGCCGAGTACCACCTGCTGCAGTTCCACGCGGCCGACACCGAGCTGCTGAGCGGCCTGGACCGCACGCTGCGGATCACCGACGGCGTTCTGCGCTTTCGCATCATCAAGCTCAAGCCGGGGGTGCCGGACGCGCCCGACATGCGCTCCTCGACGGCGTCCGCTCGTCGCGGCGAGCCCGAGCAGCCGGCGCCCGCGCCGGGGGGCGAGGACGCGGAGATTCCCCTCGCCGAACCCGCATAGCCGGGCGAGGCTGGTGGCGAGCGCGGCCGGCACGCCCGCGCGGCGAGGGTAATAACATCGGCGCGATGGGTTGGGTCGAGACCGAAGACATGACCGACCGCTCGACGCGTCGCACGGACGTGCTGCGCGCGTCGCCGCCGATGTTCGACTCGCGGCTGCTCGACGCGCTTTCGCGCGTGCACCCAGCGGTGCCGGTGGTCATCTTCCTGCCGGCGATCGCCGCGCTCGGCGCGTGGTCGCTGTCGGAAGCGAGCGTGCTGGTCACGGTCGCGCTGGTGGCGGGCGGCTACGCGCTGTGGACGCTGTTCGAGTACTGGCTGCACCGCCTGGTGTTCCACTTCGAGCCGGAGCGCGGGCTGGGAGCGCGCTTTCACTGGATCATCCACGGCGTGCACCACGACCACCCCAACGACCCGCTGCGCCTGGTGATGCCACCGGCGGTGAGCGTGCCGCTGGCGGCGCTGGTGCTCGGGGCGCTGTACCTGATCTTCGGCTCCCGCTACGCGCCGGCGATCGGCGCGGGCTTTTTCGCCGGCTACCTGATCTACGACATGACCCACTACTACCTGCACCACTTCCGCCCGCGGGGGCCCCTGGGCCGGATGCTTCGCGAGCGCCACATGCGCCACCACTTCCAGGACGACACGCGCGGCTTCGGCATCAGCGCGCCGTACTGGGACGAGGTGTTCCGCACGTCCTCGCGCGCGCGGCGCGCCTCGCGTTCCTCGCAATGAGCGGCTTGCGCCGCGCGGCGCACGAGAGTCCCGCCCGCGAGGCGCTCTAGACTCGGCGACGAGCCCACGGACGGCCATGCGAGGCCCGTGGGCAGTGAGCAATGAGCTGAAAGGAACGAGGACGTGGCTGCCACCAACATCAACAGGGTCGTGCTGACCGGAAACCTGACCGCCGACCCGGAGCTGCGATCGCTGCCGAGCGGCACGTCGGTGTGCAAGCTGCGGGTCGCGTGCAACACGCGCCGCAAGAACGGAAGCACGGGCGAATGGGAGGACAAGCCCAATTACTTCAACGTGACCGTGTGGGGCGCGCAGGGCGAGAACGCCGCGCGCTACCTGTCCAAGGGGCGCCCCGTGGCGATCGACGGCCGCTTGGAGTGGCGCGAGTGGGAGACCCAGGAGGGCGCCAAACGGCAGGACATCGATATCATTGCCGACTCCGTGCAGTTCCTGGGCTCGCGCGAGGACGCAAGCGGTGGCGGGTTCGCCGGCAACGGAGCCGCCAGGGGCGGTGACGTTCCCGTCGAGGAAGGGGACTTCCAAGCCGCGCCGGTGTCCAGCGCAGCCGGGGACGACGACATTCCGTTCTAGCCAGCACAGCGAGGTGCCAGTGTCTTCCAACGCAGCCCTGCCGGACCCCAAGCGCCACGCGGGCGGTGGAAGCTGATGGCCAAGGCACGCGGTCGCGGCAAGCCGGTGCGCCGGCGCGACAAGAAGGGCGGCGCCGGCAGCGGACGGCGCAAGCCCTGCCAGCACTGCCGCGACAAGGTCGACCAGGTCGACTACAAGGACGTGGCGTCGCTGCGCAAGTTCATCTCCGAGAAGGGCAAGATCCGCTCGCGGCGGATCACCGGCTCCTGCCGGCGCCACCAGGTGCAGATCGCGCGCGCGGTCAAGCGCGCGCGCGAGCTGGCGCTGCTGCCCTACGTCAACGAGGGCGGCCGCGACGACAACCCCCGCCGCGAACGCGGCGACCGGGACCGCGAACGCTAGCCAGCCGCCGATGCCCGAAGCGATCCTCCTCAAGGATGTCGAGACCCTCGGCGAGCAGGGCACGGTCGTGGACGTCTCCAAGGGCTATCTGCGCAACTACCTGCTGCCGCGCAAGCTCGCCCAGCCGGCGACCAAGGGCGCTGTGGAAACCATCCGCCAGCGCCAGGCAGCCGCCGAGCGCGCGGCACGGGAGGCGGTGGAGCGCGCGCAGGAGAACGTCAACCTGCTCAACCGCACGGTCCTCACGATCCCCCAGCAGGCGGGCGCGGACGGGCGGCTGTTCGGGTCGGTGACGGCGCAGGACATCGCCACGGCGATCCGCGAAGCGCGCGGGCTGCGGATCGACAAACGCAATGTGCACCTGCCAGAGCCGATCAAGAACGTGGGGACGTACATGGTCGTGGTGGAGGTGGTCGAGGGGACTACTGCGACTATTAAGACCATGGTTGTTGCCCGTAAATAGCGCTACGCAGTGATTCGACTCGGCCCGACCGCTAGCGCGGTGGGGGGCCGAGTCGAATCACTGCTTCGCTTGGCGCACCCGGGCTTGGTTGGCCTGGACGCTGGGGTGCGGCGGGGGAGGACGTACGCGGGGGCGGAGGGGCCGCGGGCCGTGGGGTGGGCCGGGGGCGCTTTGCTTCCGTCTTGGGGGGATGCGAACATTTGTTCGTGACCAGGGGGCTTCATCTTTCACGCCGCATTTGCGGGAACGGGGCTCGGGGCTGGGGTGGGGCGGGCCTAAACTCGCGCGTCTAGATGAGCGTCGTCACGCACACCAACGGGAGCACTGGCGCTGCGGCGGGGGGGGTTGCGCCGCCGCACAACCTGGAGGCCGAGCAGTCGGTGCTGGGGGCGATCCTGCTGTCGGATCGGTCGTTGTATGCGCTGGTGATCGAGGAGGGGTTGCGGCCGGAGGACTTTTATCGGGAGCGGCACGGGACGGTGTACGAGGCGATGTTGTCGCTTTACAACGACAGCGAGCCGGTGGACGTGCTGACGGTCACCGACCGGCTGCGGCAGATGGGCAAGCTCGAGCAGGTGGGCGGGCCGGCTACGGTGGACGAGCTGACGGGGGTGGTGCCGGCGGCGGGGCATGCGCGGCGGTATGCGCAGATCGTGCGCGAGAACGCGCTGCTGCGACGGTTGCTGCGCAGCACGTATGAGATTCAGGAGAGCGTGCTGGGGCACGAGGCGCCTCCGCGCGAGCTGGTGGAGCTGGCGGAGAAGGCGATGCTGGAGGTGGCGCGCGACGATCGCCAGCAGGACTTCCGCGCGATCGAGGAGGTGCTGCACGAGGAGCTGGACAAGCTGCACCGGCTTTCGCTGGAGGGCACGTCGCTGACGGGCACGCCGTCGGGGTTCAAGGACCTGGACGAGATCACCGGCGGCTTCCAGGCGGGCAACCTGATCATCGTCGCGGCGCGCCCGGCGATGGGCAAGAGCGCGCTGGTGTGCAACATCGCGGAGAACGCGGCGGTCGAGCACGGCAAGCCGGTGGCGCTGTTCTCGCTGGAGATGGCGGAGGCCGAGCTGGCGCAGCGCTTCGTGGCCTCGCAGGCGCGGATCAAGGGCGAGGAGCTGCGCAAGGGCCGCGTGGCCGAGCAGCGCTGGCCGAAGATCCTCAGCGCCAGCCAGCGCCTTGCGCGCGCGCCGCTGTGGGTGGACGACTCCAGCGACGTGGGCATGCTGGAGATCCGCGCGAAGGCGCGCCGCCTGCACAGCCAGTGCGAGGGCGGGTTGGGCCTGATCATCATCGACTACCTGCAGCTGATGCGCACCGACAGCCGCTACGACAGCCGCGTGACCGCCGTGGGCGAGCTGAGCCGCGGGTTGAAGATCCTGGCGCGCGAGCTGGGGGTGCCGGTGGTGGCGCTGTCGCAGCTCAGCCGCGCGGTGGAGCAGCGCCCGGACAAGAAGCCGCAGCTGTCTGACCTGCGCGAGAGCGGGAACCTCGAGCAGGACTCGGACCTGGTGATGTTCATCTACCGCGACGAGTACTACAACGAGGACTCCGAGCGCCCGGGCGAGGCCGACCTGATCATCGCCAAGCACCGCAACGGCGCGGTCGGGAAGGTCACGCTGACCTTCCACAAGGAGTACCCCAAGTTCATGAACTACGCGGGCGAGCGCTACGCGCAATGAGCGCCCCCGAGGACGCATCGCCGCCCGCGCAGGCGCATGCCGCGGGGCACGAGCCCGCCGGCGAGTGGGAGACGATCGGCGAGGAGCTGGGCCTGCTGGAGCCGCTGGCGTTGAGCGCGCGCCGCGGCGGCGGCGCGGGGCCGTCGTGCCCGCTGGGGCTGTGCGACGGCAGCGGCTTCGTGGTGGAGGAGGCGACGAACACGGCACGCGACTGCCGCTGCCGTGCGGCCATCATCGCCGGCGCCCGCACGAAGAGCCTCGCGGGGCGCATACCGCGCAGGTATCGCGACGTGTCCTTCGAGCGCCCGCCGGTGAGCGACATCGCCAGGCGCGCGCCCGACCAGATCCGCTCGGTCCGCCGCTACGTGCAGGCGATCGAGCAGAACCTCGACGCGGGGCGCGGCCTGTGGCTGCAGGGCGACGTGGGCACGGGCAAGACGACGCTGGCGATGCTCGTCTCCAAAGCGGCGCTCGACGCGGGGCGCTCCGTGGCGATCTACTCGCTGCCGCGCCTGTTGAACCTGCTGCGCGAGTCGCTGGACTCGCAGGGGGGCAAGCTCGACTTCATGGATCGCCTGACGGCCGTGGACCTGCTGCACGTCGACGACCTCGGCGCCGAGCACCGCACCGACTGGGTGCTGGAGCAGCTGTACTCGATCGTGAACGCGCGCTACGAGGCGCAGCGGCCGATCGTTGCGACCACCAACCTGATGCCCGACGAGCTGTCCGAGCGGCTGGGCGCGCGCACGGTCTCGCGGCTGGTGGAGATCTGCGGCGACCTGATCCCGCTGTACGGCGAGGACAAGCGGCGCGAGTTCCGCGCCGGCTGAGCGCGCGGCGTCCGTAGACTGGACTGCGCATGCCGGGCATAGTGATAGTGGGCGCCCAGTGGGGCGACGAGGGCAAGGGCAAGATCACCGACCTGCTCGCCGAGAACGGCGACGCGGTCGTGCGCTTCCAGGGCGGCAACAACGCGGGCCACACGATCGTGAGGGGCGATCAGGAGTGGAAGCTCCACCTGATCCCCTCCGGGATCCTGTATCCGGGCAAGCGCTGCGTGATCGGCAACGGCGTGGTGATCGACCCGAAGGTGCTGATCGACGAGCTGGACGCGCTGCGCGCGCGCCGCGTGGACGTGGGCGGCCTGCGCATCTCCGCCAACGCGCACCTGATCATGCCCTACCACCTGCTGCTGGACTCGGCCGGCGAGGCGAAGCTGGGAAGCCTGCAGATCGGCACCACGCGCCGGGGCATCGGCCCGTGCTACGCGGACAAGGCCGCGCGCCTGGGCATCCGCGTGCAGGACCTGCTGGACGAGAAGATCCTCAAGAAGAAGATCGTCGCGGCGATGGAGCCCAAGCGGCTGTCGCTGCGCCCGTTCGAGAAGGACCCGTCGCTGGACCTGCACGCGATGACCGAGGAATACCTGACCTACGGCCACCGCCTGGAGCAGCACATCGCGGACACCTCGAAGCTGATGTGGGAGATGTTCGACGCCGGCCAGACCGTGATCCTCGAGGGCGCGCAGGGCGCGATGCTGGACATCGACCACGGCACCTATCCGTTCGTCACCTCCTCCAACCCGCTGTCGGGCGCGGCGTGCGTGGGCAGCGGCATCGGACCGAAGGCGATCGACGAGGTGTGGGGGGTGTGCAAGGCGTACACCACGCGCGTGGGCGCGGGGCCGTTCCCGAGCGAGCTGCACGACGAGATGGGCGAGACGATCCGCCGGCGGGGCGGGGAGTTCGGCACCACCACCGGGCGCCCGCGACGCACGGGCTGGCTGGACCTGGTGGCGCTGCGCTACGCGGTGCGCCTGAACACGCTGACGGCGCTGGTGGTGACCAAGCTGGACGTGCTCTCGGGGCTCGACCGCGTGCACGTGTGCACTAGCTATCGCGGTGCCGACGGCGCCGAGTTCGAGGACTTCCCCTACCACCAGACGGTGCTGCACCACACCAGCGCGCAGCTGACCGAGCTGGGCGGCTGGAAGGAGGACCTGGGCGAGTGCCGCACGCTTTCGGACCTGCCCGACGGAGCGCGCGAGTACCTGGAGTTCGTCGCCGAGCACGTGGGCGCGCCGGTCGCGCTCATCGGGGTGGGGCCCGGCCGCGAGCAGATCGTGTGGACGGACGCGGGCCGCCAGACGATCATCGGCCAGCGCGCGCCGGCCGCATCGCTGGCGTCGCCGTAGCGGCTGCCTGCGTCGTGTCGGCGCCCGGCCGGAGGACCCTAGCCGTCGGCGTTGACGCGCGCGATCAGCTCGCCGAGGACGCGCTGCGCCTCGCCGTTGGCCACCTGGCAGGTGCCCGCCGCCTCGTGCCCGCCGCCGCCGTAGGACAGCATCAGCGCGCCGACGTCCGTGCGGCTCGAGCGGTCGACGATCGACTTGCCCACCGCGAACACCGTGTTCTGCCGCTTGAGACCCCACAGCACGTGGATGGAGATGTTGCACGCGGGGTGCAGCGCGTAGATCATGAAGCGGTTGGTCGGGTGGATCACCTCGTCCTCGCGCAGGTCGAGCACGACGAGGTTGCCGTGCACGCTCGAGCGCTCGAGCAGCTGCGCCTCGGCCGCGTCGGCGTGCTCGCGGTAGAGCGCCACGCGCTCGGCCACGTCGGGCATCTCCAGCACCTCCTCGACGCTGCACTGCAGGCACGCGTCTATCAGCTCCATCATCAGCTGGTAGTTGGAGATGCGAAAGTCGCGGAAGCGGCCGAGGCCGGTTCGCGGGTCCATCAGGAAGCTGAGCAGGATCCAGCCGCTGGGAGCCTTGATCTCCTCCAGCGAGAACAGCGCGCTGTCGGCCTTGTCGACGGCCTCCATCAGCGACTCCGTGACGCGCGTGAAGCGCTCGGAGCCGCCGAAGTAGTCGTACACCACGCGCGCCGCCGACAGCGCGCCGGGCACGATCACGTGGTTCTCGGGCTGCTCCTCGGCCAGGCGCAGCGTCTCGCTCTCGTGATGGTCGAAGGCGAGGCGCACGCCGGGGACGTACGGGAGGTTGGTCGTGATGTCGCGGTCGCTCAGCTCGATCAGGCCGTCCTGCATGTCCTTGGGGTGGACGAACTTGATCTCCTCGAGGATCCCCAGCTCTTTCAGCAGGGCCGCGCACACGAGCCCGTCGAAGTCGCTGCGCGTGACCAGGCGACACTTCTCCATTGCTGTTGCTGCCATCGACGTCAGCTCCTTGCGCGTGAGTACACACAACACTTCGGCAGGCGAGCGCCGTTCCTGAACCGCGAACCCCCGGCTGCGGCCGCGGACGGCCCGCGCGCCGGGCACTGCGGGTCAGCTCGGGACGGGTGCCAGCTCGGCGCAGACCACCGCGAGCAGGCCAGAGACCACGTGCGGGTCGAACTGCGTGCCCGCGCAGCGCCTCAGCTCCTCCACGGCGTCCTGCAGCGGCATCGCCGAGCGGTAGGAGCGGGTGGTGGTCATCGCGTTGAACGCGTCGCACGCGGCGACGATGCGGGCCTCGAGCGGTATGTCCTCGCCGCGGAGCCCGTCGGGATAGCCGCTCCCGTCCCAGCACTCGTGCGAGGCTCGCACGATCCGGCCGATCTGGGACATGAAGCCGCCGATCGTCTCGAGCATCCTCTGGCCCTCGACGGTGTGGGTCTTGATGATCGCCCACTCGCGCTCGTCGAGCTTGCCCGGCTTGTTGATGATCTCCTTGGGCACCGCGATCTTGCCGACGTCGTGCAGAAGCGCTCCGAACTCCACCCGGCGCCTGCCGTCGGCATCAAGCTCGAGCTGCGCGGCCACGTCGAGCGCGAGGCGCACGACGCCTCTGGTGTGCTCTCCCGTATAGGCGTCGTCGGCCTCGACCACGTCGCCGAGCAGCAGCGCCGTCCCCTGGTACGCGTCGCCAAGCTCCACGAGCTGCTCCAGGCGCTCGTTGCGCTCGCGCGAGAAGAAGCGCAGGATCACGAACAGCGGCGCGATGAACAGCAGCGGCAGCTGGCTGCCAGCGCCAACCGACGCGTCGGCGACGGTGAGGCCGATCAGCGACAGCCCCAGGTCGATCGCGTAGATCGGCCTGACCTCCGCGAGCAGACCCCGGAGATCCAGCTCCCCGAGCAGGCGGTCGCGGAAGCTGCTGGCCGCGAAGTCGAACACGACCTGCGCTGCCAGAGCCAGCACGAGCACCCCCCAGCGCCCGGCGGGGTCGTGATCGTGGAACAGGGTGAGGACGAGCGCCGGCCCGAACGCGAACCAGCTGTTCCCCAAAGCCGTCAGCCACCAGCTCGGCGAGATCTCGCCGCGCGCCACGCGCGGCACCATGCCGACGGCGAGCGCCAGCGGCACCAGCAGCGGCACGACCGACACCGGCACCGCAAACAGCATCGGCACGAACACGGCCTGCGTCGGGACCGTGAAGCCGACGCCGACGTCGAAGCGCACGTTGCCGGCGATCGCCAACGCGACCACGTAGACGGCCGCGGTGGGAAGGTCGAATCGGCCTTTCAGGCCGGCATACCGGAGCAGCAGCACCGCCGCCAGCAGGTAGCTGAGGCCGACCAGCAGCTCTCTCCAGCGCGACCACACGCGCATCGGCAGTTCGCGCTGGGCGCGGGACACGCGCGTGCGCTCGGCTTCGTTCAGGGCGTGTGCGGACATGGCTCCTTGACGGTTTTCGTCGCATTTGCAGGCAAACGTGAGCCTTCTGCGCCATCGCGGACGGGCGGCTGGGGCCACGAGGCAGGCCGTCCGGCCATGCATTCGTCCACCCGCAGCGCGCAGCTGGCGAGAGGCTGGAGGGCGGCACGGCGCAACATCCGTGATCGCAGCGCGACAGCCACTGAGCGGCCTGCGTCGCAGACGGCTATCAGTGGGCCGTGCAGGAATCGAACCTGCAACCTTGGGCTTAAGAGGCCCCTGCTCTGCCGGTTGAGCTAACGGCCCGGGCACGCGGCCAGCGAGGTCTGCCGGCTCGCCCAGGATTCTATCCGAGCTACTTCTTGGTGCTCGTCTTGGAGGCGCCCGAGGACGTGGACGTGGTTTTGACTTCGGTCGCCTTGAGTTCTTTTTTGGCGTTCAGCGTGCCCGTGTACGTTTTGCCGTTGGTCGTGGTGGTGTAGGTCTTTTCGCCGCTGGGGTTCTTCTTGACTTCCGCCAGCTCGGTCTTCAGGCGCGCGCGCTCGGAGGCGGGCGCGAGGCTGACGGCCTTTTCGGAGGCGAGATCGCCGACGCGGACGTTCTTGGCTTTGTAGGCGTACTCGGCGAGCTGCGCGTACAGCGCCGCGTCGGTGGGCCTGGCGGCGACCGCGATCTGCAGGACTTCGACCTCCTTGGCCGGTTCGTCGAGCCCTTCTTCGCTGTACGCGGACTCCATCAGCTGCGCCAGTTCGGCGTTGGGCTTGGGCGGGTGCAGCGCGATGTAGCTGCTCCATGCGGCCGACGCCTGCTTGTACAGTTCCCTGCCCTTCGCGTTGAGGCCGTTGCTGGTGACGTCTTCCTGGGCGCCGACTTCGTGGAGCAGGGCCTTGGCCAGCCCTTCCCACGCGCCCGCGCTGTCGGGCTGCTTTTCGGTCAGCTTGCGGTCCTTCTTGATCTGGCTGGAATAGCTCGTGCCGCCGCTGTTTTCTTCTTTGCTGAGCGCGCTGAGGATGCCGGTGCCGCCGAAGCCGCCGCCCACGCCGAAGCCGACGAAGCCGAGCAGGAACAGCAGCGCCAGGCCGATGTAGATGACCCTGACGACACGGCGGCGGCCACGGCCTCGCAGGTCGAACAGCATCAGTCCGACAGCCCTGGGTCTATGTGGTCGATCAGCTCCTGCACGCTCGGCTCCTTTGGCTGGGCAGGCGCCTGCGGCGGCGTGGTCCCCCCCGTGGGAGTCCCAGCGTTCGCCGCATCTTCGCCACCCCCGCTGGGCTGGACGCGATGTGCCCTCCCGACGATCGCCGCAATCAGGATACTCGCCTCGTAGAGCAGGTACAGCGGCACGGTCTCCAGCAGCAGCGTCAGCACGTCGCCCGGGAGGAACGCGGCCACCGCGGCACAGGCCACGAACGCGAACGGCCGGCCGCGGCGCAGCTGGCGGGGGGTGACGAGCCCGAGCCGCGTGGCGCCGAGGATCACGACCGGCACCTGGAAGACGATCCCCATCGCCAGCAGGATCGTCGCCGCGAAGCCGTAGTACGGGCCGGCCTGGATGATCTCGTTGAACTCGTTGGCGTTGAAGTTCGCGAAGAAGCGCAGCGCGGCGGGCAGCACCACGAAGTAGCCGAACGCGGCGCCCGCGGCGAACAGGAACGGGACGGCGGCGAGCAGCGGCATCGCCACGCGGCGCTCGTGCGGCTCGAGCGCAGGCAGGATGAAGCCGTACAGCTCGAACAGGATCACCGGCAGCGAGACGATCAGCGCGAAGTACAGCGTGACCGTGATCGTGGTCGTGAACGGTTCGCCGATGCCCAGCGTCGCCGGCGCGACGCCCGCCGGGCTGCGCGGGACCTTGGCGACGGCGGCCTTCAGCTGCGCGGTGAGGGCGGGGAGCTGGGCGCGCGCGTGCGCCGACAGGCCGCTGCCGGGCTCGGCCAGCACGCCGAGCACCGCGCGGGTGGCTTCGGCGGTTTTCAGCAGCCCCTGCTGCGCGAGGTTGGCCTGGCCGACGGTGCCCTCGCCTTTGGACACCTGCTTTTTCGTCTCCGTCTGCAGCGGCTTGTTGATCACCCGCAGCAGCGCGTGGTTCTGCCACAGGCAGATCCCGAAGGCGACGGCCAGCACCGCCACGCTGACGATCAGGCGGGCGCGCAGCTCTTCCAGGTGGTCCACGAGGCTCAGCCGATCCTCGTGGCCGATCGTGCGAATCGCGGTGGCCATCCCGCCCAAGCTAGCACCGCGTCCACGTCTGGTCACGCGCTAAAGGCACCGGCGTCCGGCGTCGATGACGACTCAGAGCCCGCAATGGAATCGGAGAAGGAACCAGACATCCAGCACCCCCCGACGCGAGCGGGCAAGCCGACGCGCGCGGTCTACGACGGCCAGCGCAGCGGGGGCGAGGGGACCGCCGCACCGGCGCAGCTGCACATCTGCTTCCACTGCGCCGGGGAGCTCGTGTACCCGCTCGACTGGTCGGAGGAGGGTCCCCGCCACTGGCGCATCGTGCTGCGCTGTCCCGAGTGCGAGTCGCGCCGCGAAGGCGTGTTCGACCAGACGGCCGTCGAACGCCTGGACGACGAGCTGGACCGCGGCTCGAGCGCCCTGCTGGGCGACCTGCGGCGGATGACGCACGCGAACATGTCCGAGGAAATCGAGTTCTTCGTGCGCGCGCTGGACGCCGAGCTGATCATGCCGAGCGACTTCTAGCGTCGAACGCCCAGCCGCCGCGTCAGCGGTAGCGCTCGACGACCGCGTCCGCCACCAGCCCGAGCAGCACCGAGCGCCCGGCGGGGAGGATGCCGGGCAGCGACGCCTTCGCCTCGGCGACCACCGTCAGCGCGCACTCGCGCGCCTCGTCCAGGGCGCCGGTCGCGGCGATTCGCTCGCACAGCGCCTCCGCCTCGCGCGCGCCGCTCAGCGAGCGCAGCTCGACGGCCGCCAGCTCCGGCTCGCGCGCGCGCGCGAGGATGAACGGCAGCGTGACGGTGCCGTCGAGCAGGTCGGTGCCACGCGACTTGCCGGTCCGCTCGACGGGGCCGGACACGTCGAGCACGTCGTCGAGCATCTGGAAGGCCAGGCCGATCCGCCGCGCGAACGCGCCGAGCGCGTCGGCGAGGGCGGCGGACGCGCCAGCGGTGAGCGCCCCCAGCCGGCAGGCGGCGTCGAACAGCGCGGCCGTCTTCAGCTCGCAGCGGCGCAGGTAGCGATCGAGCGGGACGTGCGTGGCGTATGCGTCCTCGCGCTGGAGCAGCTCCCCTTCGGCGAGCGCGGAGCTGGCCTGCGAGAGCGCCTCCAGCTGCGCGCCGTCCTCGTTGAGGGCCAGCTGCGCGAACGCGCGCGAGAACAGCAGGTCGCCGGTGGCTATCGCCGTCTTGCGCCCGGCGGCCGCGGCGACTGTGGGGCTTCCGCGCCGCAGCGGCGCGCCGTCGATGAGGTCGTCGTGGACGAGCGTGGCCGAGTGCACCAGCTCGACGGCGACCGCCGCGCGCACCAGCCGTTCCTCCCCCTCGGCCGTGTCCGGGGCCTCGCCGGTGGAGGCGGCCGCGAGCAGGACCAGCAGCGGGCGCAGTCGCTTGCCGCCGGCCGCCACCATCGCGTTGGCGTGCACCGCCAGCGGCGTTCCCGCCTGCGCGGTGACGCGCTCGAGGTGCTCCTCGGTGCGGGCCATCAGCCTGCGCAGCGCCGCTCCTCCACGGCGCATGATCGCGTCCAGTCCGTCCACGCCCCCCGCGGGCGTGCTGGCCGCGCCGCTGCTCACAGCGCTCATGATGCCTCACCGCGGCCTTCTGCTGCGGCGCCGGCGCCCGCGGCGGAGGCACCCCCGGGAACGGTGCCGGCGTGGATGGCCACTATCCCCCCGGCCGTGAGCACGTAGCTGATCTGCGACAGCCCTGCGCGCTCCATCTCACCTGCGAGCGCCAGCGGGCCGGGAAAGCGCCTGACCGAGTTGGGCAGGTATCTGTAGGCGTCGCCCACCGTCGCCGCCCGCGGCTGCCCGTTTGTCCGCGAGGAGCGGGCCGCGTGCGCGTGGCGCTCGACGAGCGCGCCCACCGCCGCGCCCAGAACGGGCACGATGCGATCGAACCACAGGCGGTAGAAGCACGACAGCGGCGGCCGCGTCGGCGTGGTGATCTCGAGCACCACCACCCTGCCGCCCGGTCGCACGACCCGCGCCATCTCGGCCAGGCCGCGCCCGAGGTCCTCGAAGTTGCGCGCGCCGAAGCCCACGGTGGCGGCGTCGAAGCAGTCGTCGGGATACGGCAGCGCCATCGCGTCGGCCCATTCGAAGCGCGGGCGCACGCTGCGCTCCGTGCCGCCGGCCGCCTTCGCGCGGGCGCGGTCGAGCATCGCCTCGGCGAAGTCGCTCCCCAGCACCTCCCCGTCCGGCCACACCCGTCGCGCTAGCTCGATCGCCAGGTCGCCCGTGCCGGTGGCCACGTCGAGCACGCGCGCGCCGGGACCGACGCGCGCCAGCTCGGCGGCGCGCGCGCGCCAGCGGTGGTGCAGCCCGGCCGTCATCGCCGTGTTCAGCGGGTCGTACACGGCGGCGATGCGATCGAACATCGCGCGCACCTGCCGCGCCTGCAGCTCCCCCGCCTGCCTGTGGGGTGCGCCGGCCCGATCGCTAGCGGGCATCGCCGGGCTACTTGAGCTGCGAGAGGAAGTCGACGATCGCTTCGAACTTCTTCGCGGGCAGGTTCTTGAAGGAAGGCATCGGCTGGGTGGGGTTGACGAGCGTGCGGGCGATCGCGTTGCGCGGCAGGCGGGAGGCGATGGTCGTGAGGTTGGGGCCCGGCCCGGGGTTGCCGTTGTTGCCGATCGTGTGGCAGGCCTCGCAGCCAGACTGCGCGACCGCGAGGCGGCCTTCGTTCCACTTCGCGACAGCCGCGGGGCCGTTTTCGACGACCGCGGCGGGCGTGGCGAGTTCGAGCGCGTCAGGCGTGCCGGCGTGGGCGCCCTGGTATGTGAGGTAAGCCATCAGGGCGATCGTGACGATGCCCGCGGTGGTGGCTATCGGCCGGCGCTCGGGCCGGCGCTCGGGGCCGCGGTCGTAGAACGGCAGCAGGAACAGCAGGATCATGCACAGCGTGGGCACGCCGATCGTCGCGAGCTGCACGATGCTCGGCGTGCGGATGATGCGCAGGATGTCGAACAGGAAGAAGAAGTACCAGTCGGGCCGCGCGTCGTAGCTGGTGGAGGCTGCGTTGACCTTGGAGCCAAGCTCGTCGCCGAGCACCAGCGACATCGTGATGATCACCGCCATCACCACGCACGCCATCGCCCCGTCCTTGGCGACCGCGTAGGGGAAGAACGGCTTGCCCTGCGCCTTCAGGGTCGCGTAGTCGCGGAGGTATTCCTCCTTCTCGCGCTGGTTCATCGCGCCGCCTCGATCGACCCCGGGCAGCGGGCTGGCGAACGGCGGAGCACCTTCTCAGACCTCCGTCTCGCGCAGCTCGACCCGCTTGTGCGCTTTCTGCCAGGGCGGCGCGGTGGTTCCGAGCTTGGCGACGAGGTACAGGTGCGCGCCGATCAGCGCGGCTATCAGGCCCGGGACCAGCAGCATGTGGATGGCATAGAAGCGCGACAGCGTGGTGGCGTTGAATTCGGCGCCGCCGAGCAGGAAGTCGCTCAGGTACGGCCCCAGCAGCGGGCCCGTGCCGTTGATGTTGACGCCGACCGTCGTGGCCCAGAAGGCGCGCTGGTCGAACGGCAGCAGGTAGCCGGTGAAGGCCATGGTCATCGTCAGGATCAGCAGCACCACGCCGATCACCCAGTTCAGCTCGCGCGGGTACTTGTACGCGCCGAAGAAGAACGTCCTGCCCATGTGCAGGAACACGAGCACCACCATCACGCTCGAGCCCCACTTGTGCATGCCGCGGACGAACTGGCCGAGGAACACCTGGTTTGTTATGTAGCGGACGGATTCGTAGGCCCCGCCCGAGGGTTCCGGCCGGTAGTACATCGCCAGGAACACGCCCGTGACGGCCTGGTTGAGGAAGGCGAACATGGTGGCGGAGCCGAGCGTGTAGAACCAGTTGGTGCCCTTGGGCACCTTGCGGAACATCATCCAGCGCGCGGCGCCGCTCAGCGAGGTGCGCTCGTCGATCCAGTCGACGACCGTGATGCCGGCCTCTGCGGCCGCGTCCAGGGGGCCGGCCTTGCCGTTGCCCTCGCCCGGGCGCGGCGGCGGTTCCTGCAGCGGCGCCGGCAGCGGCGGGGCTGGGAGCTTTGGCAGCTTTGGCACGGTGGCGGCGAGCCCGGCCTAGAGTTTGGCGCCGGGGGTCGATGGATACAGGTACTGGCCGATGCCGTCGACCGGCTCGCCGGGCAGGCGCGGGGAGAAGTGGCGCAGCTGGCTGTTGACGCTGAAGCGCGGGCCGACTTCCACCTTTTCGCCGTTCACGCGCGTGTAGAAGCGGTCGAGCGGGCGCACCGGCGGCCCGCTGACGCGCTTGCCGACGATGTCGTACACGCCGCCGTGGCACGGGCAGATGAAGCGCTCGGAGGCGTCCACCCAGCGCACCGGGCAGCCGAGGTGCACGCAGCGGTCGGAGATCGCGATGTAGGGCGTGTGCAGGTCGTAGCGGTCGGTGTCGATTTCCGGGTTGAACTTGCGCATGTACACGGTCGTCTTGCCGGCCTCGCCGAGGTTGGCGACGAGCGTGAGCACCACGGGGACGTAGTTGTTGTCGGGGAACTGGTCGGTGGTGCCCACCACTTCCCAGTGGTGCGGCGTGCTTTTGAACACCGGCCCGATCGCGAACCCCAGCGCGGGCAGCGCGAAGGCGCTGGTGGCGATCGCGCCGGCGGCGTGCGCGGAGCCCGTCATGAACCGCCGCCGTGTAACCGTCTCGCCCTCGAAGGCCCCGGGAATCCCACGGTCGAGCGTGTACTTGGAGGTGTTCTTTGCGCGCTTGTCCGGCACCGAGCGGCAAACAATATCGAGGCGCGAATCAGCGCGACGTCGGCACCTCGGCGGCGCTTGTGCGCATCGCATCGATCGCCTCGGGGGCGCCGTCGCAGACGAGTTCCTTCGCCCGCGTGTGCGCTTCCCGGGGGCCCCATCCGACCGCGCGTGCGCCTGCCGTCCACACGGCCTCGGCCAGCGCGCGCCTGCCCGCGCCGTGCGCTAGCGCGCTGAGCGTGATCGTGTCGGCCAGCTCGGCCACCGCGAAGGTGTCTCCAAGCTCCACCAGCTGCGCCAGCCCGATCGCGTACAGCCTGTCTCCGGCGAGCAGCCGCAGGTCGGCCTCGGGCACCCGCACAGCGCGAGGCGTGCCGTAGTGCAGCAGGTAGCCCTCGTAGATCGCCTCGATCAGCAGCTCGTAGCGGGCGCGGTGCCCGGCGGCGCGCGGCCCGGCGGCCGCGATCAGCGCCGGGCTCGCCTGCTCGGGGCGCGTGGCGGGCGCGACGAGCGTAGCCATCAGCCCGCCGCCCTCGAGCAGCAGCGCGCGCAGGCGCTCCAACCCGCTCTCGTCGGGATTGGCTGCGGTCGCGCTCAACGCCGCCCCGACCCCTCGGCCACGCACCCGAACGCGTCGTGCGCCGCTTCGAGCGTGCGGTCGACCTGCTCGGCGGTGTGGGCGAGCGAGGGGAACCACGCCTCGAACTGCGACGCCGGCGGGTAGACCCCGTGCGCGAGCAGCTCCGTGCACCAGCGCGCGTGCGCCCCGAGGTCGCACGCCTGCGCGTCGGCGAACGAGCGCACCGGGCGCTCGCTGAAGAACACGGTCAGCAGGCCGGGCACGGAGGCGACCTGCACGGCGAGCCCCGGCGCGGCGGCGGCCGCCGCGCGCAGGCCGTCGGCCAGGCGCCGCGTCAGCGCGCCGAGGCGCGTGTATGCGTCCGCGTCCAGCAGCTCGAGCGTCGCCAGGCCGGCGGCAACCGCCAGCGGGTTGCCCGACAGGGTTCCCGCCTGGTAGACATCGCCGGCGGGAGCGAGCATGCTCATCAGCCGCGCGCTGCCGCCGAGCGCCGCCGCCGGCAGGCCGCCGCCGACGATCTTGCCGAGGACGAGCAGATCGCCGCGCACGCCCGTCAGCTCCTGTGCGCCGCCGCGCGCGACGCGAAAGCCCGAGATGACCTCGTCGAGGATCAGCAGCGCGCCGTTCGCGTCCGCGCGCTCGCGCAGCAGCGCCAGGAAGCCATCCTGCGGCGGCACGAGCCCCATGTTGGCGGGCAGCGGCTCGGCGATGATCGCGGCGAGGTCGGCCTGCTCGGTGGCGGCGACCAACGCGCCGGGGTCGTTCCACGGCACCACCACCGTCGCGGCGGCCGCGCTCGCGAGCACGCCCGGGCTGGCGGGCAGCCCGTGCGTGGCGAGGCCCGAGCCGGCCTGCGCGAGCAGGCCGTCGGAGTGCCCGTGGTAGGCGCCCGCGAACTTGAGGACCGGCTCGCGGCCGGTGGCGGCGCGGGCGAGGCGCACGGCCGTCATCGCCGCCTCGGTGCCCGAGGACGTCGTGCGCAGCATCTCCACGCCGTCGACTCGCCGGGCGACCTCGCGCGCCAACTCGACCTCGCCTGCGGTGGGCGCGCCGAAGCTCGTCCCGCGCGCGGCCGCCTCCGCGACGGCGGCCACCACGTGCGGATGGGCGTGCCCGTGGATCAGGGGCCCCCACGAGCACACGTAGTCGACGTAGCGGTTGCCGTCGACGTCGACGAGTTCCGCGCCCTCGCCGCGGGCGACGAACAGCGGGTCGCGGCCGATCGCGCGCATCGCGCGCACCGGGGAGTTGACGCCGCCGGGGATCACCTCGACCGCCCGCCCGTACAGCTCCGCCGAGCGGGTGCCTGCGAGCTGCTGTGCCGGGGACACGGCAGCAGCATAGACGCGTCGATCGAATGCGATATGGCGAGGGTTGACATCAGATGCGGCGATATGCGAGTGTCTCGCGCTATGACCACGAGACGCTGGCTCGCGAGCGCGGCGCTGCTGGCGGTTCCCCTGGCCGGCTGTGGCAGCTCCGCCAACAGCAAGACGACGGCTTCGACCTCGTCGGCGTCGTCGAAGACATCCTCCGAGCCGGCGGCGTTGAGCGGGGTCAAAGGTCGTGTGCTGAACGCCGGCGAGCTCGTGGGCTTCGAGCCGTCGGGCGGCCGCACGCTCGGCATCAGCGCCGCGAGCTGGACCGAGGAGGAGGGCGTGCCGGAACGCGAGCGGGCCAGCGAAACGAAGCGGTTGACGGGTCTGGGCTTCGTGGCCGCGATCAGCGAGCGCCTGCAGCCGAGCGGCGGCG